>Ga0126339_10000477_pt1 | contig 22245 bp, 5 predicted proteins | sample OrbTmetagenome_2_FD_92532 | JGI IMG/M metagenome (GOLD analysis project Ga0126339, IMG submission 92532) | Coral microbial communities from Petempiche,Puerto Morelos, Mexico - Orbicella T R C metagenome | ecosystem: Host-associated > Invertebrates > Cnidaria > Coral | place: Petempiche,Puerto...
CAACTGCACATAAGGTTTATACCAGCTGTCTTTATATTTAAATTCAGCCGATCTATAATTTTTGCAGTATAAACAAAGTATTTATTATTGTTATTAAACTTGATTTTCTAAACTGCTGTAAAAAATAATAAAATAACGATCATCCTTATTTCCATTTGTGTTTAAGATGTGTCATGATAGAGGCTATCTGGTCACACAAGATGAACTCGATCAAACTTTGGATCAATTTAAGGATCAGTTTGGGGACAGACCAAGGTGAAATGATAATAATTATTCTATTTTTAACATTCATCCACATTTTTATAAATGACATCAAGATAAAGGACATTCATTAATCATTCAATTTTTATTACAATTACATCCTTGGACATGTTCGTGAATGTTATCTTGACTTGTTGTTGTCACATAAGCAGGTCAAGGTAGCTTAGTATTTATACCATGCCAATCTGAAAAGTGTGAACACTTTGACTTTGGCTTAAGCCCCAAGCAATGATATCATACAACGTAGATCAAATGAGGGCAATTTAATTATGTTTATTTTTTTCTGAGAGGGCATGGTACCATAACAAATCCTACAATCTGTTTGGTTCTTAGTGCAGTGCAGAATTTCCTATCTCTGCCCACAGTAACACTCATGCGATGTGTGTGTGGCAAAGAAAAAAATAGATATTAAGTTATTTACCAGCGTAAGTCTGGTCCATATATAAGTGAAAAACTGTGATCTTGGACACCTCAGTTACAATTTTTCACTATGTGGACTTCCCTGCCGGCAAATAACATACATTATGGCTCGGGTGTGTAAATGACTCATCTCATGTCTAATAGGTTTTCCTTGCAACACAATAGCATCCCACTAATAATTTTGTTGTTTGCAGTTTCCTTGTTGTCCCACTGTTAATTTTCTTTTACTCTATGTTACATTTCAGTGAAGGAAGACCTTCACGAAGTGATTTATCAATTTTGGTGGCACACAATGATGACCCAACAGGTAAATATGGAGATGTTTTCAATACTATCATCCTCTTCATGTGAAATAGAAATGTCATAATCAAACCTAATAGACCGTAAGCTTCAAATATATTTGGTAATTCCACTAGCCAAATTCTAATGTATACATGTATATGGCAAAAAAATAAATAAATAAACAAACAAACAAACAGTTGAAACTTGGTACATAACAATGAAATATAATAATTATTATTTATATAATAAAATAATTACAATAATAATTATAATTATTAATGTTCATTGAACATACCATATCACAGTGAAAAAAATCTAGATTAGTCTTGTAATTACTTTTGTCTGATCAAAGTTATAATTTGTTTGGAAATTTGGTATGGAATGTGTCTTTTTTGGTTAGAGGGCTGGCATGCATGTTATGATGCACTTTCTGTACATCACAGATGGTCCCAGAGGAAATGATTTTTTAAGCTTTTATACATATGTGTAGTTTATTCATTCATAGGTAAATTTACCAAGAGAATGTCGTTGGGATGGGGAGGTGCTGGACACCAGGTAGGGCAATTTGGGTTCGAGCCCTGGTCATGGTCATTGCTTTGTGGTCTTGGGCAAGACACTTTACTCTTACAGTGCCTTGTTCCATCCAGCTCTATAAACAGGTACCAGCAAATTTAGTTGCCAGGGGGAAACCCTGCAATGGACTAGCATCTCCTCTTTAGGGGTAGAAATACTCCTAGTAGCTTCATGTTAGGGAAGCAGGGATAAGCTCTGGCGGTATGGACCACTTGGCCCTACGCAGACTTAAAATGAAATCACCTAACATATATGTACATCACTTTTGTGTGAACTTTACAGACCAGATGTTTGTGTTTTTTCCTGATGAGCCTAAAGTTGGAATAAAAACAATTAAACAGTGAGTAAAACATTGTTCAGTAACTATCCTAAATATTAAAATATGTAATTTGAAATTTTTTAATCTGTTGATACTTAATACTACTAGAATTCATGAAAGAAAAAAGATATCACAGTTGAAGCTTTTACGGTTGCACATTTTTTTTAAAAACAAAATAAATGATTGATGCAGATACATAGGCCAATAAGTTTTGTTGCATTATTTACTGCATACAATGTTTCCTTCTTTGCAGATATTGCAACCGAATGCAAGAGGAAAACATCAGCAGAGCAATAATAGTTGTGCAGATGGGAATGACACCGTCAGCAAAGCAGGTGAGACTTGCATGCACACAGAGCTCTAATCTGGACTGTTAGATCTTAAGTCCAGTACAATACCCTCTGGTAAATTACAAGTGACTCTGTGGTTTTGTTTCTGGGTTCATGACTGGATGCCTCCTTATGTGTAGTTGAGCTCTCTTGCAAGAATCTGGGGCAAAATTTTTATGTTAATATCTATAATTATCATAGGCTTGCAATGCCTGCAGAGAGCTAGAAATGTCATTTTCCTCAGTGAAACATTTACATTACCGTCATCAAGGAAAGTACACTGACATCATTATGAATCATATATATGTATTTTCAGTCATTGGTTGACCTAGCACCAAAGTACATCTTGGAACAATTCATGGAGGCAGAACTCATGGTAAACATCACAGAGCACGAGGTAAGTCTCCAGGCATAGTTTTTAGTTGAACTGTTTGCCCTTAATTAGAACAAATTATGAATTAACCTTTGGAACCATTCAATTTACTTACTGAGTTCTTTAAAATGCCTTGCGAGGGTCCTAATATTGAAAATTTGAAACAAATCTCCCAGTCAAGTTGACGTTAATAGTAAAATCCTCCAGATTTTAAATGTGAAATGAAAATGGGTCTTGTCTTGGTCATGAAAGGGACGTCGCTCCATCTAGATTTGTCAGTGCAACTAACAGGGAGGGTAACATCCATAATCCATCAGTTATTGAATTGAACCCTTTGTTGCACACCTTGGGTATTTGCAGGACTTTCATTAAGGGCCATGACCCATGACACCTGTTTATACGGCCAAGTACACGTGTGTTTGGTGGGCCCTTGATGTTCGAAGTGAACTTACCTGTTGTTGATACAATTCACCTACATTGTAACAAGTTTGTCATAGGTGTGAGATAAAGGTTACAGGTGACTCATCCCTGCATATATAAAGCATTTTGCACAGGTTGCAATTAGTTATGCCCGATGCTTTTTTCAGTTTGATTGTGCTTAATTCTTTACTTGCTTTTGGGCACTTCTTAAATCAGAGGTGGTAATCATGTGAATTTTTTTTTTTTAGAATATTAAACTCCATGTTTACTGTACTTGGCATGTTTTCCTTTGTTCCTAAATTTAGCTCATTCCAGAACATGTTCTCATGACCCCGGATGAAAAGGCAGAACTTCTTCAGAGATAGTATCCTTAGTATTGCAGTGATATAACATACATGCAGGCTGTACTCAAAGGTTCTTATTAAGTGCCAGCCACTGGCTAAAAAACCGGCTACATGTACTTTGATTTCTGAGCCGTCTGCTATTCGTGAAATAATACAGGTGTAAGTTGTAAAGAGTGATTTAGGGAAAACATGGGTTGTTTGGTACATGACTGAACCTTGACTGTCCTAAGAAGAGTCATGGGGTCAGGGGGTGGTGTATGTTTTCAATTACACTAGTCCTGTAGGATAAAAGTTGAAAAAAGTCCTTGTAGTCCCTTGATATTCTTGGCATTTTGACCTTTTCCAAATTTGATTTCTTTTATTAGGAAATATCTATAAGAGAAAGTGTAAGATAGTATTTCAGAACCTCTCAATTTCAAACTGAGCGTGCCCCCTAACCTCCCTAGAACCTTATCCCTTTGGCACTCGAATTGGTGTCAACCATCTCCGTCATGACACAAGTGCTCTACTCCCTAATTAAATGAGAACCCTGTGTACTTTTCTCTTAATCTTTGCAATAGGGTATTTTTCACGTGGCATCACAGCAGCCATATTCAGGGCTTGAAAAAAACTTGAACTCGAGCTTGCCCTTCAAACAAGTAGCTATTAAATTTCCTTTGTCTTGGGCAAGTCTTAATTTGCTCTTTATCGATTCAGTTGACCAACAACATACCTGAGCCTTTGCCCATTGGACAAACGAGAATGTAAAGTTACTTCAATGCACGCAAGACAATCTACTTGCCCCAGATGACTCGACGGCACTTTTTTAGAGTCCTGTTTTTGTGTCCCAAAACAATTAAACTGTGGCTGTGTTTGTGTCCCAACCCAAACCCTGTGCGAGCAGAAATCTTTTCTCATGTAAACACTTTCTTTTCTACCAATAAACTTGCAGTGGGGTCTGTTACACAAAATTACGTTTTGGCAATTCTGGTCATAAAACAAGACAGCCCAGGTTTGAGTGTTATGATCCAGAACTGTTAAAGTGACCAACAAAGTTGATATGACTGTTGAATGATTTCATATGCATTTTCTGACCATGTGTGGTAAAATATCTTATAATTTGTTATTAATATTTTTTTATAAGAATATTGCACAACATTCCATTAATAGCATGTAACAGGTGTGAAAAGTAATTTCTTGTTGGCTCTCCTCACATTTTTATGACTGTCTCAAATTTTTCACCACAGAAATCAAATCTGAAACTCTTGCATATCTGACCTGTGCATTTGATTTGGTATTGACATATGTTGAGAAAATTGATGCAGATCAATTTTTCTCTCACAACATAAATTCTGTCCCACTAAAAGGGAGTGTTTTCCTGAACTAAATTTGTAGTAAACTCAAGGAACATCAACTTCCTCGTATCCAGTCCGGTGATCCGGTGGCACGGTATTTTGGACTCAAAAGAGGGCAGGTGAGATGGAGCAAAATGTCACGTGACCATGAACTGGCCAATGAATGGACATGTTTAAGAGGAGGCTCAAGATGATTGGTTTAGAAAACAACAGAACAAACAACAGAAACTATGAGCCTAGTGGACGGACCTTTTTTTTTCAGGGTGGGGGGCGGTGGGCAATTTTCTGGGGCATGAATTTCTTTCTCACTGTTAGGTTGTGCATGATTATTGTTAGTGGGCAATAGCTTGTCACACACAGGACCTGGGTAGTAGAGAGCACTTGTTCGATTTTTTTCAGCCGTTTACTTTTTGCTGTGCAGGATTTTTTTTTGGAAATGTCCCCCGTCAAAAAAATAATGGTCCGTTCCTAATAGCGGTTGCGTGAAACAGGGAGAGAATGAATTTACATGTTCTGAAAAGGTGTGTGGCTTCTGATAAATATAACAACAATTAATAATTATAGTGCTTAGATATTGGTATTTTTTGCCCACAGGTGGTAAAGATCATTCGTCCCAGTGAAACAGCAGGTCGATACATCACTTATAGACTTGTAGTCTAAAGGGAAATACTGACAAGCGATGGCCAAGTTTAATAAGTTTCGTATCAATAATGGATTGAAGAAAGAAAGAGAGTCAAGATTCCAATGAAGAATTGGTATGAGCAAACGTTCACATAATTTTATTCTCATTGTTTTATCTGTACAGTCGAGTAACAACGGCCGTGCTCGGCCAATCGTCGGAGTGCCCGAAGAGTTCCGATTGTCAATGTCCAATCACAATTAAGCACGAACAATCCGAAAGTTGTGACTTCAGCATCATTCGTCTTGTCGCCTAGCAACGTACGTTCCCTTCGAAACTCCCGCTCGCAAGCGACTCTTGGTAGAGGATTCCGACAAGAGAAGATTTTCGTTTGCTCAGCTGTTTGTGGTGTTGGTCAGGTACATACTCAAAGTTGCCGTTTGTTTGGTCTGTGATTCTCGTCAACAAATATTGGCTTTTACTCGTAGCAGTGGACGAAAATAACTCGATAAAGCTATTAATGGAACTGTGTGTAAAACTACAGTCAAACCTCCCCGCAACGGCCAGCCTATGGACAGGACAGTGGCCGTTGTAGAGAGGTGGCTGTTGGTGAAGGTTCGACTGTGCCCATGTTTCCTATCCTTTTAGTCGCTTCTCTATCGTATTCCTTCTAAGCGATTGAAACCAAGTGGAGCCAGATGAGCCTAGTAAGCTCAAATGAATCGATCCTGAAAGCGCAATAACGACTCACTCTTCAACCGGTGACAGCTATCATAGCGCTCTTCATGTTGTGGACTTCCAGGCTCTCCAGAAAAGAGAAAGACGTCGACTGCAGAACTCTAGTTTTATGTCTGTTTTCAGCGGAATGTGTACAAAGTTTCTGGTACAAGCAGTTGCTTTTAATAAAGATTTTGTAAGTTACTGGAAAGTAATTTATTTTGCTGTCTGTGGATTCTGTTAAAAGTGAGCACATTTTTTAAATCCCAAGAACAAGCAAAGGAACAAGCGTTGTTTTGCGCAACATGAAACGGGTTATACATGTAGCAAAAGCGAAGGAAAGAAGTTGGGTGAATGCTTACCATCACATTACCTGGCGCAAAGTCTCATCGCGAACTATTTTCGCACATGACAGACCGATTTTTTAATCTTCAAATTCTCTTGGTTCATGTGAATTGGAATAGCTCTAGTGGTCCTTTGCCCCATTGTAACCTCGAGTTTTTGTTGTTTCCTTTCTATTCTTTTCTCTTGGCGCCAATTCCTTACTGCCCTGATAAGAAACTGATTGCAAGGCAATTTTATTCCATCCCCGCCAAGTTAAAGATTTTCAAACTCGTCAAAAGGGTCTTAGGAATTACCCCTGTGTGTCCGAGAATTCCCTGGTAACTTCACTGGTGACCAATTTCCGTAATTTGTTTCGTGACACAGCACTTCAGCACTGCACTAGTAAGATGCATGCGTTGCGTGACGAACGAACAAGGGCGGTAAAATGTCGTGACAAGATTTCACCGTCATTCTCTTTTGATTGAGTGAACCTTTTATTTTTGATCCAAGTGCGTTTTTCGGGCGTCTATCATTTCAGCTCTAAATATTGAAAAGAATACCGCGTTTTGTGAGCCTTTTTGTACCTGAAACATGGCGCATGTACAAATAGAGGCTCGAGTACCAACTGCCGATCGGGAAAGGAACCCACACTCCTATTCTGAAAGCAGAACGAACTCGAAAGTGGCAGAAAACAGACATGATAACAGTACCGATTAGTTAAAACCAAGCCAGACAATATAGAAGGCACAACACAAATTTGCAGCCATCAAAGGGTAAAAAACAACAGGAACTAAGTGGGGGCAAGGGCGGCGCGAGGAGGGGGGCAGGTTATTTTTGGGAGACGGGTGATAATTAGGCCCACGTCTTGCGTCAGAGATCTAAGGGAGGGGGGCAATTTATTTTCCGACGTTCTCGGATATTGGTATTGTGGTTTCATCCAAGCATGAAAGCGCGACTATCGTTAATTTTAAATATACAATAATATGTGTTCACCCACGCACGGAGACACAATACTCATCAGACGGCATAAATCTTTGAAAACATTTTTAATTTGAACCACTCCTAAGGGCACACTGATTAACTGAAACGGTAAACAGCGCTCCAAAGCAACATTCGTTTCTCTATTTGAAGTTTAGAGGCGCCGGAAACAGAGAGAGGGAAAGAACTCTTCATAAATTTTGCTATATAATATATACAATTTTCTCTTAATCGCCTAACGCAACGCAATAATATTTCATCTCTTAGCACAATTTTGAATGTTCATTTCATAAATAATTTATATTTCAAACTTTATTCCAATGAGCGGAGTTTATCCGAATGTTTCTTTAACTAACTGCATAAGCTTCTTCTTTCCTTTGTACAAAACCTTCATGTTGTTTATCAGCGCTTGGAAGCGACCATTTCCGTCCGACGCTAACAGAAAAGTTTCCTGTGCTTTGCTCAAGAATGTCACAAAATCCATGTAATGTTTGGGGCTGATGTGATTCAGCCTGCTATGTGCAGTGTTCACATAGGCACTGATGGTGGCCTCCATAAGTTGCCTAAGAGGCTCTTCGTCACAATTGAGCCCGCAGTTGTCCTTGATAAAATACTGCTGCCCATTCTGGGCGTCATCAGCGGCAGCTTTTGCAAGGGTACATCGAAAGAGCAGATCTGACAGCACCGTCGGACAGTGCACCGCTTTGATAATGAGCGGAATGATCTGTGTGAGTTCGTTGTAGCCTAGAGCCTGGGACAAAGCGCATGCCCAGTGGATGTCTCCTATGGAGGGGTGGCTGTCTTGATTGTAAGCTAAGGTGAAGTGTTTCATGGCCAGGGTGGCGAGTTTAAAGGCCCTCTGAGGGTAGCCGCGGTAATCCATGTACCGCGCAATTGCGAAGAGCTGTGTTGGAGGTATCACAGCTGCTGACTCCACAACCAGGCGGTAGGCGGCCTCGAAAGCAGCAGGGTTCTTTTCACAGAGTGTTAGCGTGGAGAGTGAGCACCTCTGCGGATCCCGGCTGGCGCACTGCAGTGCCAGCGCTCTTGCGCAACACAGGAGCGCCTCTTCCTCGATTACTGAGAGTTCAAGGCGTGACGCTGTGGCAGGCGCCATGACTGTGGTCGCCACCAAAGATGTTGCCTCTGTTGGCGTGAACAGTGTGCTCCAGTTTTTCATGACAAGACTGAGGGAGGACGTGCCAGCTTCCACAGCGCACTCTATCAACCACTGCACCATCTCGCGTCGTCGCCAGTTGCGAGCGTTGAGCGTCATCCGCAATACTTTCAGTCCCAGTTCCATCGCGAACTGTAGCATGTCGATGTCACGTGTTTCCGACGTCTCACCGCTGGACAGTTTGAACGCGTCCTGCGCGAGTCGGAAGAGCTGAGGGGCAGAGTGCATGTGCTGTTGCGAAGCTTGTAGAATAGCTGGTAACCGGTCAGTGGAATTCTTAGCAGCGTTGAGCAGGCGTGAGGCGAGCTCGCACTGCTGTGATTGCAAGTGTCCCAGCGTGTACAAGCGAGTTGACCTGTAAGGGCCCACTAAGGGTATCTCCTCATCCGCAATGTCCCCAGTAAAGTCATCTAAAGCCAGGAAACGCATGGCACGGAGGCCCAGCTTGAAAGCAAGGTCCGAATCCTTCTTCACAAATTTACTGAACAAAAATCGCGCGAATGTGTGCATAGGAATGCTGTTTTTCTGCACACCGAGTCCCAGACTGCTGAAAGGACCGCTTTTCAATAGAAGTTCAGTTTGTGTTTTGAGGACAGGATAAAGCACGTTATCAAAGTTCAGCAGATTTAGCTGCGCGATGAGATGTTCTTCTTGTCGACAAGCTTTATCCTGGGCATAGAATCCCAGGGGGATTGTTCGTTGTTGCCCAAGCCCCATGAGCGCCACTTCAAGAGCTAATGTCAAGAAAGTGTCATTTCCGGTCCCGTATTCCGGAAGTGGAACGTTTGTAAACGTTCTCATATCGTGAAGTTCTGTGTCTTCCATCGAGTCTGATTCAATGTCTTGAGGACCAATAGCTTCCTCTATAAGTGTATCGTAAAGTACAACAATAGGATCCAGTTGATGTCCGATCCAGCCTTCTATAAACTCGTCTTTTTCTGTGTTTTCGTCGCAAAGTTTCTCTGCAATGTCTTCCTCGGTGAACTTCTCCAACAGAGCTTCCATCTCGTAGACTTTTTCCAGCTGTTCTTCTTTCATACCACGTGCGACTGCGACAGCCAATCGCAGAGCTTCTTGAGGATAACCATGAGCCCGCAAAGCATCTACCCGAGCAGCGGCCATGGGCACGTCCTCTGTTAAAACAAACAAAAAATAAAGACTGATAAGTAATGTGAAAAGATGATAAAATTCACAGTACACAGTCGTTGGATCACATTCGTGGTGCAAACGTTTATGTTTTGGGATAAAACCCTAGAGTGTGAATATTCAAATGACTGCTATTGAAGAGGACATTCATGAGTGCTGTTTATTTTGCTGTATAAGGTTTCTCTAACTTTCAAGTCTGTGGATGAAGCCTTAGTGTGTGGCCATTCAAATGAAAGCTATTGAGCAGTACTTTCATGTGGTACTGTTAACTATGTTGTGCAAAGTGGTTCTAACTTTTCAGTAAGTCTGTGGATGAAACCCTAGTGCGTGACCATTCCAATGAAAGCTGTTGAACACTACTTTTATGTGGTTCTATTTCTTTCGCACTTTTTATCATCGAATCCTCACCTTTCCATGTCAAATATTCGCTTTCTTGATCATCTCCATCACGGCCAATGATGCATTTCAAATCGTAGTCTTCCCAGTCCAAGTCACAAGCTTGCACTGCTCTGAAAAACACGGTACGGCGGGTACAACTCTCGTCTGCAACTTCGTCGTTCTCATCTGCGCTTTGAGCATCCGGGTTTTCTAACGGGCAAACTTCTTGTCTGCTCCAGGTTTCTAGCTGTTGTTTCCATGCGGCCTTTTCCACTCGAGTACTGTCCGGGTTCAAAACTACACACACCCACAGTGCACCGAGCTGATCCCACAGTTGGCGGCATTTGTCATTCATTGAGGTGCCCTGTTCTTTCCATATTTGGAGCCTTGGGTCCGCAAGGAACTGTTCTGTGATAAGTCTGAGCATGCGTGAGCCATTGTTGTCATGGACACGGAGCATTTCTCGTACCTACGGGGAAAAAATGTACCACATGCGTCAATTTCGTTTCTAGAGCCTTAGCTTGTTTAGAGAAGCCTTTCAAAACCTGCCTCTTGTTTAAAAGATTGCAATGTCCTTTTGCAACAAGTAAGAGATATAAAACCTGAAACAGCAGGCAACAAGGCAGACAAAAAAAAAAGGAAAGAAAGAAAGAAAACCGAAAGGCTGCCCAAAATGGTACTTATAGCGACCTCAATACTCGTTCCTTTGTGCCGGTTTCGTTAATTGGTTTATCGCTATGTTTTCAAGCTGGATTTTATTCTAGACTGTTGTTAAATACACTTGAATGTTCCTTACCTTGGCGAACATAGATAGAAGATGTTTTCCACTGCCATAGTACCCTCCCTGTGAGAGATAGTTCCTAACTTGTTGCCTAACTTGTTCAGCATCTAAATGCCAACAACTTTCGTCCTCCGCGCCGGCGCCCGCAGTAGGATCAGGAGCGCCCGGTAAGCGGTTGATCTCCGAAGTCTTGAGCAGAATCTCGTCGGCCAATCGTTGCGCAGTAGGCAAGACTTCTGTGTGATGTTCTGTTATAAGATACTGCAAAAGTTTCTGAAGTTGTTCGCGATTCATTTGAAGCAATGTCTCTGAGATTGGCACTCGAAGAGTCACCTTGTCTGGGTTGCGAATTCGGAAAAGCGAAAGAGCGACTACATGAGGGCACCATAAAATGTCTTTGTTACCACAAGTGCACGACACCTCGGTTATTTTACACCTATCGAATCCCACGGACACACTGTATTCCTCCCGCTGTGTCCCGTATCTCGTATTTTCTTGCTCCACAACTTTTCCACTAAGTTGAAAACCTGCAACAAGATTACCAAAGAAAATCGAGTTATTTTCAATTCCTAAGACAGCATTCGTGAAAGAATTTGACCTCTAGTTTACCCGTCTCATACATGTATGCCGCGATGTCGATTTAACTCGGCTAAATCCATTTTCTCTAGTAATGCAAATCAACCATTCTTTGTCTCGTATTGTCATTTCTTTGAAATTTTTTTTCGCCTTTCTTTGTCATGCAGCACAGAATTCAATTAAAATGTGATTATTCGACTAACAGACCCCTGTCTCCACTCTAACAAATTTTGCGCGCAGATCATTAGAGAAGCACAAGACAGATGGCCCTCGCTTGTTCCCGTTAATCGCCTATTTTCACGTCGCGCTCACCGCAATTTTCGCCTCTGGCCGTGAAAACGATTTCAACGCTCAAGCAGAGCCTCCATACGAACATGTGTTAATGTCCAAATCTTAGACGCTAGACTGGCTGAACATATTCGGATACTAAAATTTTCTTAAGTGCTTTAGCACTATAGGAACTGTGCCACTTGCACTGCAAAGTTTCAACGTTTTGAGTCGGTGTAAGGTAGCTGATTTTAGTTCTAGGCTTTGCCTATGGCGTGATAGCGCTATCTCATTTAGCCTTTCACTGTTGTTCAGAAGATTAAGAGATGGGCGTTTTTCGGTTCGCTTTTCGCACCTAGAACTAACAAAGTCCTAACTCTGCACTGACCATCAACGCACATCAGACGAAAATTGAAATGTTTGTCGTAGTTCACTATCAACTCTTTGTAATCGTAATTTTTTTCCCCTCTGGACGAGAAAACGCCTTCAACCTTAAGCTGCAACGAATGTTAAAACATTAGACCAAAATCTCTCTTGCTGGGCTAAAAATTTATCGAAAACGTTCTGAAACGAAACCGCAAATATTTTTAACTATATTTTCTAGTTCCAGGAACAACGTCAGTCTGTGAAGAGTGCGCTATTTTCGTTGGATTGACTAAAAAGTGGCTGATTACAATTTCAGAGTTTGCCTTTGAAGTATAACTGCAGATTCATTAAGCTTTCTGCTTTGTTGAAGGATTACTTAGAAAAGGAAATCAAGTTGTGTTTTCGGATTTGCTCTTTGCAGAAGACTTCACTGCCAGGCCAGTGTTAAAACGTGAATGTTCTGCACGAGCTCTTCACAGAGCCACCTTTGGAGCGCTCATATTTCAAACAGGGCGTTTCCTAAAGGAAAAGAAATCCGGCTCACATCAGTCGACGTAGCCTGTGCCTGGATACTCAGTCTAAACCGTGGAAAATGGAATTAAGCCATTTCTAAGAGTGCCACCGGAAATCTGACAAAATATAGTAAAGATTTGATCTCTGAATCAATAAAACTGGAACGTCTCAACCCGCAATCGGCTAAATGTCCCATTATTTAGGCCATCTTTTGGAGGCAGAAGTGTACCGAAGTGAAAACTATTTTTCTCCATTTGAAGTAAAGGAACAGGCATGGGCTTAGCGCGAGCCAAGATATTCCCAGATATTCGCTCTGTGTAGAGCCTAAAATAAACAAACGTAGTTTTTTCTTGTAATAGTAAAACAGTTGAACATCGTTGAACCGAACTAAAATAGCTTTTCTAAACGGTTAAACATCGTCAAAGTTTAAGGAGGCAAAAACGGCGTAGCATCGGTTCACAAGATATTTCGCGTTAGAGTTAGGGTTTGGTGATTCAAGCGTCTTGAAATCTTCAGATTCAAAAGCATTGAGGACGAAGCCTATGTTACGAAAAACGATTCAAAATACAAAGAAAAATTTGTAAATTTTACAACAAATTCTTGATATTTGCGCATTGGTTTTAAGCCGCCGTTTGCCCGGCAAAGCGCGTGTAAAGACTTAAAATTATGTTAGCCTTGATCTGGGATAAGAACGTTTTAAGTTCATAGCTAATCAAATCGAATCTGCGCGGATTTACGAATTATTTTAAAAGCAAGGAGAATGAAATATGGAAATTCCAGCTCGGTAAGATCAATAGTTTTCTTAGTTATTCGTGTTTGCTCAAGCAAACTTCTTGAACCTCATTCTTAATGACAAATTCAAACTTGGTAGGCGTTTTTTCCTTTTATCAAAGCAAACGAATAAATAATCTTGACTGAGAATTGAGCGAATAACAAACTGTAGTTTTAGTAAAATACAGATCGAACACTTTATAACCTTAAATCGAAGGACATATAACCGGGTAGCTTTGAAACCAGAGCGAACTTTTTCCAAGCAGGGGAAGTTTTACACTGATCCTTAAGGCAAGCGCAGTGCAAACAACAGATTTCCACTCGTTTTAAAACAGAAGGAAGATTTTTTTTCTAAGCTAACAACAAGCACTAGAAAAAACTACAAACGTTTAAGTTATATTCCAATATTCCAATAAGAGAAATTTAAACGAGTTGAAGCGGCATCAGTGGACAACGCGAGCGTTTAATTTCACTGGTCGATACCAAATTTTCTGTCCCACTCGCTAGAGGTGAATATTTCACGTCAATAAATGAGAGCCCGTGAGACTTTTAAACCCTGCGTTCATAAAACTGAGCGGTAGATCTTAAGCAAGCCAAAGAAAATAATCCCTTGCAAAGCTTCGATTCCGAAAGCGATAACAACCAAGCTCCATCAAAGCGGAATTTTGTTGGGGTATTTCGGAGTAAACAGATAGCGCTCTCTTAGGGTCATTCATTACTATTCTTTACAATCGATACTAGACTTAGTGGCGCTGACGCTCCGTAGGGCGAAAAAACATATGAAATTAAGCACGGAGGCCCACGAATTCTATTGAAAACGCCTTAAAACCACTTTCCTTCGACTGTTTTGAAAATTGTAAAGCTTTCTGGCGATTCGACTGTGAAATAATTTTTTTCGTCTTACTTTGCAACGGTACGGGTCGGAATAGAGAGTGGTTACAATGGGGTACAACAGAGAAAATTCGCTTACCGACTTGAAGTACTTCGCTGACGGCATTTTCCTCCAGAAGTGCTAAACCTCTCTGAAACGGCAGTCTTTTGGCATCGTTATGTGTAACTGTAGCGTGAAGCGACGAATACATACAAATATCTCGCTCATTTCTCGGGAATGACCAGTAAACTACTTTGAGTTGTACAGGTTCGGGTATAGGCGCGCTCCGCTCTTCTACGTGCTGAAAAGGAATATAAGTTGCCACGCACTGGGCACTCAAATCCAGTAGCGATAATGGTCTTCTTTGCCGTGTTTCTTTGTGTAGTTTTTGAAATTTTGTACCTTCTCTGCACGGAGAAGTTTCTCTGGGTCGCTTACGCTGAGCAGCCATCGCAGCAAATGAACGCAGTCTGTCACATGCGCCGGTAGCTCAAGTGTAAACACAGTCACAAGTGTTGAGAAGAACAGACTCCCCACGTAGGCTCCCCTCTGGTTTTTTCAATGAGATGCAAGATAATTCACGTCGCTAAAATAAAACTTGTTTTCCTCTTCGTCAAACGATCACAGCCAGCGTAGCTTTCTGTACACACTCGGAGTCGTGGAAAAAAATCTGCCAGGACAAAACAAAGCAATCATAAGCGAAAATGTATAAATCGATCTGCTTTATGGCATCGTCGCAACGCGCTGATCAAAAGCGCGATTCTCCTTACCCCGACTGGCAGCTGGAAACAGGTCCTCTCCCTAGGGATTATTGATTGGCGCTGTTTTGCCGTGTTTGTGTTCTTTTTCGTACAGATAGGGGGGAACGAAATTCTGTGATTCGGACGCGTGTTTCAAGCTATTTTAAATCCGCAACAAAGGGCGAGCTCTTTGTGTTGTCAAATCCACTGACATATCAAAACGCCACAAGGTTTACTTAAGGTTTGGTATGCCTCTTGCTTGGCACCGCGATGGCGCAGTCTGGTCGATAAACCGCTGAAACTGGCGACAGAAAGTCTACGAACCCCCGGCACGTGGAGGCCTCGACTGCGATGATTGACATATCTCTATTATTAAACGTATAATTAAATTAATAGAAATTTACATTGCGGACATTACGTCACGAAGTGGGGCGATTAAGGAAAACCGTGTTGACGAAGACGTGTAGGCGACAAGCAAAACTACTCCGCGGGCAAGGACGAAATATCAAAAGAAAGACTATTTAGGGTTTGATAAGTTCATAAACATACTGGACCTAGTGGGGATTTTGTTGCTATCTGCGAATTAATGCCAGCGAGGGTCTCATTGTGTGACAGGCCAGTTGAAATCCATTCCATTTACTCTCCCCGGGAGAGTGGAGGGGTATTTTTATGCACGGCTCGCTGGCGCCAGAACACAATGCACACCGCATATGCATTTCAAATTTTAATAACCCGGTGTTTTAAGCCCATATTTGTTTACTAGCCGCCGCGGAAAAGTTCGTTTGACGTCTTAGCGTCATAGTGGCAACGAAGTAATCGACCGTGTTTGTTCTTCACTGGGGAAATCGCGAGAAAATCTGCGAGGTTTTCTCGCGAAATCGCGCGAAATCGGCGATATTTTTTTGTCGCCGGAAGCTTACCGACAAGCTGTCTACGAGAGCTTATAGAGAGCGATTAGTCGTTGTGGGGAGCGCGAAGGTGTTTTGTGAGTCGGAGACACTGTGTCGCCAACGACAATGGAGGTCTAGTGATTGGGGGTCTTAAGATAGGTAATGTTGAATTTGCAGTATTTTGAGAATTCGTGGATAACCGATCGACTGATGGCTAGAATATTAGCCTCCCCGCGTTGAAACACTGCCTTGTGTTTAGAATGACAATTAACTTAGTAAAAAAAATCTTGGCTTAATCGACTCTTCGATTTTCAAGAGAGACAGACCAGTCGACAGGTACTTTCCTTTTATCTTCTATAACCTTTCAAACCTTAATCCACCTTGATGGGTCCTTTTAGAACTCTTTCTCGAATCACCAGAGATTTCAAGTAAGCGGTCCTTTTATGTTTTGAACTACACATAGGTCTTTGTAAATCGTTTTCTTCTCTTACTTAGCATTCTTCGCCAAGTCGTCGCTGACAATAAATTCCGTGCGTGTTCGAGAAGGAAACAAAAGTGGACCCAGGCAACCTCCCAAAACAACTTATATATACCGCAAGATTTCCGGCCATGTTCCTTAAGCTGAAAGCTATTATGAACATTGAGATATTTGAAGAAAATTTCGAGTGGAAAACCTTACCTCTTCAAGAAGTTTCAACAATGACATTCACGCTATCGTTAGAGAATTTCGGAGTGTTGTGTTGGATCACACTTGTAAAATCCTTTAAGCATCTTGTATCAGTCTGAAAGCTTCTGCAAAGCTATTTGTCGCATTTTCAGATAAACTAGTTAAAACTTTAAACCATTATAAGTTAGCTCGTGCCAAAAATGTTACATATTGGACGAATATTTTCATGTTTAATGCAAGTACAGTTGATTGCCGTGTCGGAGTTGAGTTCCTTTTTCGAAAACGCGTAAAATGTCAGAACTGCAGATTTTACCACTAAAGTTTTACAATTTCGTATTCGTTGAAGCATTTCTTCTGCTACGCGGGTAAATTTCAGTTACATTAAAGAAACAAAGTATGAACATACGAACATAAGGAAAATACGGCAGTCTCCTGTCAATTTTCGTGATATCGGGCGAAGTTTGTAAAACTCTTACCTGTGTGAAGACTTTCTGTCTTCATAACATCCCAGTTTTAGGCTTTTAAGCGTGATGGTGTTTTTCTATTCTTCGTTTCAGAATTCACGAAGGCAAAGTCTGTGGTGCAATGCTGTAACGGAGGGTCCATGAATCGAAATAAATCTATTCATATTGTAATGAGTGTGTAGTTCACTGGTTATATGCTCAATTAACGATTGTCACGCATGGGTTCAAAGACGGATAAACAAAACAAAGACTAGAAAGTAGGCGAAAATTTTGCAAAAAAGACTTCGCTGATATTTCACACGAAACTGTTTTAAAAAAAACTTTTATGGAATTCGAGTTTATGTGAAGGTTTAAAAGTTGTATAACTGGCGTCTATGGGCGGGATTGCTAATTTCGTTTCATAAAGACAAATGAAGTGTCGCGCGCCGAAGCTTTCACCCTTTCAATCTAGTTCAAAGTGTGCTGAGGACAAATTTACTTTACACAAGGTTACACCGCTTTATAATCTGGATTTCTACCCGCGCTACGAGTCCGAATTTTGTCATGATGGGGTCACGTTAATGCTCTCAGAGGTTTAGTCTGTTTATTTTGGCCTTGCTTGTGGCATATATATTTTTAGTTCAAGCTGCATTGATATAATATATTTATATTTCACCCTGTGGGCAATGGAAACAACGGCTGTAACATGCTGACAAAGTTCTTGTAAGGTTGGTTATGTAAAGATCCGGCGGAGAAACTTTATTCTTGTAAGGACACATTTATTTTTGCCATAAAATGCGGATTTCGTTAAATACCGTCTTCACCGTGGAGTTTGTAATCCGTGTAAAAACATATTTGGCCCCGATGTAGACACTAACTGCTGCAATTATTTTGGACAAGGCCCAAATACCCTTGATCCAAACAAACTGGAAGTTTACCGGAAAATATGCCTTATCCAGCATACCCTATCAGACATTATGGCGAGGGTAAGATAATCTTTCATTTGGCTTGTTTCCGATGTGTAAGACGCTTGTCCATTTCTTAAACCCTATTTAAACAAAAGGAGCCATATTGTCGATTAAACGGCAAAATAAAGCGTCGGAAATTTTTGTAATAATTGATCTTAAATATAACAAATAATCTTTATCTCTTAACTTTCGGGTGGCAGGCCCGGGTAATCTCTTGAGTTACTGTTGATGGATTGCGAGAATAAATTATGTATTTCTGAAACACACACAGCGATTTTCAGCCTTTTTTACAGAGATTTGATACAAAACGTCGTATTTTATTTAGAATTCTTGTCATCGTGTGAAAGCAGCACAAACTTCAGTAAATCATACCTCTCGGTCAAGGCGTGAGATTTATTTTTTAAAATGTCAATTCGCGCACGGGATTATCAATGAAGCAAAAATGATGCTGTTAAGTTTTCTTTTTCTTTTTTTCTTTTGAAGAAACGCTCTTAATTTATGTCTTACTGGGATATCCGTTCCTAGAATGTTTTTAAGTATCTTTTGTGGTTGTGTCAATGCGTCGCTTAAACTCTTCCGTGAGGAAACGGTGCCAAGACTCACTTTTATAATACGAGCTATTAAGATATAGCATTCGCGTTGAAAACTGTTAGCTATGCTTAGAGGCGATGAAAAGACAAAAGACCTATTTACCGGATTGTCAAATACTCGTTTTTTCAAAAGCAAGCCCCATTAGATCTTTGCGGGAAGTTAGCTTTCTTTGTCATCCCCTTGGGGCTTCTTAAACACATTGCGTTGTAAGGCGTTTGTTGGGAGATAAGTGGCTTTATACGAACCCACTGATGACAATATCTCATATTTAGCCGAGCTTAACCGCACATGTCACTGCAAGCCAGTTCAAGTGCGGTCTTTTGAACAATTGCGGGGGCTATTTCAACACTGGATATGAAAACAATGCTACGCCAAACAATGTAAGGAAACGTGCCATTAGAAAAGTCGCGGATCAAAACGTAGTTGAACTAACCCCCTTGTTTGATCTTTCACTGTACGGGCTAGACTAGCTGGCGCTACCCTACTTAACTTATGGCGAGCGCTGCTTGACATGTCTTTCACGAGCTCAAGGGCCTTATCCGGGTATATATCAGTTTTTTCAGTGAAATTTTGTACGCAATGCCATTCTAAACTAGCTGAGCCTTCTCAGAAAGTCAATAAGAACGAAATTAAAAAAGGTAAAATACGAACACGAACAATTTTAGTGTTTCGTTCCCTCCGAACTTGTTTTGACTGATCTCTCTTTTCAAGTTGTTTTGTTTAATTTTGGGGGTATTTTTTGTTCGATCCTAGTATTTCTAATACTGTTGCTGTAAAAAAAAATCTTGCTATTTCATGCAAGTCTGAAAATACCTTAACTTTGTGCCGGCAATGTTGGCGTTATTACACCAAAGATTTGAAACCTGCTTGTGTGAAATATGCCTCACTTTGGAACATTGGTCTTTTGATATTGGATTGATTGTTGTTTCAAAATATCTCGTTGTTGACTTTTAACAAAGGCTTATATCGCACACCCAGCCTCCCAGAATTTACTTCTTTAATGTCGTGATTCGTAAAAATGCGAACTTAATGCAGGCGCGTGTCACGGTGTTTTTGATAGGCAGGATTTTGAATGGTGTCTTACGGTACAAACTTAGTGCATGAAATTTGCTATTTAGTAGGTCGAAACAATGTTTCCTAGACACTTTTCTTTTCACGTGAAATATGCTGTATTGTAAAAGAGTGGATTTTATGTTTTCCAGTTATCTTTTAGAAGTTATTGTTTTAAATGTATGACTTTGCCGTTTCTTTCATTATGTTCAGTAACCTTGGAGATTCCATTTCTAGCGGTATTAGCAAGTCAATGGTATCACGTATGATATTACCGGCTTAATTTTTTTGCGTCTTTTTTTGTCTCTCTTTCTCCTTAGATCTATCTTTGGATATCTTGCATAATTAAAAATTGGTTCTTAACGAAAAGAGTCTGACAAAGCGAGGTTCTCGCAATTGCGGCGAAGCCTGAAATCCTGTAACTCTTTGCTTTTCCGTGCCGCCGCGCCCCGTGTATGCAAAATATCACCAAAACACGGTAAAAAAATTGCAGCTTAATTTTAGAAAACTTCCCCTTGGCTATCTTTTAATTGCTATAACTGCATACTCACCCACGGCTTGTCAAGACTGATAAAGCGAGGACCTCGTCACTCGAAACGTATCCAGCGAAATTGAACTAGATAGCAATTGTTCACCACTCGAAATGATACTGACCTATTAACGAATTTCTGTCTCTACGTGTCCCTTTATCTGCGATATTATTATTATTTATAACAATCGATTACGTTTCGACATTCTCTGTATTCTTTGCTCAACACCCCTGCTGGGGTATTATTCCGCCCTCGATTATCAGTTTATTGTATTTAGCTCAGCGCGCAAAAACCTCCGCCATCATGGCGACACGTTTGACCACCTTCTCTTTGGCACGCTAATCCGAGGGGCGGCCCTTTGACGTCACTTCGCCTTGCAGTTTGGAAACTTCCTTTAGCATCACTACGCGAAAAAATAAGGGTGTCCTTCATTTTCTCGTGACTTGAGCTGATCGAGAACACGTGGTAAATTCCGTCTCCAGGGTGAAACGTGCTCGGAGTTTCATTTTGTTTGTTTTTTTTTTCTGAAACGGCTGACCAACGTTTAAATTAACGGTTCCCGTACAATGATACATTGTGCGTTAAGTGGCCATTTCTTCCCCTTCGCTCAGGTCTCCTATGATTCCACATTAAAACTGAAACCTAACTTTTAATACTATTTCTTGCAATTGCCTGCTCTTCATACCAGCTAGCCAATTGAAGTCTTAAAAATTAGGCTCGAATGATCGGCCCATATCACCTGCTCATCTAGTTATTTTACACACTTGTGAAACACTTTTTAAATGCGTATTGTGTATGCATGAAGCGACTAGGATTCAATACTATGTCCTCAGGATAAGGCTGATCACAAGACAACCCGCAGTATTTCGCAAGGGTGCCTTTAGCTAACATGGGCAGTTTCCTACAACCCGTTTATAAAACTGGGTGGGGAGAAGGTATTCGAGAGCTGGCCTTGCGTAAAAAAACAACGCAGGGAGCAATGCCAGAACTCAAACTCGAAGTTTTGGATCAACTCCCAAAGTAGGCTTGAGCGCTTTCCTAAAGCATGGCATAAGACTTTTGTGCTACGTGATCTTTCAAAACTGCTAAGTCATCGCAACGAACAATGTATGAAACTGGTCATTTCTGGAGATGTCGAGTGGGGTTTATTTCATTAATGATCGATGAACACTAACCCGATAAACCTGTTTCATTCACAAAGAACGTACGTTTTCAATTCAGGCCCAACCGACTCAGATATAGCCATTACGCGGCATTGAAATTCTTTCCAAAATACACGCGCAGATCTTGCGCTTGACAAGTGATTCGATTTCGAGACTTACAGTGCATTACTTAAAGCACGCAAACAAAAGTTTTGAAAACGTGAAAAAAAAAAACCTGATGTAACGACCACAAACTGTGCAGAATTGCAACCGACGCACTACTTGAGAACGCGCGTGACGTGAATCACGCTTTGCACGTGAGGGAACGCTGCATAGCAACGGCTGCGACGCTTGACGACGACCTTTAGAAAACGGAGCTTTTCGAGAACGCTCTTGAAACCGGGGGAATTTGAAATCGCCTGCTTTACTTTTTGGTGTGGACGGAAAACATTTTGAAAACGGAGTTTTTCGAAAATGATATAGTCATAATAATCATGTGATTTCCCTCACGGAGTTTTCCTCAAACGTAAATCCAATATGGCCGGTGATTGTTGTGTTTTTTTAATTCCTCCGGCGTAGTGTGGACGGAAAACATTTGATGCGTTTTCAGAGTGAAAACGCCGTTTTCAAATTTCTCCGACGTGGCGTGGAAGGGGCCTTAAACTCAAAGTACATATACTTGAGAAATTTCGCAGCCAACTCTTCAGGTTGGTGTATATTTTCGAATACTCTATTTTAAGAAATAAATTTTATAAAAAATAGAACATATCATTCCGACCATAGTTAATAGAGAGGAATTGTTATAAAACCCAACAAGGTTCTTTGTTGTATGTTTGTGTTCGCTTTTTTGGCCTTGGCCGTGCACAAAACACAATAGTTGTTTACTTTTTTTGCTCCTTTGATGTTTTCCGCGCTTCATAACCACTCTATTAACTATGTTCCGACTTTTAAACAATTATCTCGTTACAAGCCATCGGCGAACTTATGACTTCTTCAAATCGTTATATACGGGACCGTTCATTTTTTATGAGATAGGGGGGGCTGCTGAACTTTGGGGCGCGCGGCTCCCCCAAACAAACACATAC
>Ga0126339_10000478_pt1 | contig 22239 bp, 12 predicted proteins | sample OrbTmetagenome_2_FD_92532 | JGI IMG/M metagenome (GOLD analysis project Ga0126339, IMG submission 92532) | Coral microbial communities from Petempiche,Puerto Morelos, Mexico - Orbicella T R C metagenome | ecosystem: Host-associated > Invertebrates > Cnidaria > Coral | place: Petempiche,Puerto...
AAATAAAAAATTTTACCTATCCTTATGAGAACAAGAAAATCCAAAAAAAGGAAAAACGGAATTTTTATAGCCCCCCGGATACAGTTCAGGTATGAACCCAACCCCACCCCCCCCCCCCCCCACCCACCTCAACCCCCAACCCTCCCTCCCACCCCTAGTCATGTCATCCAACGTAATTTGGGTCATCGCGCAACACTCCGCGTCTAGTCATGGAATACTTCTGCAACGTCGCACTGCATAATGGAAACTGAATGCCCCTCTTTCAGAATCTTTGCCTCCGTTTTCAACTCGACGTTTTTCTTTTGCTCACTGAGATCTTTAAAATCAGTTGCCAAGGTACCGTGCCAGGGTGTCCTAAGTTTGAAAATCGCTGACCTGAACGTTTGAACGTTTGAATTTTTTTCACTTTGCCTTTCGAAAATCAAACCAAACATGTCTGTCCGTCGCGCAGTTTTAGTTTGTATACTCCTACCGATTAAAACTTTTAAAAAATCATTCATCACTCAGTAATTTTTACTTTCCAGTATTACGGAGCAGATGCAGTTGACGGGAAGTACCGAGTGACCAGACCTTCTATCAAAGAGTCAAATACAGATCTCCGCGGCTCATCCAAGAGACTGTCCCGGATAGGTTCCACCACAGGGGTCTTTGAAGATGAACCCGAATACCCACCCCCAATTATGGACACTCCTGCCTCCATAGATAGCGTGCTGAAAAGGTAAGGAGATTCCTTTAACTCGCGGTTAAGTCGACTTATGTACAGAATACCACCTTATATAAGTAAATTTCCTGCCTTAAATCCACCTATTTGTTTGTTTATTGCTAATCAGTTTTATTAACGACATATAAATATACACACATAACATGCAAACAGGTTGTTGTTCTGCACTGAAAAACCACACGATATAGTATGCCTGTTATCAGAAAATTATGAGTTAACAAGGAAATCTTTCTCGGATGTCGAAGGACATTCGCGGTCAGTTGACCTTGGTAATCTTCATCAACAGTCACTCGCTGTATATTTAGTGCTTGTTGATGTCCAAAAGTGAACAAATTTTCTTTCGATCGCAGGAACATCGAAGGAGAGCCGATTCCAGAAACGCCCATGGGTGAGGTCATCCACTTGCAAACGTTCCCTAATCGGAAAGGAAGCTCGTCTTATTACTCGTCGATTCCTTCCGAGTCTGCCAGCGACAGGCGTCCGGACGGAGCCGAAGAGCCTGACTTGGCCATCGGAGAAAGAAGATTTTCTAAGTCGAGCGTGCGCAAGAGTGCGGACACGTTGCTGTCGAGTCACTCCAAGTTACAACAGATTCCTGAGAGAGAGCCACTGATGAATTCTGGGTACCATCGACCAGCGGATTCGCCTCCGCCATATAGCAATGCAAAAGAACGCTCCCGGCCTTATGAGTTCAAGGTTAGTTATTTACTGAAACATGAACTGTTTCACAGTCGAACTTCCGTTAATAGATAACACCCTTAGACTCGTTATCTCAGCGGTTAGGTCTTTTTGCGCAGAGGAAAAAATCAATATCAATTATTAAAGTCTTTCAGAAAATTCAATTCCTGCGTTTTTCTTTTACGAATTTAAGTTCTCAGATATTTAAGATGCGAGGACTAGGCGTACTTCAGTACCAAACGCCGATGCTAATTATTCTTATTTTTCGTTTGTAAATTTTCTCGTGGAAGTGGGGACTAAAAGTGCGATTCTAGATTTTCCCTTCAGGAAGTATCTCTCAGATTTCAGCAGTAGAATCTCTGCGCCGTCTTTGTCCCATTTTAATCTGACGGATTTTCCAGCGAAAAAGTCCTCTCTAATCGCACATTATGATTATAAAGCTCATTGAGTTTTATTTCATGAACTGACAAAAATATGCCATTTATGCCCGCGGCCACCGTTCGTTCACTTTTCTTCAATCTCTTTTTTCTTATCTGCTGTAGAGCAAATCACCATTCGAAGAAGACCACTCCATCAACAGGTCCATGGACACATCTCTAAACTCCTCGCAACGCAAGTCGCGTCGTTCACGCCGAAGACTCGAAGAAGAGTTCGGAAAATGCGACCGGGAAGCGATCGCACAAAGGAAGAAGAGCTTACGCTACTCGTCGGGTTTCTTCAGTGGCGTGACAGTCGATCAAGACCCACACAAAGTGGAAAAACCACACGCAAGTCTTTGAATATTAGTTTATTTTTGCAATTGAAGAAGGTGTGATACATCGTGGTTCTGCTATTCTGCCATTGGTTGTATAATACCACGTGAATGTCACGTGTACCCTGCAGCGCGAATCACCATATTTGGTACAGATTGCAGGCGTTTAACCTTGAGATGTACAGTGACTTCTATGGCGTCATCGAACGGACAGTTTATATCGAAAATAAAATATGTATTAGCGCTTAAAAGACATGGAATCCCAGACATATCGACACTGTATTCTCTCCAGTCAGGAGGCAGTTCCTTGCAGTAATTCAGGAATTTTCTTATTCACTTTTTAAAGCGTTCACCTCGCTAACATGGACGGTAGGTATCTCGGCACCAACTGAACAACTTGGAGAGAATGTTCTCAAACTCATTAATAATTCATCACGTTAAACAAAGTAAATCATGACCGTGACGGTGTTTTGATATCTGATCTTAATAAGTATAGATTTTTTACGATTTTATCTCTCCGTTTTCGCTATAGTTTAGTTGCGATTGAGAAGATATATCAAACACTCAAGACAGTGCTTCATCACATTTCCAAACGTCTTGAGGTTCGTCAAAAATACACCGCTGCGCGTCGTATTTTCAACTCTCTCCTCGGTGTTTGGAAATGTGGTCAAACACGGTCTTTCGTGTTTGATATATTACTTCTCGTTTTAATTAAAAGACGGTCTTAAATTTGTATCCGGTACCGTGTTTTCAAGTATTGGCGTTGCCTTTGTTTCTGCTTGGAGTTAGCTATTCCTAGTTAGCTGTACATGAAGTCCGGGGTTAAAAATACCCGAGTGTTCGCGGGCTCAGTTTTTCAACACTGCAAAGACATCTGAGTTTCGATCTTAAAACTTCCATACTGAAGTTGTAGCAATTCCCGGATCTGTATGTTGTCTCCTATTGGTTGTTACTCGCGGGCGAGTAAAACTGAGCGACACAACACAAATCTCTGTTGAGTTACGTCATCAGTATGCTATTTTTAGCGTCGATTTCAGACGCGTCCTGAATGCGTGCAGAGCTGAGTGCGTGAGGATTTAGATAAAACCGCGTTTGGACCACACTCAGTCATAAGCCTTTTTTTGCTACCCATACGTTTGATAGTCTTTGAGACGTTAAAAAAGCGAGAGTGTTCAAGAAAAGTAGTTATCTTAAGCAGAATGTATTATCTATGTTCGTATGCTAAGTGTGAAGAGTGTTTATGCCTGCTCGTAATTTGAATATATCATAAAGTGTGGCTGGCTTAGAGTTACTGAGACAGAAACTGTCACGGACCTTAGTAGAAAGGGGTAGCTTATTTGACTAGATAGCAGCTCTTTTATGTCGCTATCTTGGTCAATCAATAGAACGAATTGGGAAGTATTTTCAAAATATATTTAGCAAATCACAGTGTGCGTTAATTAACATCGTTTAAACCGTGTGAAGTTGTTTTGGTTTAATAAGTAAAAAATGTTTAGTTGGTGCAAAGAAGTATGACAAAATAGAATATGTGATTTTGTTGTGAAACAACACTGGTGTAAGAACGTTTGTAAAGCGAAACCAAAATAAAGCATGCCATACCAAGCCGGCAAGTTAAAAGAGCCCAGTCTCAGTATTTTGAATTATTTTGGCCGTGTAAAAATTACCTGAAAATATTAGGAAACCTGAAATTATTAGTTTAATAAGATAGAAAAACTCCAAAAGAGATAATAATAACCCATAAAGGAAAAAGGATGGTTAAGGATGGAGAAGATTAACACGGATTACAAATGACGAACTTTAAAAAATTCGGCTAAACTTTTTAAGACGGTGCAAGCCGTGATGTAGCTCTTTTAACAGACAGTTGGTAAATAAAACAGCATCTTCATACCAAGTAAGTCACAATGAGCATTAAACAAAACTTGACACGCGTGTGTTTCCATTTCTGTTATTTTCCTCCGAAGGCGATTGGATGACAGGGGTCACTCAACTTATCTCATACCCAGATCCCACTCTGTTCGGCGCTTGGCCATGGGAGATCTGGGCTCCAAATATTCACCCATCCTCCTCAGCGCGCGAGTGTGCGACAACTGAAATTGCTGACGACGCGATACTGATTCTCTAGTTTCGTCTTTAGACAACTTTGAGTTAAAATCTATCTTTCAGTATCAATCTTTCAAAATTTGTGACAAGCAACTTGGTCGCACACACTCGCGGCAGTTGAATAGTTTTGCTTCGTATTTGTATCTGTTTAAAGCAGCTATTTTTGTGTCTAAAACAATTGATTAACACTTGATAGAGACCAATGATTAATGCGCAAAGCTTCGCGGTCAGTTTTTGAAATTAAAAAAGCTTCCATTTAATTACCCGCCTCCTTCCTCCTTCGTCGGGTATGTAGGAAATATTTCTGTCAACTCTTCTCCCCGCTACCGCTTTTTCTTTGTTGTGTATTGCTTTCTCAAGACAATCCTTGTTCGAGAGGTGAAGGCAGCTGCTGCAGTTGCATCACGAGGGGACGCTGATGTTGTTGTCAATGATCGAGCGAAACAACTTGAAGCTCGGCTTACATTTTTCACAAAGAGTTTGGTATAAATTTTGAGAACACTCCGTTACTCATCGTATGCTGGGTATTGGAGACTCTAAGTTGCTTTTTTTTTTACGCAGTTGATATACGATATATCGGAAATATATGATAGGGGAGTGGCTCTCTCGTTCCTATTTGTGGTGTGATATTCCGGGCCGGCATCAGTTTCTGTTTCAAATGTTTCAAGGACTATATTCAATATTCTTTTTAAATAAATTGTACAATATTTAGAGAAGAAGCCACATCAGCTTTAACTGGTTTTCATGGCGGTCTTCTATCGTGGCCGAATTGGAATTAGGAGATGCTGGTTTTTGTAGAGGGAGGAAAACCGGAGAAGCCGGAAAAAACCGTCGGAGGAAAGCGAGAACCAACAACAGACTAACATATGGCACCGGGCCGGAATCGAACCCGAACCACATTGGTGGGAGGCGAGCGCTATCACCACTGCAACGTCCCTGTTCCCAAAGAAGCAGTTTAAAAGTTCTTTGGGTGCAACACTCCAACTCTGTTAGACCCTGCCATTAGCTGGAATGTTTTCTCAGTAACCCTTTAACTTTATATTCCCATTAAAGCAATAATTTTGAATTGTTCGCGCCCAACTTTGATCAGACTGAGTGGAAAAGCGCAAACTTTTTCTTTCCTTTACTGTCAATGGATGGTTTGCATTAGACACGCAAAATCATGCCCGCACAGTTTCTGTTTGTAAAAACTGCATTTTGGAACGAAGGTAAATTTTCTTGGACGCGAGGAACCAGGGTAATTTTTCAGTTTTCCATATACTTAAGAGAGCATTTTCGGTAGCCGCCTTAACTGAACATGTTACACAGACAAATAGATGAGCGCATCAATTGAGGATCACCTTTTACAGAAATGATTTCGCATTAGATTCTTATAAACACTGTTTTCCGCCAAATTCACACCCAGTTTGAAATGACAGAACAAAAAACAACTGCGGGTTTATTGCTCTTAAGAGTCTTATTCTGTAAATTCTCTAAAGTATCAAACTTTGATAACAGATCAATTGTATCCACAAAATTCGATTGATGCGATGTGAAAATGTTTTACAAGGCTAAAAATGTTTAAAAATGGCTAAAAAATTAAAAGAAAAAAACACACCAACGTTTTCGAAATAATGTAATTTCCCATCATGTCATCTGAAGATGGCATTATGTCAAAAAGGTCTGTTTCTTTATTTTTTAGCCATTTTTAAACAATTTTAGCCTTGTAAAATATTTAATCAGATGAATTGTAATTTTCATCCTATGACCTTTGATTCTAGCGTGACTTTTGCCTTTTTGGTTATCTAAGCGCATCGATCCAAAAGAAGATTTCGGGTTGAGAGGCCTTAAGGCCATAAAACAGAGCACTTTAATTGTTGGCGCCGATCCTGCCGATGGGAAAACATTTCCGCTGTTACATAAAAAAGTTTCAATCGTTAATGACATGTTATGAGCAAATACTCAACAACAGCTTGCAGGAAATGTACACACTAGGGCAAACTTATTCCGCCCCAATTTGAAAAATCGATGAAAGGCAAAATGCACTTTAAAGGCCGGGAAAACTCGCCAAAAAAAATTGATTCTGCAGGCTAATGGACGAGCGTTCATTAGATCATGGCTCACATTTTAGGATAATTTGCTCCCTTCTCCAGTCGTGGCCATATTTTATGCCGTACAATTGAGCTAAAGTGAGCTTGTTGAGAAAGGCTAACTGATTTCTTGTCGTTTTTAAAACAAACGTTTTAGCGGTAAGTGCCTGAACATCCATTAACAGACTTAGCAGTGCTTTCTTTGGGCTCAGTCCTGAAAAGCGATCAAAAATCCCACTGAGGGCGCAGCTTACTGACTGATACCCCGGCGATCTCGAAACTTTTCTCGATACCGTTCTGTAAGTTTAAAAAAAAACTTGTCGATCTGGAGTTTTCTCGAAATTTTAAGATACAAAACGAAAACTGACTGTTTTCGATTAGAAACAGCACAAGAAATTTCATGGGCAGCAAGAACTAAGAGATTTATTTTGCGACTAAAGTTCGACGCTTTTTTTTTCTTTGTATTAAGAGTAATCAATATCTTGCTACCAACGACACAAGCAATTGCTTGTATGTTGGATTGATGAAGCATGAATGTTAAATCAAATTTCAATAAAATTCTGGGCAATAACAATACACATTTGAAATCAGCGATATGTTAACGTCAAAGATGAACAAAGAAACACGACTTCCTTAAAGTGAAGTTAAATGTAATAATAAAAAAAGTTCAATAACTATATGGCGGTACATATTCTCACAGCATCTCTGGCTCAGCTGAAGATGCAGTGTAAGTGCTTTTAAACGCTAACTCTTCAAAGTTTTAAATCCGGTACGAAGCAGTTAAAATTTCTAACAATTTTTGTCGGTGGCCTCAACAGTGATTAGACGATCAAGACTAGCTTTGTCATCGACAATTAACTTAATAACTTAAGCTTTCTTTGTTTGAACACCGAGCAGATGCAAGCGTGTTTCTCTTTTAAAACGCAAAATAATATAAAATCCTCGACCCCCCTCACAACTTATGTTCATGTATCATAAAGTAACGTGCGACATATCAATGGTATTGACATTTGTGATACACAGTTGGTATTTATTCTAATGTCAGTGCTATACATAAATACATGGAAGAAGCTATGTACTTTACGGTTTTATCCTTGTTCGTCCTTCTCAGTGTTTCAGACAATTCATTAGTTTTTAAAACGCTTCTTAATGCCCATTCGGGAAAAAAACGCTGATTATTCTTAAGACACAATCTTCCTTTCACGGCCAATTCTCAATTGGGCATTGTGTAATGAGGGGTTACATTTTGCGCTTAATGGGCTTATCACGCAGGTGCTAATATCTAATGAATCAAACTAACGCGGTGCTATACTAATTATTCGCGCTGTTAGACAAATATTTAGTATCAAACTCAAAGTCTAGAACTCACTGTGGTGCACGCTAAACAACACAACATTAGTAATTGCGTGAACCGTTGTGAAACCCACAGGTGGTCTTGTTCTTCAACCGTAACCGTTTCAGTGTTTGCACCGAAACAAAACTCGACAAAATAGTAACTTCATCCAGTTATATTCTAAGCTGGATGGAGAGAATTAACTAATAAGGCAACTGAAATCACAAGAGATCTTCAAGTTTAATTAATTTGCCACAGAAAGTAGCGGTTTATCTTTTGCCTTGTAAAATTATTACGGTTCAATGCTGGAGATTTTGTTCGGAGATAAAAGATCACTTAAGCCCATTAAAAATCCTATGTAAGGGTTAAGGGGCGGAACCTTTCGTGCGAAGCGTGAAGTGAAAGATATCCTGTAAGCTTCCGACAAAGTTAAACACTTAATTCAATGTGATTTAGTTCCCTCAGCAAGCTTTTAAGAGTATGCTAAGGCTCAATTATTTGAATATCAACTGTATGAACTTTCGGCATGAATTGATACGGGCATTAGATCATGTGGCGTGTGTTTAAGTTTTCCTTTTTTTATAAACAAACTTAACGCTTTTACGAGATAAAGAACTTTGCGATCTATCTTGAATTTATCAAACTCTTTTGAAAAAGGCCTGTTTTGAAAGAAGGGGGATGTCAGAAGGACGTGAAAGTCTTCACATCAATTCATGTAGAGAAGAACTTACATAAAAACTAAATACAACTATGCACTTAACCCCTCTCAATCTTGAAATTTGTGTTACAATGAATATAAACCGCAGTTCTTCGTTTTTACGAAGTGGGTTTTTTTAGTTTTTACATTAAAATGCGTGACTTGTTGAATCCGAGAGTTGAAGTGCGAACGAAAATAGGGCGGTTTTTCACCACAGCTTTCGGTGGCAAATAACGCAGTTCGAATGAAACTACTGAACAATGATCCTTGGAAAGCATGAGTTTCAATTGGAAAATGTTCGTATAGCGAAGCGTAAAGCCAGCTTTACAGGTGAAAAACGGCACAAGTGAGATTGATTTTATTGAAAAGGTGGTCTCTTAACATAATTATACCGAGTATACTTAAGTGAAAGAACCCCGCAGTGAGAAGCACACTGGAATCTTTTCAACGGAACTTTTTGGCGTGAAGATCTTAAAACCATGTTCATTCCAGTTGTATCATTAAATCGACGAAATATGGAATAACAAGAAGGCGGCGAATTCGGCTCAGTATTCTCTCGAACAGTTTCAATTTCGAATCCACAAGCCACAGAACAATAGTTTGGCGAAGTTCTAAAAATAAAAAAAGCTCACAGTAATCACATTTTACAAGCGTTCTAATATTCCGAGTTTTAGTACAGACGATTGCGATCAAATTAAAAATGTATCAAGTGTATTCATCTGTTATTACGTATTCAATATCCTCGAGGCAAGCTGATCACACTCATGAAGTTGATATTCGCAGAAATGCCGAGGAAAAGATCGTAATGCCTCCACAAAATAAAACGAAATTAAATGTGAATTGCTCCAGCAACGAGTAACCAACTCTTAAATCGACTGGACGAAACTATACATCAAATACCTTTTGCATTTGTACCGACCAATTCCGAATTAAATTCATATCTAGGTGGCAAAATAAAGTTTAATGCTAATAGTTATGATTTGCCATTATTTTTTCTCATGTCTACATATTATTGTATTATTTCGATATTGACTTTTCCTCAAGCACTCAAAAACACAAAATTTCCGGTTTAAATCTGTATTTGGAAAAAACTTAAAATTTGAAACAATTTTTTTACCGCGATGGACAACATAACTAAGAATTAAGTAATTTTATAAACCAAGTTTGAAGAAATGCCCCAACGTAACTTTTATTTTGCTTCAAGAAATTAGCTAAATAGCCCTAGCCAGAGTTTGAAATATTGTACGCTTGACAAGTAAATATGGAATTTTATTTTACACAACTGTCGTGCGATTGTCCCTCATTCTATACTACAAATAAACGAAACAAAAAAGATTATCTTCTTTTTCCGCTTTATTTGAATATCTTTCAAACAACCCTCGATATTTATTAAGATCCTATATTTTTAATCTCCTGTCATGAAAAGAATTCCTCTCTGTTTTCAGATTCAATTCCACGAAAACACAATTTTCCGGAAAGTCGCGCGCGCGTAACATTTCATTCCACTTTAGCCTAGTTCTTCTTGTTATGCTAATTTACAACCGAAATTGTGTTTTGTTTTTAAAATTTAGCTTTACAGACTTTAACTCAAACAATTTATCCCTCACAGGTAATTAAATCATATGATTAACCTGGCCTTACGATTAGTTTTTTCGGTCTTTGTTGATAAATCTAGATGTCTTTTCCGTAAAAGCTTTTGGCCGTAGGAAAAAAAAACACACAACAAATGTTCGGAGAAGCAGGCAGAAGTTGTCGTTTTGAAACCATTACCGAGACGTCTGCTAAATTTACCTTTCACAGTCTGAAGAAGTTTTAAGTTGGTCGTTTAGTCACTTAATGATTATTGGTAATTCATGGAAGTATAATGCTGACAAAAAATTCGTCTGAAATTATGAAAAGAGACAAAATTTCCGTTTGGACAATTTCGTGTCAATGCGCAATCAAGTGGTTTCCGACAGGCCCCAATTGGTAAACTTTGCCGCCCTGCAGGTCGTCATAAACAATCTGCCTTTGGAACCTTTTTGCAACCTTTCACTTAAAAGGATATAATTTTTGTGCCAAGTTCATGGCCAAAAATAACATCATCGGATAGTTTTTGTCTTGGGGTCAGAAAAAAAATAATTGCTAGAGGTGAAAGAGGGAGCGAAAACGTTTTTTCAGCTATTAAATCGAAGAGAAAGTGTCTCCTTTTTTAATTAACTGATAAATTGATTATCCATTACATTAATGAAATATCTAAATACACTCTGTCTCGGTTGACTTCTTAAATATAGATGTTATTACGCTTTATGAGGCCATTTTAGTTGTCTCAATGGGTAAACATGTCATGTAGAAAAGGCACTGTTTGTCGACAGTCAATGTGCAATATTCCTCTGAGAAAACAATTTCCTGGAGATTTCCCTCGAAACTCAACTAAAACCGCAAACAAAAGATCTTATCTTCGTAAGCTTGCTAAAAAAAACCAGGCTTCCCGAAAACACTCGGTCTTAAATTTTTTAAAATAGTCATGGCGATTTTACATGATTATTTTTTTAAAAAAATTTAAGATGCTTGCCTACCGAACTATTTTGAGGATGATAGAAATTCTTAACCGTTCTATTCAACCGTGTTTATTTCCTCAAATTTACTTCGAGTCAGTAAATGCTGACGCTATTTGCTGAAAAGCTCTCAGTTTTCGCTTGCAAATGGCCCTAGTTAATTGTTATGAAGTGTATAAATACAATTAAACGAGGCGTAAATTACGCTAATAACTAACAAATGTCTTTCACTGCTCCATTGAAGTATTTCGCACCTGGACCATCTGCGCGCAAAAAGCCAATCAAATGCAGAAATCGATCCCAGCTGGGCCATTCTACCAATCACAGTCGAGGCGCGTGTGTCACAAACACAGTTAGGCAAACAATCGGAAAAGTATCCGTGTTTTCAATTCTGCTTCTTTAAGAAAAGTGCAATTTGCATCAAGTGATACGAAAACAATTGTTCCTCTTAACACAACTTCGTTTCCGTGCTTGAAAAGGGTATAAATGTCATAAACTTAAATATAACGAGCCACAGAAAAATGTTCTAAGTTTACACATCCAAAACCTTATATTCCTTGTCTTCAGCAAAGCTTTCGGAAATCTAAAACGACTTAAAATCGAACTCCAGTTGAAGGCAATATATCACGTCTTTGACGCCTGGAATTGAACAATTATAATCCACGGTTTCAACTGTGTCAAATGTGGAATACTAATAACCTTTGTTAACAAATGAACTCTAGGAATAATCAACGATATTTATTATCTCCAGGCTCCGTAAATAATAGCATGTGAATGATCAGATCATATCGATAAAAGCTCTCTTTCAATTTCCTGTCCATATAAACCACGCTGGTCGTACCCTTAAAGAAAAGCAAACACATCTTTTCACTGAGAGGACCCAACCTGCCAAACAGAGCCCAACATGCAGAATTCATCCGCTTTCAGCGTGGACTCTCTTATGGGGAAGAAACCCGTCGAAACTAAAGCAAACGATCTGGAAAAGGAAAGCGAAAGAAAGTCCGCTTTTTCCGTTGCCCCGCCGTTGACTAAGCGCGAATTTCATCCACCAAGTGTGTGTAACTGCCAGCCTTGTCAGCAAACTGCCGTGCCAACCGGGTTTACTGCCATTAGTCAGAGTGTAGCGGAGCCTCGTTTTATGTCACTCCAATCCATGGCTGGAGCAGTGACAGTCCCTGCTCCCGTCTATCTTCCCAAAGGTAAGTGAAATTTTGAACTGTTAGCAAGCGCTTTGACAGCAAAGGACGTGTCGGCTACAAAGGGTACTCAATGAGACTCGAAGTTCGTTTCAATACACAGTGCAAAATGTTTCTTGATTAAGTAAAATATGTCATTTGGCTTTAGAACTCTATGGCCGGAAAACTGTCAAATGATTCAGGAATTACTTAATTCTCAATGACCCTTTCGTCTCGAAAAGTAGTTCAGTTTTGACAAAGAAAGAATAATCAACCGAGTCCATTTTGAACTATTAATAACATACGTGTTTCCATATCGAGAAACAGAAAGATCGGTGGAAAATGTTTCAACTATATACTGTATTTATTCGAATAGCCATTTTAGACCGCTCGTTTTTTTCCGTATATTAAAAAACAATTTGTGATAAAAATGTGTCCTTTTGTTTGTACTTGTTTGTCATATTAAGTGCCTAAAAGAAGAACATGTACTGCAGAAAGCAACAAATATTCTTTGGTTACGATCAGGATAGAAGCAGAAAAAGTGCAATTCATAAGAACTGGAACACAGCTTTCGTCCTGCAAAACATACTTCCATTGGCTATCGATAGATTTTCTTTCCTTTTGAAAGCTAGTCAAATTTACGGCCAATTAACTTTAGTGCCTGTAGTTCCTACGTGAGAAACAAAAGTCTCCCCAGTATATTTTGCTGGGGACTTTAACAGTGTGAGAAAAAACCGTCAATAATTTTTAAAGTACTCTATATCTTGGCTCTTGTTTCCTCTATCTTTTGTATTATATCCATTCGGCTCTTAACAGTGTTAAAACAAACGTGTCAAGTTTTGCCAAAACGCTCGGAAAACGTTGGAAAGAACGTTAGTAGGGGAAGGAATTCTAACATTGGCAAACCATCACAATTCTCGACTCACTCGTTTGCCTACATGCGATAAACAGCGAACGTTAAATGAATTAACGGCGCGTAACAGATGGAGTGAAATCTTGCAACTCAAAGAGAAAGGCATTTATTCTTTTACGCTTAATTCTCTGCAAGACTAGATCAAAGAGTCTATAGCATCGATGTCGATAAAGGTTCTGTGTGTACTTGGGCGTGGTGCGTTGTCATCTTGTATTCCTTCAAAAAACCGCCCTTTATCTCCATGCAAGGAAACTCTTCAGTCACTTGGTTACCAATTTTTTGATCACGATGTTTTCAAAACGCGCTCAATTATTAGTCCCTTAGGTACTTCAGGAGAAATAAAATCAATCTTTTATTTTTCAAAAGGTGCTACATGCTGACTGCCAGATCATTGACGGTGTTGTTTACGAAGTATCTGTGTCAAGAAAGAGATGTATTTTTTTCAACCCGGAAATAGATATAATCGCTTTGAAGGCATTCGCTATGCCCCATAAATGCCAACGTTTGATTCAGTTATATTTGTTGCTCACACTTAAAAGCGTGCTGTTAGCGGTACAGTTAAGCTAAATGGCTAACATCATGTTAACCCAATTTATGACATTTTTATTCCAGCCGCGAGTCGCTGTTTGATCTCCATTTAGCAAGTCATTTTTGCCGAGTGAAATAAAACCCCATACTGACTGAAGAAACGAATGATTTTAAACCAATTCAGGTCCCAAATGATCGACAACTCGAAAAAAGGGATATTTTAATAAACACGTTGATGATATTTAATGGTTAGTCACTCAGTCATAAAACGTTAGCAATGAACTATATTCGTCCAACAAACAAAATTCTAGTCTCTGCCTTCATCACCGTACGCACTAACCATGAGAACACTTCTGAAAATGGCAGATGACACAATCACGTTTTTGTTGTCATTTCCAAGGTCAGTAGAAAATAGTTTTGTTTGTCCAAGTTCTTTTGATCACGTGTTGGCGTAGCGCATTTCCTAAAGAGCCATTTAAACGTAGAGTGCCATGTTCATAAACAAAAGCCATCACACAACAGTTCTCACCGACATAATTAAGTGGATATCTTTAATTGTTTGTTCTGGCCCACTGTTAGGAGAAAGAAAAGGTTAACATTTCTAATGGACTGCTCATTAGCGCGCGCAGAAATATGTTGAAATTTATGCGGTTATTTATGGGAAATTGTTCAGGGCTGTTACAACAACGCATGAACAATTATTTTCGCATTCTATAAAGGATTTTTTCTAACAACGAAATGAAGGTCATATAGGCTGCAATCGGCAATTTCTAGATTTTGTTTGATTGCGATTTTCTGTTAGAATGGCCGAACAATGTGCCTAAAATGGCATTCTTTCTTCAAGTTTTCCGGATATAAAACATTTTTCCCAAATGAAACACATTTTTCAATTCCCACATTAAAACATTCGATTCAAATTTGCCGTTGGATAAACTGCCGTAATTGTTCACATTTCCCGTCATAAGTCCACATTTTCAGTAATTTTACCTAGACTGTAAATGTTTATAGCAGAAACACACGTTTAATGTTTAGCCACGACAATTATGCTTGAATCAGTGAGATCTTTGAACTATCACCCGCATTCCAACTCACAACCCTTGAATTCTCTGTACAAATGTCCTATCAATTAAACTATGAAATCGAATTTTTAAAGACTGTATTTTTGAAATATAATAATCTCATTTTGTTAAATCTTACTTTCGTGAACAACAATAACAAGACAATTAACGAGAGTCTTTTTAAGTCCACCTTGTCTCTGACGTTCAAGTTATTTCAATCATTTTATCTTCTCCTGAAGAAGAAGGCTGGTTTGGCCAGCCGAAATATAGTACACCTTCAAAAAATCATTCTACTTTGTGTCGGTTTTTGCTTTTGTATTCTTCATTTTATATGTAAAGCCGATTAGATCACTATTGATCCAACGTATACCAGCAGGATCATCGTTCCGCTTGCTTGCTTAAACATTTTATAGTCTTTAAGCAATTGGCAGGACGCATTTTGACCAACTGAAATTTGATTTTCACTAGTGATTTTCTGTTTAACTGTCAGGTGCTTTTAAATTAATTTTTGTGGGGAAATACAACAAGAGGATTTGAAACAAATTAGGCCCCAAATTAACTCCGTAGCAAAGCAATATCGAATGCATTCGCTCTTTAGATGAGCTTAGATGGTCAAAGTACATCATAACAGCAACATTTTAGTCAATTTGTGCATCTAAGAAACTGCTTTGAACGTTTACGTTCTTGTGTTAATTCGTCGCATTGCCTTTTTTCTGGTGTCCCTTTTTACCTTACTAAACAAGCCACATTTTGGTGGTGGGTGCTTTTGACGTGTGAACGGATGCCAAAAGGACATAGGCAAGCTTTACGCCTACAGTTTGCCATCTGTCTCGTTCGATCTCAACCTCGTTCCTAGGCTGCTCCGGTGAGGAAGAGAGAGGATCCTGGGAACGGGGTTGGTTTGATCTTTAACTTGGGATTGTAGCGTGCTTAACTTAACCTTACCGACTTCTTATTTTATTCTAAATATTGACTTTATTTTGTTATCACAGCTCCCCAGAGACGCAAAAGAAAAGAGAGCAAGACTCGACGACAGCGTACGACCTTCACAAGTGAACAGACACTTAAGCTCGAGCTTGAATTCCACCAAAACGAGTACATCACTCGCTCCAGGCGTTTTGAACTCGCAGCCTGCCTCAGTCTGACAGAAACACAAGTGAAAATATGGTTCCAGAACCGCAGAGCGAAAGATAAACGCCTAGAGAAGGCACAAATGGATCAGCAGCTGAGAATAGCAAGTTACGCTGCTGGAGCGGGCATCACCTATCCGTCATCTTACTTCAATTATTACTCCCCCCACTACTACAAGAACAATCCCGCCATGCCCCAGGTGCCCGGCAGCATCAGCCAGAGAGTTGTATAAAGTTCAAACTTTGGGGAGAGGTGTCAGGGAATCTTCACTCTTGTAAATATAACTTTCGTTTCTATGAACGATTTCGTTTTTAAATGCTCACGGAGACAACTCACAATTTACATTTTAAAACGTAAAAATGGTCTATACGCTGCCCTAAGTAAGGAGATATGAAATGAGATGTAAAGAAATATTTTACAATGTATAAAATCAGTTGCTTTGAAATCGACGAAACCTCAATGAATAATAATTTAGTAAAGCAGAAAAACACTGAATTTGTAATAGCATAACAAAACGAAAAGGATGGCTATAATTGCAGAAGACTAAGACCCATAAGAAGATTAAGATCCCGAAAACAGCGAACTTAGAAAGTTTAGCTATAGATTTTTTAATAGAAAGTATGCCATCCATACTTATTTGAACTAGCTCACGGTAAACATGCATATAGACATTTCTGGATTTTTCAAGTTTCTCAGATTGCAGCATGACAAGAAAGATATTATTCAGTTAGTGGCAGTTGACACACGGTATACATAGTTCACACATCATAAACCTGGTGGATTCCACTACCAGAGGGGTCTTTGTAGTCCAGAATCATCTCCCCTAGGTAGACCATCAAGGAAAAAAATTGTTTCCCGACCGGCAGGTTATGTTTGACTCACTGACTGAAAAATGCCTCAGTTCTCGACACATTTAGTAGAATTAAAATTTTTTAAATGCATCATAAGTATCGGCTTTTTAAATTCACAAACGGCGTTATCAGGTTGTCTTTTGAATTTTATCTATATGTCTGGATTTATGAAAACCGTGTCAATCTCAAAACAAGAAACCTGCCACTTTTCCACGAAATGCACTGGCTTTTCAATCAATCGACGCCTGTCAACCTGTCACTGCGGAACATGGAAACCCACCTTGCTTGAAGCTCCTCAACTGAACACGTTTCACCTTGCCAGGCTTTCCTGCAAAGGAAATGACGACTTTTTAGTTGCAAAAGCAACTCTTTGACCCACCCCACCCCGCTCAGTTGATGATGACTTCCGGGCCCGATCTGGTAGCCAGACCTTGCCCTCTATGTGGAACTCCCCTTGATATTATTCCCCTGGTTTTAAAAAGAGCAAGCTTTGCACCATTTTGACAGCGTCTTCACAAATCCAGACATTACAGAGATAAGTTAAACCTTGTTAGCATCCCGAGCCTTTCTTTTCCCTTTTTTTTCACTATTGTCTCTCAATCTCTCTAATTACTGTTTGAATTCACAACTCTATGGAAAATATATGCAGAAAATATTGAGGACATGTTGAACTAAGGTATCCTCAATGTTAGATTCTATTCAATTCAATGTTACTTTCAAACATAATTATCGGCAACCATGTTGAAACAAGATGATAAGGTCCCAAGTGGTCGATTAACTTTGCCTGTAACTCACGTATAAACCATCGAGGGTATTTAGAAATTTGAACACCGAATGCGAAAGCAATCACACTAACAGTGAAACACAAAAACTGCGACTAGAACTCAGATCATTGGATTTGATATGACTGATTCTCGTATGATCCGATGAAGGGGCTTGATTATTAAAAGGAACAGGTCACAAAAACGACAAACACAACTCTAGGGCTCTTTGATGGCAAGTATGAAAGTAAACTCCGTACCCGGGTTGCGCCCATAAACAATTCTCTAATACACCCGGGGCTTTATACACCCAGTTGCATGAGGGCGGAGGGAGGCACTGTGAGAGAAAAGTGTCTTACCCAAGAACATCACGCAATGACACTGGGCAGGGCTCGAACTCACTCCCCGAACGGAATTTCATGGCCTGACCTCAGTCTAAATTACAAAGCACACTAATCAACAAGCAATTGTAGAGCTCTTCGATGAGTTTCGTTTTCTCTCACTGCGAGCCCGCTTTTTCAGTCAATTTTTTCACACCAATTCTTCGAAAGAGTTTTCAGATAAATAGATAATGTGATCTCAAATAGATTCATTCAACTTGTTCCCCCCTTAAAAAACAAAAAAAACTTAAAAGTTATCGAAAAAAATAAATCATTCTACAATATAAAATAATGGCATTTTTAGACTATTTCGATTAGCTGAATGAAATCTTAAAGACAACAGAAGAATTGTGATAAATCTAGCTGAAGAGTCATCAAGGGAATTCGAATTATTTTTACTTCTCGGGATCTGAGTCAGTTTGAGAATTTCTTAGTACATCAAGACAGCATCTTGTTATTATGCATTGATATCTCCTCTCAGCTTTTTTATTGGATCAGTGGAACGTTAACTACAGTGACAATGAAATGATCATCTGATCACATGGGTTCAATTTTAATTTCGACACGTGCGATCGAAATTATAATGCTACAGACGTGAAGATGAGTTAACCTACTTCTCTAAAGACGTGTCGTAGCACGTTTTTACGAACAGTCAAAAGGAAAAAAAAACAATGAAAAATTAACAAGAAATTACAGAGGGCTGGAAATAATTATGATCTGCTCATTGGTTAGTAAATTAAATAAAACATAAATAAAAATAGATTACTCATGAATAAATTACTCTGGAACGCTTTATTCCGGAAGAGTGTAAAAGTTATGCAAATTAGCTCAAATTGTTAATCCTGTTTGGAGTAGATAAGGAAACCATGTAAGTGTGCAAAAATCGCATAAAACCTAATTGGTATCGCATTAAAAGGATAATGTGATTGAAAATGTCTTTATTTTGAAACTTATCATAGCGTTAATAAGATTTATTAGGTTTGTGGGTAGGTTGTTATCTCCTGAATAACATTACATCACAATCTCCTTTTCCTAGTCAAACCACATTTGTATATCAGCTCTGAGAATTAGTTTATACAGCCTTCCTGTTAATTTTGCTTTTAATCGGAACTCTCGGCAATTCTGATAGTGCTAGTAAAACAGGACTGCAACATTGAAGGAATAGAGGTTCACGGAGAAAGTACACTGAAGAAAATGACACTGTGTGATAATCTGATTTGGCATTTCCGTTTTAAACCTTTTGTTTGCCGAGATGAAATAAATTGCTCTATACAGAAGCGCATATCATCCAAATAAATTAATGCCGCCAGCAATAGATGTGCACTTAGGTCAGACGAGAAACTGGCAAGTTAATTAGGTCCCTGCGGAAAAAGTCGTGAAGAATTGGTTACTCCAATCACAATATTTTATCAAGAAAATTCCAAAATTCTTTCTTCACGCGACAAAAAAAAGACAAGAAAACATTGATTGAGAAAACAGTTGCCATCTTTCCCGAAAATAATTGTAAGAAATTCTCTCTTTCTTTCGACTGAATAGTTATCGACCTAATTGTTAACACTAATTTAGCTGATTTTTAGATCATTTTATTATTAGCTAGTTTTTCTTGTATGAATATATTACCTTAAGGGTTGCATCTATAGTGATTACCAATCTCAACAGTTACTTTAAAAATTGTAATGTTTATCATAACTCCGTGAAAAGCAGTTTTACGTTTGTTTAGCAAACGCCATTCAAATTTCAGGACTTTAACGGGAGCTTGCGGCACTCTTTTCCCATATCAACTATACAACCAACGCCGTATAATGCAAGCATAAACCTTGTCAAAAACATCCACAAATTGCCTCTCAAATGAACTTATCTCCGATGGCGATCGATTCATTCCGTGGTAAACCCTTTCAAAATAAAACGATTAGTTCAATTAAGGCACAATGATAAAAAAAGATTGTCATTCTTTCACTGAAGGGGGAACAAAAGCCAAATTAAATTTCCATGACCTATTAGACAAAAATCAAGAACAGAGCATCTGCGAAGAAAGCTGTCACAAACAAAAGACAGGTTTATTACTATCGGAAGATTAAAAAGAACTCGATTTCCTGTTTATAGCTTCGTCGTTACACTAAAACTGCGAGGACAAAGAAAAAAATAATTCTTGTTTGGCCCACGCCTTGGAATTTGCATGAAAATCAAGCGAGACTAAATTTATCCCTTTGTTAGCGTGATTGCTCACCAAAAAGTTAAGCCGTGGGGGCTGCAGAACAAACAGCTTTTGTGTAAGTCCTCTAAATAAGGCATTCGACATTTACTGTGTGTACTTTGAAATGTATACACAAGCCTGTACTTTTTATTACCAGCCGTATGGCTGGAGTTTGATTGCTGTTAAAGTCTCTCTCTCGATCTCGGATTGGCGGACAGCGGACAGCTAGCTTTATGAAGGCAAAAGTTATTTGTCGTTTTGAAACTCGAGGATGAGCTCACATGCGAACTGTGTAAATTAAACGATGAATACTCCTTTGTACTTTTGTATAATGGCAACATTTCCGAAGTTTGAGCGCTGCTTAACTGGCTTCATTTTACCCCCCAAACAGAGCTTTCTCAACTTGTTAATCTAACTTGACACATCTGCCAAGCACAGGAAAACTTGGAAAAATGTCACGGGATATTTGAATCGGGGCATAAACTTTGGTGTTGTAAATCTTAAGGCCAACACAAGGTGTTAGCAAGACAGTGGATCTTAATCCGCGAAACTTATCTTTCTTAGCTAGCGTTTGCTTAGGATCTGTCTCTTAGGCTGATGTGCGACAGACTCGAATGGAGACAAATAGGATTCGCGGTTTTATTGTTCAATTTCTGTGGCAAACGTAAAGTGATTGATATTTTCATTGATACGTTATAGCACTACAATCAAGCTAGTAATGTGGGTGATTAGGACCTTTGAACAAATTATATCGAAATTAATGCTAATTAAGGCGTGATTGTTCTACTTTAGCCTTTATTCAACCTTCATCAGCTTTCATTAACAAAAGATTAGAAACTAATTGTCGCCAGCACTGCCAATCACAGGAAGGAATGGTAATTGAATTTGCGAAGAGTGTGTGAATAAGGCGATAGCTGGAATAACATTAAGTGAGTGTAGAAAGCTTCATAAAGACGACACCACACGTCAACGCGACAGACGACCTAATTCAAGCGACATGGAATGAGCCTTTCTTGGAATCTTCAACTCAGAAATATGCAACATAGGTCGTTCAGAATTGATGACATCTTAGCGGAGGATACTCATCCCAATGAGACAACAAAACCGGAACGGAAGGAAGGAACCGAGGTTACGGTTGTTCGGAGGCCACCAATCTTGTTGCCAAGAATAGAGCCTATCGTTTGGAGCCCTTGCATGAATAACTGCTGCCATTCACCGTCAAACTGTGCACGCGTCCGCGGGGAGCCAAAGGCATATCTACCACCTTGGTATTATCACAGAAATCCGCAAGGATTTCCAGGTAACCATCAGATAGATTCAGTAATTATTCGCTTCTATTCTTAAGCAACCGTATTTGTATCTGTATCGACCTTTTGTATTCATTCAGTTTAAAGTTATATCTTAAGATAACTCTAACCTTGCAGTTCAAATTCTGAGCAGAGTCAGCTTTTCTTCTGGTTTTTGAAATCAGCTGCAAGTCCACTTCAGCTACTTAACTACAGCGCGCAACTGTTACAATCCGGCAAACGAAAGGCTATTTGAAGGATACGTCAACCTTATGAAGTCGGGAAAGAAACGTTTGTTTCTTTATCTCTACAACAATCAAATTGTTATCAAAAAATAATGTCCTCTAGAATTTTAGACATAGCTTGTAACCAGCACCGTAACAAATTCTATGTTGTGCAATGTCCTTGAGGGATCCGCAATTAAAAGATATCCAGGCGTTTGAATTTGCCGTCGAAGAAATTAGAAAATACCTAAAAAATAGTCAATGCCGATCAGAACGCCAGACAACAAAATCTGCTTGACGTAAATGCTTTAGCGTTTTACGTCAAACCGCAGATAAACTAATTACACGCCGTGGGTACAACAGGGATGTTCTTTATAAACGGATCAAGGGATGTAATGAGTTTTCAACCCGTACTGATCTCATTGTCGCTTAATTTGTAGAACAACCAAACGAACGCGCTGTTTTTCAATTGCAGACGTTTGACTTTTGTTGTACAAGCGTATTAATTAATATTTGGCTCAAAAGGAAAACGATTATTTTAAGGGTTGTTTCCAAGACATGTTTGGAAGAGGCTTTGATCACCCGCTAAAATGTCAATGTGAACTGAGCATTTCATGAGATGGAACGGTAATTATCTCGGTTGGGTAATAGCTAAAAACAGTAGCTAACAGTACAAAAATGTTCGAAACAAAATCCAAACGTTTCAGTCAGGCTTACTGCTATACAGTGGATCATGCAAAGTCCCAACAAAGCCCGAAAACGTTTACACTATTTGCACTCGTTGTTGGTTTATAGCTCCCGTTCACCAGTCGAATTTCACACGCAATAGAAAGGGTTGATAGGAGACCTCGG
>Ga0126339_10000479_pt1 | contig 22204 bp, 19 predicted proteins | sample OrbTmetagenome_2_FD_92532 | JGI IMG/M metagenome (GOLD analysis project Ga0126339, IMG submission 92532) | Coral microbial communities from Petempiche,Puerto Morelos, Mexico - Orbicella T R C metagenome | ecosystem: Host-associated > Invertebrates > Cnidaria > Coral | place: Petempiche,Puerto...
GTCTGCATGGGAAAATCTTTACCTTGGTCGTGTGTACAGACCTCACTGCGTTCGGTCTGTACTCACGACCTCGATCAAGATTCTCCCATACAAACCTCCTGCTCGGTTAATAAGAGCTAAGTAATAAAACAATTACCCACACAAATATGGGTTCATAAATTTCGTGTGGAGGAGAAAAGCGAGTTTTCTTAAAAACTTCTCGAAGGTCTGTTGGTGACCTAATTGAACGGTTGTGGGTGGAGACCAACCGACCGTCCTGGAACAACGGCGGAGAAATAAGTGCGCTGTGATTTCTCACAATTGTATGAAAGCTACGTCTGCCAAAATTCGTTATCAAACACAAATTATCCTGACGAGCATATTTGAGGAAGAATCACCGGCCGGTTGATCACTGGCTCTAGGTCATAAAGTTGACAACCTGAGCCATAGATCACGTAACTGTCAAATATTCGTTATAAAGGTGTCACAGAGTGCTTTTGGTAGTCTAGCATAGATGCCTCCTCTCAACCTGTGTACATCCGCTCCCTTCGCGAACGTACACAACTACTTTATTTAATTCTCAGAAGTTCGCAGAAGCTTCATGACTGGCGTGAATGGTCACTGACCAAATACTGCACGCGCGTAATAGTTTAGCTCTGCATGCAATACATCGCTACGGACATCGCTACGACATTCTTCAAGCGCATGCGTAAAGGTCTCTTGTAATGTTCACTGAATAAAAGCACTATGATAAAAGCAAACACGGTGTTCATCCACGAGGATAGCAATCATTGCATTCTTGCATCAAAAATTATATTTCTTTGTAGTGTTTAAGGTTCAGTGTGACGAGGCGGTTCAGAAAGTACTTTCTCGTGATCTCATTGATCGTTTTATACATCACACCAGTCCTTGCCTCGCCATGGGACGCATAAGCTGCTATATTAAACTTTTCGCAATCGAAAAAAAAACATCTACGTTTGTTTCATCGGAATCCTTGGGTCTTAAATGATAAACCCATTTCAGAAACACAACTGTGTGGCTTTTGATCTTTTACGCCCTGAAACTGCCCACCACAAACGTAAGAAAAGAGACTTTGATCTCAGATCATAGTCTCTTCACCTTTCCATATGACAAAAATGATTTAAACTTCAAGACCGCGAGCAGTCCTTTGTCTCTGTCTTAGGCATTGATCATCCAGTAAACAGAAAAATACAGTGGTCGCCGGGAATCGCTAAAGTTGGTTGAGAGGAAAATGGGACACATATTATTATGGGTAATACTAACACCGAGCGAAGGAAAAACCTTGCACGCTTTCCATTCTACAAGAAATTCCGGTTTGCTTTTCCGGAAATTTCCAGTGGCGAATGGAACAGTATTTTCTTGAATTTCCGGAAAAGAGGACAACGTTGCAAGGTATACCGAAATTTTTGAATCCATTTTCCTTTCCATTTGGCTTTCCTCCTGGAATTTCCGGAATTTTCGGTGGAATGGTTCCCTCTTCGGAAATTCAACAATTTCTGGATTTTCTGGAAACTTAGCCTGCGAAAAGGGCCGTCCTTCTTCGCTCCCGGCCCGAGTGGCCCATTCGCTACTGGAAACTTTACTTGGGCGGAAATGTCCTTACCATATTGGTCCCCGTTTCGAAATTACAACAGTATACTTCCACCACCCATAATACGTTTCGGCATTGCCGCGTATGCATGCTTTCACTCTTCTGTAGGACATTTTTCACTTGAAAAACCTCATTCCCTGGGCTTTACCCGCCCCTCCTAATTTCTAAGGGAAAGGACCTGGGAACGAAGTTGTTCACCTCAAAGCTGTGCAGATATTCGGCAACTTTCGTTGTCTACAGCTCCGAGAATTAGGCAAAGTAATATATGCCTAATTAAGCACGTTCGGACGAAAAATTTCCAGTCAGTAGGTTTTTTTTAATTTTTACGGCAGTCAGATAACGGGTTACTTGCGTCAGAAATGCAAAAGAAAAAAAAGTGGGGGTCACCGACTTCGTTTCAGAGATAAAGCGTTTGGAAAACTAGCCTGATTTTGAAAAATTGGCGCATGTAATTCAGCATGGTTTACAGGGGCTTATAGTTAAAAATATCAGAGGTGAGTCAACGGAGGCAAACGATCCTGGTCATATTTTGTAGAAGTGGGTCTGTTGCGTAAATAATTCCAAATTCTATCAACTTTTTCACAAAAACTTAACCCTTCAAGAGGCATTTGAAAACGTCGCAAGGATAAAGGAAGAGCTAAAAAGAACGGAATTCGATGGTGCATTTTGCAAACAATTCAAACTTCTAGTCGATAGGTTTTCTTCATTTTTTCGCTAAACGTAGAAAATCAGTAGAGAAAATGATCCATCAAAAAGAAAAATAGGAGTCACCGAACGTCCAAGGTCGTTAATTCCAGGCAAAGCTATAGTAATGGCCATCTGCCCTATCATTGTTCATTTTATTGCTTAGCGCGCGCTCGAGTGAATTTGCGTGCGCAGTAAGGATGCGCAGAAACAATAAGCGCGAACGTCCTTTAGAATTCTACATTTATCAGATGGCAGTTTTCATTTATTTTAATTTCTGGGTGCATTTTGTATTTTGGCTCGTAAAAACCCATATTTGTGTGGGTAATCGTATGAAAGCTCGAGCAATTAAGGATCTCCCACGAGTGATATTTGAAAGTTCTCTCAAAATTGCACGAGCTTTTAGGCAAGTGTTATTTGAAAGAATTTTCCAGTTTCACGAGTAGTGTAAATCCTTAATTGCTCGAGCTTTCATACGATTACTCATTTATTATACGGCTGAGAAAATTACAAACGGACTCGCGTTAATTTGCACTGTAGTGCAAATTAAAAATTAGCGATAAATTGGCCTGTTCTCAGCCAATCACAATGAAGTAGTTTTCTCAGTCATATAATATGTGAAATCATTGAAGGTGTTTAGCATTTGAAACGATGAATCGCGAGTTCGAGATAACCCCACGAGTAAGCGCTCAGCATAATAATCAGTGTGTACTGAAGCCCGTCAGAAAAAAAACCCAGCAAAATCGACTTTTCACAGGTCGAATAGCCGTTACTACAAAAACATCTTCGCCTTCATTTTACTCCATTTTTATTCGTCCGTAAAATTTGCGCGGCTATTTTTCCGCTCCTTTTTTCTCGTTTGCTAGTTGGTCACAAGAGAAAGAATGAAAAAAAAAAACAAAACAAAAAACCCTCAAACCTCACCCTACCCTTCCCCCCCCCAAAAAAAAACTGTTGTCCGTTAGAATCTAGCAAACATTGCCCCTATTTCTTTTAGTGGCTTTTTTTCTTAAATTGCTTCGATATGAGTGGAGCCCGACACGAGCCCCTTTCCCCATTTAGTACACCTGTCTGCACGACTTTCGGCTCCGATTTCTCCGAAACATAAGAACTTTTTTAAACACGGAACCTGTCGTGCCGTGCTGCTGAATGAGAAAATAGACTAACCAGGAAACACACAGACTCAATGGCAACCTGTCACAGTTTAATCAGAGATTCCACAACAAAGGAATACATTTACTGCAGAAGCCTCCTTTGAATGAGAAGAAAACCCACAATAGATTACAAACAGATTATCAACGTGATATGAACTTGACCTGTGACGTCAGACAAGTCTTTGAAGGTGCTCACTGGGGGCCTTTAAAGTAGTTAATACAGAAAATATTCCCCTGGATCTGTTCACAGACCTGCTGCTGCTAGGTTACACTCCATTTCTTGCAACGAAATGACAACGACATTTCCACAAAAAGTGAAATAAGCAGTTTAACGCAAAGCGCAAATATAGCATTTTTTCTGACTAGCAAAATAGAAATTTTAAAGGTTACATAGCAAATGTACCTTAATAATACGGTATTTAAAATATACAAGCTAAAACATTAACAATGTTGAGGCGTGTTTTCAGTGTACGCAAGTAATATCTCAAAATCTGTGAAGCAGATAAAACTGAGGAGCCCCATAAGAGCAGAAAGTCCTCTGATATCGCCCGACCGAGCAGTGCGATCAATTACTACCGTATCTTAACCCCTGGTATCGCCTGATATCGCCTGATATCGCCAGGTATGTACATATTATCCCTCACAATTCGTTTATCCCAGTACCAAATTCCTCTTGCTGATCAATTTCCAAATTCCCATGACCTGCATGCCGACTGTTCATTGACATTTCAAGAAAAAAAATTACTTTCTGATTAGGACTGAAAGGATAAAATGCATTTCCTAAGATTTCCTTTTTACACGTTAATATATGTACAATTAATTTTACATGGCTGTAATTCATTGATCTCAACAAATGCCCTTAATACATGCAAATAACCTTAGCCCTTTAAATGACCTGAACATCGTGTACAGACATGTAATAGGAACCCCAAAACCTATATCAAATCTTAAAATCTCTTAGAGCAATCGAAACACGAATGGAGATTGTAATTTATAAGTCAGTCCAATAAAGCTTGCCAAAAGGTAACCTCATGTCTTACATTTTCTTGAAACAACGACAAATGTATTAACTACAGAGAAAATGGCAATTAACGACTAAAGGTCAGCGATAGTTTCTCCATAAACCCTGTATCAGAAGATTTATGATGTAAATAACGCTTTTACTAGAGGTGAACCGGGAAGGATTCGAACCTTTTCACTATCTAACGACAGATTGTTATCGTCCAAAACGAGTGTAATATAATTTGATCACCAAATATTCAACGGCCGTAAAAAGGCCGTGGAATAAACGATACGCAAACTTCCTAGCTTTCCGCGCTAACGTTGGTCTTGTGTTTCAAGGATTTAAATTGATAATTCAGGGCTTAAAACATCTTGTCGTGCGCCTCGGCCAATTCCTCACAATGGCGAGGAAAATTAAAAATTCTATTTAATTATATTTTGAAACCCAACTGTAATGGAAATCCTTTCCAAACCATACCCCAAGGTTCTTCACGACGTCTTCAATACAATTACTTAATTCAAAAGACGTGGTTTTTAGCGAAAGAATAAATTATGAATTTTAATTCATGAAACATAGCAAACAAACCGCCTGGCAGTGCAGCCTGTGTAAATTCGAAATCTTTCTACAAATTATTTTCTTTGCTGAATTTATTTTCCGTATGATCGTTTTGAAATTATAAAGCGGAGAAAATCATCGACGCGGTCGAATTATTCAGTTTTAAAGTAAAGGAAATGGCCGCTTATTAATATTAAAAACGTAAGAAAAATGAATACAAAATACAACTGAACCAACAAGGCTAAAATTAACAACGAATTTGCCACTAACGAAGGGAGCCAAATACCCTTAGAAATTGCGCCAATAAACACGAAAAAAAACTCTTACTTTCTAGCGAAATAAGATAATGGATTTACAGCATAGCAGGAGGAGAATTTTCCCATAGTGAATATATTTTACTTCAGTGATATTTCCGTGAGATTTCAAATGAAATCGAACTCTTGGTGGCATAGCGGATAAATAAAAACTCTCCTTTTGCGAAGCCCAATCAACTTCCTCTCGAACAGCCAAAGCAAATACGCTTATTTTTCACTGTCGGACAAGGTAAATACTACCAAAAATGACAGCTAATATATTTTTTCTTTCCCAGAAAGAACTTAAATCTCTTAATACTCTTGGTTGCATGTCTCTCAGTTGAGACATATAGCAGATTAATCATGACAAACTCATCCTTTGGCTTAAGATAAATTCAGCCTGAAATATTTTTTTTCCACAATTTTTGAAGCGTCTTTTTGCAGAGCCAAATCTGCAATTTTAAATCTACATCCTCTATTTCACGATAAACGCTCTACAGGTTATACGACCAATAACATTACATGAACACAATGCTACATTAACTACCTATGTTAGTTGTGTTTTGCTTTAGCTTTTTTCTTTATTCACCTCAGCTTCTAGAACGAAGAATCGTGTCGGTTGCCGTTTACTGCGCTTTGCTTGTAGTGATCTCGCGAGCGCAGGCGGACTCGGCGTGTTTATTGAGGTATGATTTCAGAGCGAACGTTCGATCGCAGCGGTCGCACTTGAATTGCTTGAGCGGGGAGTGCGTCTGCATGTGCGCCCGGAGATTCGAGCGATCTGCGAATGCCTTATTGCATTCAGGGCATAGGAAAGGCCTCTCACCCGTGTGCGACCTCATGTGTCCTTGTAAAAGCCACGGACGGCTGAAGGCTTTCCCGCAGACGTCACACTTGTGAAGAAGCTTGTGCGTCAAAACATGCATAGCCAGGGCCGGCATAGATACGTAGGCCTTGCCGCAGTGTTCGCAGCGTTTGGCAAGCTTACTGTCCAAGCTTCTGTGAGTCTGCTTATGTCGGGAGAGATTCGACGACGTGGCATACGATTTACCACATTCGGCACACACGTACCGGCTTCGACCACCGCTGGTGTGTTCAGCGCCTCTTTGGCGTCGATCCCCACGTCGTTCAGCGCCACAATCTTCAACACAATTCCCGTTTTCATCTAAACTCTCTTCTTTAGTGTCCTCCTCGGCGAGTCCGTTCGCTTTTTTACTGTTTTCGCGGTGTTTCAGCTTGGTATGTGGTACGGTTTGTAAGCCCGATGCCTTTCCCGACTCGCTCGTTGCTCCTAAAAAGGTAAGCGAGAGAAAAAAACCCAACAGGTGTTACCAAGAGAATACAATCAACAAATTTCTCTGTGTCAGGCCACGGCACAAAACGAAACAACCAAGCAAAATACAAAAGCTTGGCCCGAAAAAAATTATATAAAATAACAATAAAAAGGAAAGATATTTTGAAACAGGCGAAAACGCCTAGCTCACCTTCGGTAGCAGCCGGGTCTGTTTGGAAGCCGGAGTTTGAAGACAGGCTTCCATATTCTCTTCCCTTTTTGATCAAGAACGATTTCGGCATTTCTCAGTAGTTGCGTCCACTGACAACAACGTCATATCTTACCAGTACGAAATTCACCATTCTCCAGGAAAGAAACGAGCCATCCGCGCCAATACCACAGTTTAATAAATGGAGATAATTCTTGTCTTGGAAATTCATCTCGCGATCATCCGTCAACAGAAGCTATTAACAATATTTCACTGCCCACATGTTCCTATAGAATTTTCAGAAATCCAACCGGAAACCACGGTCGATGTTCATTCAAACGCAACTCCCACACCGACTCTCGGGCTCAGAACACAAATCCTAGTGGCTGTCCAGTGGAGCCTCTCTCAAATAAAATGCAGTTTCTAATCATTTCCGATAATAAGAGAAAGCAAGGGGGATATAAACACTCAAGACAAGGCCTCGGGCCCATTAGCGAAACATCTCGGCTATTATTCAGGGTGTTTTGGAGGCGGGGTTTGCTGTGGAACGGGGAAACTCGAGCTGTGTAAGCTGTACTCGATGAGATCTCTAGGCTACTTGTTGGGCCACCTGTTGCCAGGCCACTCATCTGCATACAAAATATCACAAATAATTTATGAAAATTAATATGCATGAGCTATCGCCGGCGCACCAGAGTTTTGGCGGTAAATGCGGCCTGACGGGCACGAAATCGCGCCAAAAGCGACCAGCTGTCACCCGATTGGCTGAGCGGTTCACGCTTCAACACTATTGGCTGAAAATATAATTACAGGAAGCTTCATTAGCGACATTTCCGAGTCCACATTATTAACCACTTTCACTGATTTACTTGTAGGGATTCAAACAATATTCTCGCCTATTTTAATATTATACATATTTTTCAGGTCTTATCTTAGCAATCGTGAAAAAAAAGAATATATTTGCAATTTTTCAACTCTCCTGTATCAATTATGAGATATTTCTCAATCGCTTTCAACGACAAAGACGAAAGGTATTTAATTTTTCCTCTGTCGACACTGTATGTTATTTATTTATTTTCTTTTTCGGCATTAAACGCACAGAAACCTGTCAGGTCCGATTTTAATATTTTGTCCAAATTTCCAAGCGAGAGGTAGACATCAAAATTTGAAGATCTTCAAGAACAGAATACTTTAAAACTTGCTTTTAAATCACTGTTTTAACAAACCAAGGAGTTTACTTCTCTCTCCCTTTCTTCAATTTAACCTAAGAAACGACATGATATAAAACCTGAGGGAAAAAACTAAAATAGGGTTTTATCTGTTGACATCCGGACTGAGAATCAAACTACTATAATTTACCCTGAAAAAAGATTTATTTACACTCTAAAGTAAAATAAAAACCCATGCGGGAGATTGTTCTTGAAAACACTTGTGGTTCCCATGACGTAAAAAACCGTCACTTTACCACGGGTCAAAACCATTACATCAAGCCTGTTGAATGCAATTTCCGTCAAGAAACGCTCCTATGGAGCTTACTGATACAGGAATATAAATATATCTATACATTTCGTTTTGTTTACAACGAAACGAAGTGACAAGTAGAGTAACATGTCATTTCGGTCAAACGATGCTTTTTCCCACCAAGCAAAACAAACCATATTGGCAGCATACTGGAATATACTCGGAAGAAAATTGCCAAAAAGATTCGAGGTCGAACACGACAGTGTTTTTTATTTTTTTCCTTTTCCTCCATCCTACGCGAAGTTCGAATTTCTCAATTCGCCTGATGTAATATCACGCCAACAAATCATAAATATCACAAGCTATCATCCTGCTCCGAGGCGATATTCACATAAATCTCATTTTCATGTCAAAAAACATCAGTGAAAGCCATAAATTTTAGCACAGCTAAACAATAAACGTTTTGCTATGTTTGACACTAAAAGAAACATCGGACACTGAAAAAGAAAAGATCAAGTTTTAAGCTAACTTGTACAAATTTTAATTATTTCTGGTGGGGTATACTCGTAAGCAAAACTAACAAGAGATGTCTTTCGCAGAAATTGAGTTAAAATCGCACACTCGGCTTAGAAAGCTCCTGTTCGCTGTGTCTCTGTAATATTGCTCAATTACGAAAGCACCGAATGGCTGAGAAGGTAAACCGCAAGCTTAATTGACAGCCACAAAACACACTTTGGTGGCATGAAATTACAAACACAAAGAACATGTACCACTATTAATTTCACTGTATGCTGAAACCGAAAGAGCGGAAAAGCTTAAAAACGAATCTCATCCTCTTTGCTGTGTTTCGCCGTAAACCTTTTTTTTAAAACTTTAGGTCTGCAATTAAGACAAAATTATAAATAGCTGTCACAACGTAGCTTTCTTTATTTTCGTTAATTTTGTTCCGAGTTTCAATTCACACAGTAGCACATTGTAGAATTGCACAGACACGTTGCCACGGAAACGTGGGAAGCCATTTAAAACCAAAATAACTGAATGATTTACGGCTTAAAAAGAACGCCCGTTCGGTGACACGCAGCGTCTCTCATTTGCATAAAACAAATTGTCAAACAGCAAGCGATGCACTTGTTTTCTCAAGATGACTTGCCGATTCACCCAGTTAAAAGCTATTTATAACAGGATTTTCGCGCACCAAACAGAAGGCTAGCTTTCGGTTCCGAATCGCCTTCTGACGTCACGTAATTCATTGGGCTTATTGCATTCTGCATTATGATGGTTTTCTTAAAATCACTAGTAGTCTGCTGTCGTTAACTCATCAATAAAACAGTCGCCACAGGAAAATATGTGCCGAGGATAAAATTAGTGGAAAAATAATCTAAATCATGAAAAAAAAAATGTTGAGAGTATTAAGCATCGCTACGAAATTGTAAGAAAATGTTTTCAACACGAACCAAGATTTCGACAGAAACCATCCTGCAGTCAGCCAACAGCATTGAAATTGAGGAATTACGTTGAATAAACATCGTTAGCTGTTTTCCACGTAATAATTCGCGGGAAAATAACGTACTTGAAATAATTGAATTTCTGAATAATTCATTTGGTGTTATAAAATAAATTACAATCAAACCCGATGCTTCAAGTAGAACGCAAAGTGCTTTCAAGTAAATAGACATTGTAACGACCACGTAAAACAGCTTAACATTTCCAGACATTTCACAATCCAGGGAGTAAAAATTAATCAACGCACGCTAGATAAGATAGATCAATTAAAAAAAGCACTTGTGATAGTCCACCATTAACACACGAGACGGAGTTTCCTCACCGATGGCTGTTTCAAATATTGCCTGTTATAACACGTTTCCTTAAGAAGCACGATTTTGTGTGAAAGAAGCACAGCAACGGATCGCGACTTAAGTCCGAAGTAGGGAGTGTAGGGCGGAAAGGCGATGGATTGCAAAAGTACCTGACTGAAAATTGTCCCCCCCCCCCCCCCCCCCACACCCCCACTAAATAAACAAAAACAGGAGAAGAAAGAGGAGGGGGGGAAGAAGAAAAAATTTTTTATTTTAAAAAAGACCTGCAGAAAAATGTTCCCCCCCCCCCCCCCCTTAGGACCTCAAGTATTCACCAAAAATATGGGGAACCAAGTGGAGAGGTGTAGATGAAATATTTATGTTTTAAAAAGAACATTGTTGACAGGACTCGTATGTATACAAGGTATGGATTAGGCATGGTCACATTTCTTACCAAACATCTCACGAACAGTAAGATTAAACTGAAGCCTCCATCGGTACAAAAGGGAGGAAGAAAAAAATCACGAGACAAATGCAGCTGACATCTGCCTTTACTTCCTTTAACTTTTATGACTGAAAGAACAGTTCAGCTGCGAGAATTGACCGAAGCAGCTTTCGTCCAGCGGAAGGATAACACAAACACTGCAAAAAAATTCGGATACGCCACTTTTTACAACTCAGCGCCTCATTGGGCTAGCTTGTCATGCACACGTGTCATGCTACTTGTCACACAACGCCCACAAGGGAACAGTTATTTCCGGGGTCATGTACGGGTTGTTACGAACAGGTTGTGTCGCCACCGCGCACACCAAAAAATATGACAGCAAGTCGACAAAAAAGCCGGCAAGTCTAATAATAATAATAATAATAATAATAATAATAATAATAATAATAATAATAATAATAATAATAATAATAATAATAATAATAATAATAATGTTATTTAACCAGGGAACTCACATCACCAAAAGGTGTTATTCAGTGAGGCCCTGCCAAAAAGGAAAAATGTTAAATTTGACCATTCAGCTGCGTTTACAGACAAAATGTCGAAACTGGCTTTGTCATAGTCCAAGTTATCTCGTCTAACACCTGTACGAATGGTATTCGAAACCATTTTTTCTCTCATATTAAACGCGCGCTGCTAGGATAGCTCGAAAATGTTCAGTCAGAGTCAGTCAAGAAGTGTCTTGAAGACGCCTATCCTGGACAAACAAATAAAGTAGCTGTTTTCTATAACGAGAAGGGGAACCTGCGAAACAGAAACGTGGTTTCCTGACAAAAAGTTTAGAAAGCTTAGAGGGGAATGATCTGTGGATGCAAGAATCAAAGCCCAAGTCTTGGTTCTTGATCTGTTTATTCTTTAGTCAAGCACTGTAGCATTAACTGCACGTCGTTGAGGCACTTCGGTTACAAAACACCTCTACTGGAAAAACTGCTTAGAATCGTAGAAATTGTAAGCAACAAGTGTTTTGTTCGCAAATATTTAATAAATTTGCCCAATTGCTGCTAAAATGTGTTATCTTGAATCCACGATGAATGGCAGGCGTATAAAGAACAGACGGATAATAGTTCAGTTCTCCTTCGATGAAAAAATCACGCCACTGAGAAATCCACTGATCCTGCGATTTTCGTCATGTTGGCAAGCTGTCGTGACTGTTCGGAGACTCGAGTGCTCTCGAACGCAAATCGGAACTGTTCGAGTATTACAAACGGAGCTTGTTCAGACAACCGCATGTTTCAATGGGTTAAAATCGATCGATGAGCGACAGGATTCTCTTCTTCTCAGCCTCGCGGCTTTCTTTACTCTTGGCGTCTCCAACACTCGCGGCATATTCTAATTAGATACAAGCAAAACAAAACGGCCATTGGATTTTGACCAAAACCACGCGGTCTACATTGCAGGCCTTTCCACAAATATCCGGATATTTTTTGGGATATTTACAAGTTTCTGAGATATTAAGAAGGTATTACGAAAATTTAAGGATATTATAGAAATATTCATAGCTTTTTTTTTGCTAAGCCATGTGTTTCCCTCGCTGTTCTCTTGAAGCAATTCTCAGTTCTATGCCAGAAACAATCCAGCTCAGCGATTTTCCACTCGAAAAATGTATTCCGTTTCACTAAAAGCGCTAAAGCAGAAATTTTCCAAAATGGCGAAGGCTGGTAACATCCAGGTGCCTGAATCTTCTTTCCTCAACTCCTACTACTGCAAGAAAAGTTTCAAAGTTTCGGCCCAAGTGATTCAAAATCGGTGTATTTTTACGAAAACAAAATAAGAGATATTTAGAAAACTTTGTGAAATTTAGAAGATTTTTAGAGAATTTCCGAAAAGATAGATATTTGTGGAAAGGCCTGCTACATTGCTAACGCGTCAGACGGAAACCAAGACGCTGGTGCAGTCTCTCTTCCGGCAATTTTGCAGGTACTTGTTTTGCCAAAGCACAATAGTTTTACTTCTCTGTCAAGCTGTTCTTCCTGGCGCTTCCTTTTGTCTGTCTGCCTCGCAGCGGCCGGAACAGGACTAAAATATGGAATCCTCCCATAGAAGAACGATTCTTTTTCGCATTGTATTAGTTCGTATAGAGTAATGTAGGCCACGTTATATAACGAAAATTAAAATGGTTTCAGCATTTTACTTATCTGCAGTGAAACTCTGATACAAACACAAATAGTTTCAGTGCCCGGGGGGAGTTTGATTGTTTGTTCTCTCAATATAAATCTTTTCTCGGTATTGAACTATTTTCGAGTCTCGCCGAGTAAAGAAAATCTGAAGGCTTATTTTGAGACTTTCTAACTTCTCCTTGACAATGATTTCGCAACAGAGAACAAAGTGAAATAGGTTTGAATTGAAATCACGGCATGTTTCCAGTAAAACTAGTAATTCAGCTGGTAGCATAATACTGGTATCGAACACAGAGGAATCGTTTGATTACTTTCTTAGCAAACCTTATAGCCGCGCAGGTAACTCTCCCTACTGTAGTAGCATAGTTTTGCATCTATCTCTCCTACCAAAATCTCTCTCTAAAGACAATCTAAATATATGACCCTACCACTACCTTGAGCAGTTCTCTATCGACTGTGGTTAAGCATAAAACAAAGTTACCAACCAGCCAATCACAGTGGCTGCAAACAAAGTCGCAAACCAATCAGAACGCAAAGTGGAATCTCCGTCGCCGGTGTCAAACGCGGGAAAAGTCACGTGATTGGTTTCGGTTCTGGCCCAGTCATTACTAAGCTCAGTAAACAAATGCAAACAAAACTTCAACAAAAAGCAGCCATTTTGAGAAAGCGCTAAGTAAAACTGAAAAACTGCTCTGCTTACCTCTCATAATCGCTCTAATGTCCTTCATAGAACCTCCATGTTGATTTAACAGAGTAACCACCCGTTGTTTTATCTATAAAGATGACAGTTGTTCATTACGCAAACAAGGAAACAGACTTGAAACATTGACCAATAAATTTCAGTTTCTAATTTCAGTGCAAAGGCTCAAATAGAAAACCCCAAGGAAGTAAGAATACTGCACACCGGTCAATTCAAACTTGCATGCAAAGCTAGTCCCTCACAAGTTTCCTCACTGGGAGACCGACAAACTGTTAAAGAATTTGTCACTGTCCTTTCTTAAGCAACGTGAAAAGAGGCATTGCAAAAGTTACGTTCACTAGGTCCAAGAACACAACGCGAGGACTAACCAGACTGTAAGGGTTTCAAATGACTTTCCGATGGAAGGAAATTCCAAAGTTAATATTTCTTGCCGAGATATTAAGACACCGAAAAGGAAATAATTTTCATGTCTTTACCTCTTTCTCTGCAGTCCAAATTTAAGATTTTTCATATTTCACTGTATTCTTCACCACCTACGGGTATATTACGAACTATGTGTCCAGCTCCCAGTTGGCTTCATAGCTCAATGGGTAGAGCCTGACTACACTGTAACGTAATGCTGTCACGCACTCCAGTATTTCTACACGAGACCTGATCACGTACTTTGAGCAATGTACTTTCTCGCTCCATGTGCTCCGCCATTAAAAGCAGTTGTTGAGTTTTCTATGAGTTTTCTACTGTTTATTGTCTTTATTTTTGTCTCTACCGAACCACGAAACATAAACCGTATCGCAGAGGTCATGAGTTCGAATCCCGTTCAAGACTGATTTTTTTTCTTCAGGCGTTATTTTAACTGTGATGATCATGCATGTCTTTACATATTTCCCCGCGGTTCAAATTTCATATCTTTCATATATTTACTGTAAAGAGCGATAATGTTAACCTAAAAGTGACAATTGGGGGCCATGGTACCACCGTCTGTGTTTAGAAGATCTGTTCCAGTTGCCCCCCTTTTTTTCCTCAGTTATGAATTGTTGTGGAGGCGCGGTGGCCTCATGGTTAGTGCGCTCGACTCCGGATCGAGCGGTCCGGGTTCGAGCCCTGGCCGGGGACATTGTGTTGTGTTCTTGGGCAAAACACTTCACTCTCACAGTGCCTCTCTCCACCCAGGTGTATAAATAGGCACCGGCGAACTTAATGCTGGGGGTAACCCTGCGAGGGACTAGCATCCCATCCGGGGGGAGTAGAAATACTCCTAGTCGCTTCATGCTACAGAAACGAAACAGGAATAAGCTCCGGCCTGATGGACTACTTCCCTCGAATGCAGACTTAACCTTACCATGAACTATAAAGGAACAAAAGGAACAAAATATATCAGTGATTGTGTTCTTTACCGAAGTCACACCAGAGCAACAAACTTCCATGATGATACAGTCTATGAGCTGAAGAGTGAACAGACCAGCGTCCAGTCTCCGCATGTAAAACTCGTCCTCTAACGCCTCGTCCATCTCCTCACCTTCATCTAAGAGTTCCTATTAAGATTACACAAACAACAAAAAAATTAGAATCAAATGCTTTTTGAAAAGACATCACACATGCATCAAGGCACGGTTGTTGGAAAGCCGCTTTACGCTAAACCAGCTGCAGGGGCCCGTTTCTCGAAGGTCCGGAAAGGTTTTCACATCTGGAAAGCCGTAGCAAAATCTCTAACCTTTTGATTACAGAGCTGTTTTATTCACACATTCTTAATATGAACAGAAGTTCGATACATACTAGACGTTTCAGGCGTATACACCTCTCCGTTTTTAGATGCAGATTAATTAAAAATGGCGTTGCGGACCCAAAAAGTTTCCGGGGCTTTCTAGAAACGGCCCCCGGGATTAAATGTTAATCAAAGTATTAATTTTTCTTGTAAAAAATTGTGTTTCGCCGCTTATGTTTTGTGTAGTTTGAGATTATTCAAACTCAAAAATGAAGGACCTACAATATAAACAAAAAACCTCACCGAAAAGTTACAAAGCTGAAATCAGAATTCTCGCTAATCCTGGGTCACCTTAAACGGGCTTTGAACAACCCATCTCAGCAGAAGTTGTTAGAGATAATAGAACCTGCTGTTTAGCTGATAAAACCCAACATCCTACCTGTTTTTCTTTCTCTATCTTGGCATCACAGTCTTGTATTTTGTTGTGGTACTTGATGTGAAGTTCCATTAACCTGTCCACTTTAAGGTGATCATTTTCAACAAACTTCTGCACAAGACGAGTTCTCAAGTTCCCGGATAAGTTTCTGAACAGCCACATGATTATTGAACAGGTGTGCTCTGTAAGGAAAGAGAAAGAGCACTGCGTATTTTCTATAAACAAGAGAATAAGAGAAAGAGCATTGCGTATTGTCTATAAACAAGAGAATAAGAGAAAGAACACTGCGTATTGTCTATAAACAAGAGAATAAGAGAAAGAGCACTGCGTATTGTCTATAAACAAGAGAATAAGCTAAGAGAAAGAGCACTGCGTTTTGTCTATAAACAACATAATAAGAGAAAGAGCACTGCGTATTGTCTATAAACAAGAGAATAAGAGAAAGAGCACTGCGTATTGTCTATAAACAAGAGAATAAGCTAAGAGAAAGAGCACTGCGTGTTGTCTATAAACAACATAATAAGAGAAAGAGCACTGCGTATTGTCTATAAACAAGAGAATAAGAGAAAGAGCATTGCGTATTGTCTATAAACAAGAGAATAAGAGAAAGAGCACTGCGTATTGTCTATAAAAAAGAGAATAAGAGAAAGAGCACTGCGTATTGTCTATAAAAAAGAGAATAAGAGAAAGAGCATTGCGTGCTGTCTATAAACATGAGAATAAGAGAAAGAGCACTGCGTATTGTCTATAAACAGGAGAATACTTGAAGTTTAAAACTCTCTTTGAATTTAGCTATCCGTCGAACTCGGTTTTCTCAAACTCCCCGCTATCTTACTGTCAGCTATCTTGAACCTCCGACATCTCAAACTATTTTTCGTTTCCCCTAGAGTTCGAGATAGCGGGTACCTTATGCTTCTATCAATGTTACGCATGATTGAGGGGAGTACACCAGGCATTTGTGCGCACAGAACTAGATAGTAATCACTTCTTCAACAGTGAGAGGCTGCTACCCTCTTGAATGAGATCCTTGTCCTTTGCAGGTTACCTAATGTCTTTTTCTTATTTCCTCTTCTTATTTGACCCAAATAAATAATGGCTTTAAATCACTACGGATGACTGCCCAGTCTTATTAGTCCATTAAGGTTATTTCGGGCAGCCATTACTCTTTATTTATTACTTATTTTTGTTCATTCAATTTCTAGCTGACTGAGTACAATAAAGTTGTTGTTGCTGTTGTTGTTGTTGTTGTTGTTGTTACCAGCGTTTTGTTTCAGTTGGGTGAAGAGATTGAACTAACAGCAAAAAATTACAAAACTCACCTTCTATTTCATCCTCTGAAGAACCAACCTTCTTGTTGCTCTTAAGAGGCTGAAAGACAGGCAGTGTGAAAACTAAGACCAACAAGTAAATTATCTTCACGGTTCATCATAAATGTTCTACAATCTTTATCAAGAGAATTTGGCGATGTGACAGAATGCATTTTACTGACTTCTCTGTCTCGCGAATGCTGGTGTACCCAAAAGCTTTCACAGCGGTCCATAAGGCATATTTAGCATAAAAATGACAGGGGTATGGTCAATCGGTCTTATGCATATGTATGTGACTCTCTTACTCAAAATTCACCTCAAGCCTTGTTTCCTTACTTATGAGCTTACGAGCAATCCCTTTTAGAGTTCTGTCACATTCACTTTACTTTCATATGGGCATTCTTTGCTACTTTTGAAAGGTTTTGATTAGGAACATTAGAGGTTTCAATTACAAAAGCAAGTCTTGGCACTTAAAATACAAAAATGTAAAGGGAAACTTAATATTGTTCAGCTCTGGCTTATTGCTCGAAAATGCATAGCAGCATTCAGTTACCTTCATAAACAATGGAAATAAGCTTCTGAGTCCCAGAAATTCAATGAACTTGCTGCAGTTTTCTGTGCCCTCAGCTCCTTGCATGGAGTAATCTAACACTTTCAGGGAGCTTCTCCGAGAAAGTTTCTTTTCTCTGCAAAATAATACCGCCCAAGTCACTCTCTGGTTAAAGGAGTTCAGTCACGGTAGTTTGAGTTAGTTTGGCCAAGTAGAAAAATACCTTTAAGTTGTTCAGGTAACCTAAAAATAATAGTTTACTAAGATAGGAAAACACGTAAGAGATACTAATAAACCATAATTGAACAAGGATGGTTAAGGATGGGTATGATTGACATGGATTGCAAATGACGAACCTGAAATATTTAGGCCAAACTTTTCAATATGCACAAACCATGGCATATTTCCTTTGATGAGAACTGTAGTTTAAAACTAGCAGAATAGCACAACTAACAAATAAAAGAAGAATGGTAAAAGACTGGGAAGAAAATGGGTTTACATGTAAAGCTTACCTTAACATGAGGATCATAAGTTGAAGACCTTCGCCTTTCAGGAAAAGATCTTTGTTGGCATTGTACATCAATGAGGAACATAGACAGTTAAAGAGATTTTCCATGAATTCTAATTCATCTGAAGTTGTGGGATCATATCGCTTGTACAGCTGCAATGGTGTTAATAAATACTGATTAGAAGCTTCAGGAACTGAAATGAAGAGAATGCACCAGTCTCATCTTGAAGATGTCTACGTTCCAGACTTGAAAAGACAAGCCTATTAAAGGTCCTGTAACACTACGAAATTTTGTCTGATGCTTGTCTTGCAATTTTGTTGTGCTGTTGTCAGACCAGTTGCAAGGGATACTGCGCAGTATAACATATAAATGAACTTGTTTTCCAACGTTTTCATTGCAGTAAGCATTGCAAAAAGTAGAACATATTCTTCTTGAGCAACACTAGCTGCAACACGCTTACTCCAGAGCATTTTATACCAGGTAATTGCAATATAAGTTGCAACAAAAATACGTTTTTGCTTCAATTTATAGGGTTTGCGGCCGCACAACACTTGTGTCCGACCTTTTTCCTTTTTTCCTTGCCCCAGACAAGTAGCTCTAACCCACATACATTCAAAATTTCTCCTCCTCCCCCTACAATTTGTCCGCCATTTTGATAGCTCAAAGACTATTAAGCCCCGCCAGCATGCAACTTACGGTTTTTTCTGGAATCGGCGTATGGGGCAAGTAATATTTTAGTGGAGGCAACTGAAATATACTGGCCTACTGGGCAACTTGATTTCAATTTTTTTCCTCCGCCCTGGATGATGTTAAAACACTGTCTTGTTTTTATGGGGGCTTGTGACCTTTTAAAAGATTTCAGCTGAAGGAACTTACTGATAGGCACTGTAGCAAGGTGTCTATTCCACTGAGCTCTCCTAAAAGTTGTCTGTTTTCTGGTGAAGAGAAAACAAATTGTCATGTCATCTTCCTTCATTCATAAAAGCTATTTTTTAGTAGAATTCATGACCAGTTTCACCGATCATTGAAGTTTCTTGCTGACCTGTATTTAATTTCTATTTAATGCTGATGTTAACTGGCTGCCTAACTCCGCTAGCCCCTATGGTTATTCCAGGCAGCTAGTTGTAATTTTTTTTTATTTTGAGCAAGAGTGAGTACAAATGAAGATCAATCAATTGATTGATTCATTGATTGATTCATTGATTCATTGAGACTGCCATGAACTACATGTAAGCTTATGAGTTGTGGTCTACATTCATGTTTGGTTCAAAATGTTTCAAAACCAAAATGCTTTTTATGTTCAATATTTGTCTCTAAATCATTATCATAATCTGAAACAAGGGAAATGAAAATCAAACTGGTTTGAAAAATCTTAAATAACATCAACCCACAACACATGCAACATTGCCAAATTATTTCTCTCTCTTCACAGTTAGCAGTCCATAGACAATAACTTTTTACTACATTTTTGTTGAAGTGAAAGAAAGGGTTAATATTATTTAGAGGGTAAATGATTCAATTGTAAATGAGGGCAAATGAAATCAATTTCAATTGTTAATCTGTACACTGTTTCACTGTACACTGTTTCTGAGTGTCCCTATTCTACTGATTTGTTGTCATTTCTTTGCTCATGTGCTGTGGGTACCGTGTAACTTGGCAGTGACCATTCCAAAAGCCTTAGCTCCCTTGGTCACTACACACGTTTACTTTCTATTTATTGCAATTTTTGTTTCTGTGCTTTTGTTGTTAATATTATGAAAAATTTATTTATAGATTGATTGTTAACAATAATGGAAATACTGCAAAAGAAAAAAAATCTAATCTAATCTAAGACACCACTAAAAAATACATTTTAGCGTTTTTTACCTTCTGTGTTTTGAAGAAGAATGGAAAGAATCTCACTGCAGTACAGTTTGTTGGCATCATAAGGTGGTTTTTGCTGCAAAATGTGTAAAGTGTTTGATATCTTTGTTAAGATCAATTCCTAGTTTTATTCCAAAATATTAAAATCAAAATCAAACAAACGACTTATTAGCACCAAAATCAATGGAATTTTTAAAGGACTTTCAAAGACCAATGTTCAATGTTTTCAAGGAGATACATGTATGTAATATTATAATATTATTTATTATATCGCTAGCTCCGAGAGTGGGCAAGATGAATCAAATCCTGCGCTGTGATTGGCTACCCAAGCAGGCAAGATATGCTATCTTGCCCGCTTGGGACTACCCGCCGTGTCCCGCAAGAAAAAATTGCTGAGAGTCATATAATAAATCCTTTATTGACCAAGCTTGTTCAGTCAAGATGGCTTGATATTGGCCTCATTCTTTTTTTGCGAGTTTATGAACCTCAACTCTGTCTCGGTCCATAGACATGCAAAAAAAAGAACTTGGCCAATATCCAGCCATCTTGACCTCACACATGGTCAATAACCCATACGTTCATATAGAAGAGCCAGAGTGCACTACTTAATAGATACAGAAAGGAATTGCATCAGTAATGAAGACAACAAGTGGTAGAGACCATTAAGCACATAATGCACTTTTCAAGGACTTTTGAGGGCCTTGAATTTTGTCTTCAGATGCAATAACTCAGAAGATGCATATAGAGAAACCCTGTCAGTCAATTAAGGGGACAGTTACCTTAAGTCTTCTTAGAAGCCATCCAAGCATGCCTTGTTCACCTGCCGCCTGGCAAACAGCTGGTCTGAGTTCTGTCATGTTTTCTATAATTCCTATTCACAGGTAAAAACATGGTGAAAGTCTTTTAAGGATCTTCAAGGGTCCTTGAACATCTTCATGGTGCTTCTTAGAAGATCCCATTGGGGATCTTAACAAAAATCTACAAGGATCTTAAATGAACTTCAAACTTTTTATCCAAGATCTTCAACGATCTTTCCCAAGGTTATCAGAATACAGAAAATTACTGTCTGTTGTCTATCACGTCACTAGGATATTTTTTCAGTCATTAATTTGAGGAACACATTTAGCATATATTACAATACCTAGGAAAATGTTCTGGACTTTTAACATGCACAAAATAAAACTGATTCACATATCATTCAAATTTATGTTCATTAGGTTAGGGAAACAAAACTTGTTTAAGTCTATATTTCATTCTTTCCCCATGAGATAGATGTTTGAAACTGACCTAAAAATAACTCTACAAAACTCTGCAGAGCATTTGTGACTGGTTACTACTCAGTTCAGCTGCAGATCCATATCACTTTCCATCATTTTATGGAAATAGGTCACATTTTTTAGAATGTCTCAGAAACCCAAGAAATGAGAACTTTAAGGAGTTAAAATCCAAAACATTTCCTGGGAAAGCATGGCCCTGACCCTGGCCCTGGCCCACTCTAGAAGTTTGTGTGGGACTTGGGTAACTGTCGTTTCGGAAATCAGTAATCGTTTATTTATCTCCAAGCATAAATAGCCACAAATCAAAAGATTCCATACAGATCTCAGACTAGAGAACTGTGTCATAAGTGGGGAATTTTTTTGAGTTGACTCTCAGTAATAGTTGCCTATGCTCAGTGTAGAAAATGAACTGAGCACGACAAGAGACATCTCTATAATCTCACTACCATGCATAAGATTTTAAATTTGCACCAAATTTTAGAGGAGTGAACAACACAACGAACAGTACTGTTGTACTGTTCACAAACCCAGTTTCATTGTTCACAAACCTAAAGTATTATGTACACCATCACTATCTTCTTTGACATTTTCATCCAGCCTATCCAGGTTCTGCACTAACAAGGCAATAACTTGACCATCCATCTATAACAATAAGAAGACATTGTATCATAGTTAAATGAAAGTCAATGTAACATACAAAGTAACAAGAAAGTAAACTGGGAGAATAACAAGGGTTTGTACTTACTCATTACGCAAAAACCATTGACAGATCAACATGAAAATGAAGAAATCAAAACATGTGCAGCCATCAAAGGTGCTTTAAGACTGTACTAATTTTTTGCCTGACATTCACTATATTCTCCAAATTTAAATTTTATGAAAGCTCCACCTAGTTGCGTACCTTGCTAGACTCACACAACGAAATCATATTTCCAAAATTACCATAGTGAACTTGTAGAGACCATCAGACATCACCAACATGCTTGGATTTTTAAGTTTTAACAACTTCTCTGTCTGACAGTGGGGACTCGATTTTTATAATAATATTTTAAGATTCGAGCCCTAAGTGTCTGTCAGAGAAGTTGTTAAAACTTGAGGCCAATAAGGGACTGTGCGATAATTACCTGGAGGGGGGGGGGGGGCTGGGAAAATTAGGGGGGGCGCCAAGGAGAAAATGACAACAAGAGGGGGGGGGGTGGGGGGTAAAATTTAATAAAGAA
>Ga0126339_10000480_pt1 | contig 22150 bp, 12 predicted proteins | sample OrbTmetagenome_2_FD_92532 | JGI IMG/M metagenome (GOLD analysis project Ga0126339, IMG submission 92532) | Coral microbial communities from Petempiche,Puerto Morelos, Mexico - Orbicella T R C metagenome | ecosystem: Host-associated > Invertebrates > Cnidaria > Coral | place: Petempiche,Puerto...
ATGAAATTTTTTGTGATTTGGGTCTGATATGCACATGTGAATGGGTGGAGTGTGGTTTTTTGTGGGGGGGGTGTGACACAGGGGGGAAGGGGGGGGGTGGGGGGGGGGGAGTTGAGGGGCCGGTTTTGTTTAACTTGCTCTGCCGGCTTTTCTTCCTTCAGTCATTTCTTCTTTTTTCACCCAAAATAAGGGTGGGCCCTTCCCTAGATCTGCCACTGGTTTTTTAGATGAAGAATATTTGTCTCTTTACGATTATTATGAGTCCGTTAATCCTTCGTATCCATACTGGGATTTTGATCCATTTTGTTTGGATTCATTCAATTTGTGCGAGTGCGAAGGCCACTTTAGAGTGGCCAAAGGCGATCTTCCGATTTTACTGATGCTTTGCAGAATCTGGCAACTTTCAAGTGATCACAAGGAACAGTTTGCAGTGGGATGGAGGGGAAGGGCTGTGCCTAATACTGAATCGATTAGCTTACCCATTGCAATATTTCCATTTAATTTCAACATTTGTTCGTCCAATACCAGAGCTGTGTATGATCACAAACACAGTACTTCAGTTGATCTAGAATGTACATGGTTTCCATTTAACCTCTTGGAATCAGCCATGCAAACCTTCAAGAATACACGAACGCAAAAGCTAGGCAAGCAAGTCCTCTCAATAATTGTGGTTTTATTAATGGTACGGTTTGCCCTTGTGATTTGTTGTGCTTAGTTGTGTCTTCTTGTTTTTAGTTGTGTTTTTCTGAGCTTAGTTCTGTTTTGCTCTGCTTAGTTGTGTTTCTCTGAGATTAGATGTGTTATTCTGAGTTTATTTGATTTTCTGAGCTTAGGTGTCTTTTGTTTTGCTTAGTTGTGTTTTGTTCTGCTTAGTTGTCTTTTGTTTTGCTTAGTTGTCTTTTGTTTTGCTTAGTTGTCTTTTGTTGTACTTAGTTGTGTTTTGGTGTGATTAGTTGTGTTTTTCTGAGCTTACGTTTGTCCGTCTTCGCTAAGGTTTTTATTTTTATGGAACAATAACAGAATGTTTTTTAATGTTCAGGTTGGAAAGAGACAGCTGAATCTAGACTATCAGAATTCATTCTTTCTTTGGAATCTTTGGTGTCTCTCTTCCACTAACTGTCCAATGTTTCAAGTTCTTCAAAATTTTCTTTCAGGATACTTACTTTCCTGTTACACACAGTTTCAATTCTTGTGAGAAATTCTGGAAATCTAGGCAAAACCATTTCCCAAACTCTTTCTGAAGGAGGTTTGCCAACATGGTTAATAGTCGTTGCATTACTTTCATTTTGAGAGTATTTGGTTGTAATGATTAATACATCCTTTCGTAGAACTTCAAACTCATGAATAAATGGGTCATACTTATTTGGAACATATTCCACTATTTCATTGGTGCTTGACAGATGATCATCTGGTGATATGCCTCTACTTTGGCATTCTGTTCCTGTTGTTTGCAATTGCATTTCAATTTTTTGAAATATTGTCAGTGCCTTTCCAAGAAATTGCCTCAAAAGCTGGAACCACAGGACGAAAAAGCAGTCAAAAAGGCAAATTTCTTCCGGTAGATCCATTGGCTTCCAGCAATACGACAGCGGAAATTTGTAACACTGACCCCACACATTAGTTGTTCTCATCAGGAATGAGGGAAACACACCCTTCCTTAATTGGGCTCTGATGTAACGTATAATCTCAATGCAACATGTTGCAGTATCTGGTGTTCCTGAGCATAGCTTGTCATATTCATGAAAAAGTACTGCATTTTTAAACACATAAGAAGACAAGCTTATGTCTTTGATTGGTCTGTTGATTTCCGTGCCATGCGTTAAAAGATACTTCAGTATCTTGTAGCATTGTTTATGGATTGGATGAAGATGTCCCACCAGAAACACCTCCGTAGTAGCATGGGAAATGTGGAGATAAGGTGCATCAGGTGATTGCCCTGAAATTTTGCACACAAGATGGAACTTTTGGTTTTCTATAATTCCATTTAGATGACTGGGGAACCCATGGAGGTGACTCAAAAGAGACAAGTCCTCTACAGAAACTGCCGGCATTATATCAACATCAATATCCAGTGAATAAGATTCTTGGAATGGCAGGTTCCTTTGACAAAGCCCATTGTAAATATCTGGTCCTTTATATTCCTCCTTGAACTTATGCCACTCCAATTTTAGCGACAGAAACTCTGAACCTTTAAGGACCAAAATACCTTGTGGTGTCACAATTTTCTTCATTAACAGGGATGTAGTAACTTCTTTGAGGACCTCTATGAAATAAGCCCGCAACCCCTCATGGTGGATGCAGCATACATTCTCATAGAGTTTTCTGATCACATTCACCATGGCATCATCATTAACAACAGACACATTAAGAAAAGCTACCATGTAACCTGGTTGACAACCATTGACACTCTCTATCTGGACAGTTTCTTTCCTGGAGAGGAAATCAAAGCACACCATGAAGTCAAACTCATTTGGAGAGCAGTTCTTGGTCCCCTCTTGAAAACTGCCAACACTTATGACTTCTTTGATACTTAGGTGTGGTTTTCTTCTCCCTATCTCGTCCATCACTTGTTGAACAATCTGTTTTGTTGCTGCGTATATGTGATCAACAGTAGCAGGGTCTATGTGAAGATCACAGTACATCTGGTCGACATGTTCCAGAAACTCTCTGAGTGCCATTTCTTTAACTTTTACCTACCAGTGTAAGAGAAAATGATACATGGTATAATATAAATTGAAGTATTTCAGTGCATCTAGGTGGTGCTATTTCAAAGTTACAAGACTAGCAGTGTTATGGCTCTGTCAATTACAAGCCCCCTCCTCAAGCCCTGGCCATTTGCCAAGCATTTGACAACTTTTCCTGCCCCAGGACCCCCAGGGGAGGGCATTTACTACAACAGGTCAGCTTGGGGGCAGAGCATTTTCAAGGGTGATATTCTTTTATCTGCCAGTTTGAAAACACATTCCGCTTTGGTTTTTTTTTTAACTTCCTGATTGCCTCCAATACAAAAATGTATCAAAACTGAGTTGGCAAACCTCATTGGATTCCTTGGCACTTTTAGCGCACCCTGAGCCCGAGCCCGGTGCAAAACTCCATCATATCCGGGTTGTAAAGCACCGTTTTGCTGTCACATGCAAGAAGTTTTCAGGTACCAGAGGTTCAAACAATAGTGCAGTGATTTCAATATTTGACAAGCAAAATTTTGGGATGTTAAAATTCATGCTCAAGGAGATGGTCTCTTATGTCTGAATTGCCGTAAGTAACCTGTAATTTCTAGGGCTTCGAGTCACGTTTCAGAAATAACGAGTACAAGGCAGTGTAATGGAAATTTCACTAACCTCTCACTGATGAAAATTGCTCACAAAGATACACAACTAAGCTTAAAATCGGAGCTGGAAAAGTGTAAACCTCCTCGAAAAATTCTCCATTTCCTCGTACCCAGAGCTACCTATTTCCCCTTGGCCGTCGAAGCCTGGATCAACTGAAAACTGCAATGTGTCCTGGATGTCCTGCGGCTTCGCACCAAAACAAAACGTGTCGTCTCCACAGAAGTCATGGCCACCATAGTAGTTGCACTTGTTTGTCTTTTTTTCTTCGCTTATTTTTCTCCAAACCTGGGAGATAAAGTACTTTCACTCACGGATGTAGATTTTGACGACAAAGTGTTCGGATCATCCACGCATTTTGTAATGTTTTACGGCCCGTGGTAAGTCGGATCAGGTTGTTTATATATATCGACTTCCTTGATCAGCTCGTCTTTGTTCGATTCGTAGCTGTTTACAGAATACCTGCGAGGAATCTTTGGAAAAGCGGTGAAATGCTAACATTTGTATAATACTACTGCGCGCTAGCCACAGAGATTGTGCAACTGGACAACAAAGCGTATGAACATGTTTTACATACGAACGCAAGCTTACGAGTCAAAAAAGGCCTGTGAAACTTTTAGGCTACTAACAATCAATGTGATCTTGCTCGTGGAGTAATCTTAATTTAGCTACTTCCAAACTAAATTGTACAAAGTTGTACAATCTGACCAGTTGATACAAGACTTCAAGTCCCAGTACTTTAGAGGGAAATCGCCAAGAGCCTCCACCAACCTCCACCCTGAAGGGATACCCTGAAATGTTCCTTGCAGAGAGGCTCTACCTTGAGATCCAAACCCCTAAATGTCACTTTCATATACCTTCCACAGAAAAAAAATAGCCACACAGCTATTAATGGTGTCTCATCTGTGATGTGACAATGGCTTACTTCACCCAATGCCTTGATCCTGGGGTGAGGGGTGGGGGGAATCAATGGGCCAGGTGAATAGCACAATGTCAATACTAAAGTAAAGTGAAATTAAACTTAAAAACTCATATATCAGTTGAAAAGTTTCCTTCGCAGCAATCAGTCAATCATTTTGTATTTCTTAATTTACACTTAAAAGTGGGACTGGCCTGTGGATAGCTAGTGCTAGTCTAGGCAGGCCAGTCTATTATGATATAGTTACAAATGGTTTTTATTAATAAATAGAAAAATAGAAAGTTAGGAAAAAGTGAAGAAAATGAAAAGGTTGGAGAAAAATGAGAAAAGAAGTCAGGGGTTATCAGATTTAATTAGATAATTCATTTTTTTTTTATTTTTAAGCTCCGACTAGAGCTGCCTTTACTACGATTATCAGTTGAGTAAGGCGGGAGGAAAGTTTGGTCACCAAGTTTTAATGTAAAAATCGTATTGTTGTCACGAGCAACTGGCTCCGTATCCGTTGGCAACTTGTCGGCCTTTGACGTCAATTGGCAGCAAAGTGCGCAAAATTGTAGGCAACGCGACAGGCAACCAAAGGCTGTTGATATCGTTACCAACAGAAAGTAGGTAGGTTGCCTGTGACAACACCATAATTTTGAGGCCAAAACTTCGTAACCAAACTTCGCTCATGCCTTACTCAACTGATGATTGTAGTAATTTACTCCCAATAGGTGTGAATACTGCAAGAGTTTCATGCCAACATGGAGTCTACTGGCAGACCACTACAGCAAAATTCCTCACAGCGAACACGTAACTATAGCTAAGGTACAGCAGGCTTAAAATAAATATTATTGAAGGCTGCAGGCTGTGCAAAATACTGATATTGATACTTAAAAGTCGTCAGAGAGTTCTAAGACAACTTATCTAGAATAATGTAGATATGCAATGCGTGCAGAGTGATTTGTACAATGTAGAGCTCCTACTCTCATTACTTAATGATGTTTAATGATTTAGTATTAAATTAAGTAATTGCTGTTATATATCTACTGACATTCTCCACTGAATCGATATTCTTTCTTTTTTAATAAATTCTTCAGGTTGATTGTACAAAAGAGACTCCACTCTGTGCCAAACAAAATATTCGCGCATATCCAACGTAAGGGAAACATTATTTTCAGCAGTAATTAGTTAATGTCTAGGCTAAATGTACATTATTGGTATTTGGTATTTGTCGTTAGTGTTAATAATCCTGATGACCTCGTTCATCAAGTAGTGCCTTGGATTTTCTGCTTTTTTTTCCTTGAACATCCTGATGAGTAAGGTTCTTGTGCATTGGATATCATGACTTTTGGAGGATTTTCACTTGCATGGCCAGCAGCCATGCAAATTTACTGGAACAAAAGAAAGTGTTTACACAAGAAAAGAGTTGAACTCCCACAGGATTGGTTTGGTACACTAACATGGCCACCATTTCATTGTTTTGGGAGACAAATGTGGCTGCCCTTTTATCATGTGAAGACACTCTTGACTAACAAGTTGGTCTGAAATTGAAAGCAATTTTTTTGGCCTACAAGAAATCAAGAATAGCCAAGTGACCCATTTATGGTCTAATCATACAGTCAAGACTTGAATTGCCACGTTTTTTTTCTTCTCAAAGGTTAAAGCTGTATTACGACCATGGTGAAATCAAGAGATATAATGGTAAAAGAAGAGTGGACGATCTGAAGGCCTTCATTGACAAGTTTGTAGTTACATCAGAGGTATTAGAAGCACCTCAACTATTGTACCATCTTAAAAAATTAAGATGAATGTCTGAAAGTAGCTCTGCCTTACTGAAGTAACTATAAAATTCAGGGGTTTCATGATTTAGGGCTAGGCCATGTGGATGATTTTGCCTGCCTGGTTTGACCATCTAGAGGAAAGTTTTTCTTGATTATAAAAAGGTTCAGTTCAAAACATTTTTCCCACCTGCGAGAACCATTTGCCTTTCTGCTGGAAACATTAGTGAAACCCCTGAAAGTTTAACAGTAATGTTAGTAAATCCTAAAAGTAGCAATTCTCCTCAACCAACTACTGTCCAAGTGTAGTGACCTGAAATCTTACTCAACTTCCTAGCCACTGACAGTTAAACTAGGGTTCACTTCACTGCAGAGGAACGAAGTGTAAGTACATGTTTCAGTTTAAAAAGTCACATCCTATTTCTTTTTGTAGCAAAAGGAAAATGAGCAGTCAGAAACAAGTGAATCTGATAATGGATTATACACACTGACTGCAGAGAACTTTGACAGACATGTGGAAATGGGACTTCATTTTGTGAAGTTCTATGCTCCATGGTAAGTGGAACTATAATTTTCAGTGTGGAGTATTTTTTTGCCTACCCAGCAAATAGTCTTCTCTCCTCTTGAAATTCACTGTACAGGGAAATATTCCAAGTAGAGTCAATCGGTGGAATGCTGTTTTAGTCATGCTGCAAAAATCTCGCTGTATTGATCAGACTGGTGTTGTTAATGGATTTTTCTTTTTATGTGTGCTTTCTTTGGCAGGTGTAGCCACTGCCGCAAGCTTGCGCCCACTTGGAAAGCATTAGCAGAATTTCATAAAGACAGTGTAGATGTAACAGTTGCCAAGGTATAAGCTCAGATCTGAGATATTTAACAAGTTGAATCCTATGATTCACAATGTGTATATATGTACAGTACTGGTAAAAATTAAGTTCACAGTGACTGTCTCATTTTCTTTTCATTCTGGCTTCCTTGTTTCTCGAATCTTGACTCCAATGTTACTAGTTTGAATTCATAATTTCTTGATCAAGAGTCTCAACTGGACATTTTGGGTTATTGCAGCATTATGTAATGTGCAATTTGAGAGAGTGGTAATTTTAACATGTAGCTTCTTTTTACCATTCTACAATCCTTAAGCCTTCTTTATTTTAATTAATAGTTATATGGTTCACTTGTTGATCTTTTTTTTTTGCGAGGGCTGGGACTTTCTGTATTTTACAACATTTGTTAAATAAGGGGAGATCATTTCATTCCATCTCGTTATTAAATAATATGTAATGCTGTTTATTTTCTTGACAATGCTTTGTGCTTCACAGATTGATTGTACAACTGAAAGCAAAAAATGTACTGAACACAATATCCATGCATTTCCTACTCTCAAGTTGTTTAAAGATGGAAGAGAGGTTGGTATCTTTGGTTTGATTTTGTAAAACAGGGCTCAGTGAAAAATTAGGAAATTTATTCATTCCAGAGTGACAGCAATTGATTTGACTCTATTTAAGAAGAAGAAAACATGTACCGTGTTTCTATCGAGTTATAGAAACACGAGTGGAAGTTTGGGAGAACTAGAAGTGTTGTGGGAACACAAGACACAGGCGAGTGTTTCCACAGCTTTTTCGAGTTCTCTCACACTTTCATGAGTGCTTCTATAACTCGATAGTAACACAGAGAACATGTTTTCTATTTCTTTTAGAAAACACCGCAATGAAAAAAAGGAAAACAACTGGTTAACTTTGATTATGAAAATGTAAATTCTCTTTGCTCGCACCATCATTATGTCGACAGCCCGTGCTAGTTATGAGTTTCTCTCGAGTTATGGTAACACAATTTCTAACCAATCAGCGTGCATATTTTCTTAGGACAGCTTTCTAAATGAACTTAACTTGCATGGACCATATTTCTTTTTCAGGAGAAGATGCTCACTTTCTTTGTCCCTAATGTTAACGCAGCTACCATTAAAATAATTGTGATGAAAAGCAGTCAGTAAGGATTTACGGGGTATTTTGAATATGTTGATTTAGGTTGACAGTTATGATGGATCCCGTTTGCTTGATGATTTGAAGAACTACTTGACTCTGAAGATCTCGGAGCACAGTCTGTTAAGCAGTGCAACCACAGAAAACAGCGAGACAGCTGAGGAGGTCCCATCAGAAGATACTGATGCCGACATGGTAAAAACAGATTTATGAACTTATATTTTGGATTAATTGCTGCCATTAGTTTAACTTCTTTTTCATCATAATAAAAATTAACATGTGTAGAATGTGGAGCTCCAGTAAATATCCATTCTCCCCCAGCAGAAGGGATTGGAATTTCCTAGTGGTGGGGTGGGGTGGGGTTTCTGTAAGAACAAAAAATTTAAAGAAATGTATGAAGCTTAATAATTTGGAATTTCCAGAGGGGTGGGGGGGCTTATAAAAAAAATCCCTTCCATGAGAGAAGTATGAATATTTTCTGGAACTACACAAGTATTATTTTGTGAAAATGTTATTCCACTGTTTTTTCAATCCCCATCTCCATCCCTCTGAAAAACCCATTTAAGTTTTTGGCTTGTACTTTTCGAAAAAAAAACAACAAACAATTGGCTTGTGAGACCGCCCCCCCCCCCCCTTGAAATTTCCAATAACCCTCTTTGGGTAGGTAAGGAAATTTCCGGAGCCACATAATTAAGATAGAAACTGGTGCATTTGTTTGCATACCACGATGCAAACTTAAGAAAGTCTGGGAGAATTTGAATGTTTGCATAAATTGAAACCACAGGCATGCATTCATTACTTTTGGATCATCAAAACGTTTTCCCTTCTTTGGATCAAGCTATGTACTAAACAAGAACCAGGCTTTTATATTTGTTCTTTATTTCCTAACGCTTTGAGCAGTTGGAAAGCCTGCAAAAAGGTTAAACTGTTGCATTTTCTACCTTTGGTTTGATTTACTTTCAGATTAAACCATTCCAGCTAACTGACAGCAACTTTGATGCCATGGTCAGTGTTGGTACAACATTTGTTGAATTTTATGTCCCTTGGTAAGTTGAAATACTGTATAAAAATTGTATTGGCGTATCTCATCAGACATTTCAAATGGTCATATTCTGGGTGAATGGATAAAGACAATTTAGCAAGAGGACTCCAAAAGGTTGTCATTGATTTAAGGGGTTTTCAAATTTTGAAGTAGTATATCAAGTACGAAAGACAGTGTTTGACCACATTTCCAAACACCGAGAAGGGAATTGAAAATGCGACGCGCAGCGGAGTATTTTTAACGAACTTCGAGGTGTTTGGAAATGTGGTCAAACACTGTTTTGAGTGTTTGATATATCTTCGCAATCGAAACTAAAACTAAGGAGAAAACGGGGAATTAAATCGTAAAAGTCTCTGCTGATTAAGATCAGATATCCAAACACCGTCACGGTCATAATTTCCTTTGCTTAAACTTGATGAATTATTTATGAGTTTGAGAAAAAAATTGACTACTAGGCATTAGTTCCAGCCAAAATAAGTGGCATGAAGAACGGCATGGGTGTATAAACGGGTTGGTCAATCACTTGCCCACTTCCGAGTTGCCTTTTGCCTCCATGACGGTCCTCTGCGTCATAACAAGTATTTGTGCGAAACCATTCATATGAGAATATGTGCCCCTCCAGGTTCAGTTTCAAACTCATTCTCATATGAAAGGTTTTGCACGGACTCGTTTTGAAACAGAGGCACAGGATAACTTAGAAATGGCTTGTTGATAAAAAAAAAAAACTTGATGATTTGTAGTTGCGACTTTGTTCTTGTATTCACAGGTGTATCCATTGTCAAAAGCTCTCACCAGTTTGGGACCAGTTGGCAAACAAATGCGCGGACAGGGCGTCTGGACCAAGAATTGCTAAGGTTCGTGAGTTATTTCCAATATCCTATTTTGCTGAAAAAAAATGCGATGAACGATTTGTAATGACTGCCAATGCCATAGTCCAAGAGCAAAACCAACGTAATCTCTTCTGACCAATCAGAGCAAATGTTAAAGGCGTGCTGGACCAATCAGAATTCGAAGCAAAACAAGCAACCGATGATAGACGCAGCCCGGAGGTGGGGGAACTCCTATATAAAAAGGCCGGGGATGCTGGTCGTGTCGCTTAGGGGTTTAAATCAAAGATTCTGGTCTCACTCAGGGTGTTAAGGACAAAACGACACTATTTTTAGTTGTCAAAGTATCAGATATCCTATGCACTGCATAGCGATTTATCCGTTGGACAGCTTTATGTAGCCTTTGAACTACTGGGGCTCTTGTGAAAAGACATCTTCAGAACTTATGTATCACAAGGCATGGCAGGGCAGGTTTTAAGTTGGCTTTGAGCCTTAACCTTCACATTGCATTAAAGTCTTGCTAGAGTGTCCAGTATCTCATAATAAAATTACAACATTGATTGCGCCACAAGCAGCAATTTAGAAGCGATAGATCAGTGTGATCAAGGGAGCTTATGCATCTTAGGCCTTGCTGCTTGTAGGATTTCTTATTTGTAAATTAGACCTTTTCTTGCTATCAGGTTGATTGCTCAGAAGAAGCTGAACTTTGTCAGAGTTTTGGGGTAAGTTGTTTCGAAATCAGTCTTTTTAGTTGGGAGTTGCACTACTCGGGAGTTGCACAAGAATAAACCGCTGACGTCAGCCCAAGAGTATGCGAAAGCTACACTTAATGCTGGGTTAATTTCGCGGTCTGAATCGTCGAGAAAATCGCTGCCTTGCGAAAATATTTCAAGGTGTTACGATGTGTATAGAATTTGCTTCTTCTTAGTACCACGAAAAAGATGCTACCCAGTAATTTCGCTGAGAAGTTCATAAAACTGCAGAAATGAAAGTTCCTTCTAATCCCAGATTAAATTAGTAGTGCTTTCAACAACCAGCTGGTCATGGAAATTACCGTTTTTGCTTTGTGCTGACTTGTTCTCTTTCCCTGTGCTTTGCAGATCAGTGGTTACCCGACGCTTATTCTGTTTCGCAGAGGAACTCAGAAGCAGGAGTATCGCGGACCAAGAGATTTGGACAGTCTGTACAACTTTGCTGTCCAGCACCATGATGAGTTGTAGCTCCTAGGATGTAGCCAATAACCAAGCAGAATATAATTTATGTCTCTACCGTCGACCAATCAGATGCGTCGGTATATAGAGCGTGTACCCTGATCGGGGAAGATATGCAGTACGCGAACCAGAAACTGTCGCAAAGAAAATAGTGAAGGAATAGTGGTAGTTATAGGAAGTGGTCGCGTTTCGTGGAAATGCCTTCGTCAGGCACAAAACTTTGCTATAGTAATGCATTGTTTAGAAACATTTGTACAGGAAAAAATTCTCTTTCAATCATTGTACTTACATCGAGATGAACTAAGTCGTGCAATCTGATTGTTAAGACGTGTTCCACGAGCAGTGAAAAACAAGGTGTCAGTAATGACTCGGGGATGAAGATAGAAGAACGCATAGGAAAACACTTTCGCCAAAAATTAAGTTTATTCTGGAAACGTAAATTTACATTCTCTAAGTTCTCTAAGTCTTCACTACACCTTTTTCAGAGTGTTTTAACAGGTTAACAGTTACCATGATACAGCAGCTTTCCAACATTGCGACTTGACACAACTTGACACGTGACCCGAAACAAACTGACCGCACGACTAAACAAGGCGGGCTCACACAAAGGTATTGGTTTCTCAAGAAACTTTTGGGTTGCGACAACGGGAAGTGATAAAACACTTAGGCGGCGTCCACACTGCGCCTTAGAAATTTGAAAACGCAGCTTTACCTCTACGGTGAGATCTACCGTCCACACCAATCCGTCGCGAAAACGGAGCTTTTCGAAAACGCTCTTCAAACCGGAGGATATTGAAAACGCCGGCTTTTCGTTTTCGTGTTGACGGAAAACATGTAGACAACAGAGCTTTTTGAAAACGATGGTGTCACGATTATAATTTATTTTCCCTGCCCGAGTTTTCCTCAAACGCAAATGCAAAATGATCGGCGATTGTTGCGTTTTTAAATTCCTCCGGCGTGTTGTGGACGGGCCCTTGAATATGTATCAATTTGAAGTTAACAAGGTAAATTAACCACGGTGGCTAGGTTACCTTGATTATAAATATCTAGGGACTTAAATAAATCTACATGTGTTTTTAATCGGTGAAGGCTGGATGCTGATTGCTCAGTGTGGAATTAGAGCTTCGCCAGAACTAGCGTCAAAATATCTTTGACGTTTTTATGTTATCGATGATTTATGTTTTTCATTCACTGTCCTCTTTCATTTCCGACTACTGCCGAGCGCGCGGTTCCGTATTAGCGAACCATAGTTACCATACTGAGTAAGAAGTCTCATGATACGAAACAGTGCTCGACAGTAGTCGGAAGCTGGGAGGAGCCGCCGAACATTTGATTGACGGTAGCGAAAAACGTATTTTTCGGTTGAGCTTTGAATTCTAGAGTCCGCATGTTATTGAAAGGCGCAGTAATGGTTTTACTTTGGCGGGAATAACTGAGTATTCTTCGACACTTTACAACATTTTTTCGCAAAATGTAAAAGTGGCGATACAACTTCCCCGCGAGCAAACAGTCAACGATGAACAAACCACTGATTTTCTGTAATGACGATTTAAACAAAAGAAAGTTAAATAACGAAACAGATAAACTTCAGTGTTCGCTGAAGACTATACAATGCAAACCTTACAGTTGTTTCAGAACTGAGTTAATTTAAATGAGAGGGATGCTGAGGAAAATACCTTATTTAAAATACATCAAATATTTCGCTAACACGCGATTGGTCTAAACGCGTCACGTGACTGAGTATGCCCCAGTTAAAACTGGGAAATATCCGAGTGATATTCCTCAATTTTCAAATTCCGCGTGTTGCATGAATATTTGATGCATAATAAACACAATAGCCTTCATTTGACTTTCAAAATACGCTGAAATATTTGCCCGTGGACATTATCTGTTCCTCGAAGCTCACAATTTTCATCAGATTATGTCCACAGACAAATATCCGAGCATATTTTCGCGGCAAATGAAGGCTATTGTTTATATAAATATGAAAGAGAGTACATCGTAAATAGGTTATCTTGACCTGTTAAAATAAACTCTTAAATTTAAGTCTCAGGCTTTCATATAATCATAATGCTATTAATAAATAAGAACTTCTTACACATACTGTACAAATCAAAATATACCATACAATCAATAATATTCGAAAAAGTGGTATCCTTTTGTATGGAAAGACTACCTTAAATCTTTCATCTTAGGGTATAACCATAAGCGGTTATACGCAACGTCATGACTAAAGACTGTATGAAATCCTAACACTCTGTTGTAAGACCATTCAAATGAAAGCTATTGAGCAGTACTATCATGCGGTACTGTTTACTATATTGAACAACGTGTAGCCTGCGAGCAGGCTCACGTTGGAGCACAAGCGCACGCGGCGTAGCAGCAAGCGCGAAATTGAGCGGCGCCTCTTCAATAGACTCCTTCCCGCCGGATCGCTTTGCTCTTCACCGTTCGCGCGTGTGACTCAAAGGTGAGCCTGCTCGCAGGCTGTACAAGGTGGTTCTAACTTATTAAGTCTGTGGATGAAACCTGTGTGTGACCATTCAAATGAAAGCTTCTGAGCAGTACTTTCGTGTGGTGCTGTATTTTATGCTGCACAAGGTGGTCCTAATTTTTAAGCCTGTTGATGAAACCCTAGTGTGTGACCATTCAAATGAAAACTACTGGGCAGTACTTTCATAAGCTACATAACAATTTGCACTTGTGAAATTCTGAATTTGATTTTTGGCACTATTCGAAAGTAGAGACAAATGAACTGAAACTAACCAACACCTAATAAATATTACCGTTTGGAAGAAACAAGCATGCAGGTGTGATAAAAAGCTATCAGGGACATTTAACAGCGTGACTGAAGAGTCTCGTGGTTCGATTCCTGTCACACGACTTAAAATATTTTACACTGTAAAAAATGAGCTCTTTTCGAAAAGAATAGTAATTTATTACTCTCGCCTTGTTTTCCTAACCTTGGTGCCGGTGCTGTCAACTTATCACGCTAATAACAGTGAAATCCCGAGTATTATTAAGCCTGGATTTTTCCAACCAATTTCCGGTTCTCTACCAGTCACGCAACACCTCGAAGAAACTGTGACATGGCTTCCAGGATGCCAGGTCACACTTAAGAGCGTGACGTTTCTAATAAAAGAGATGACTAAAAAATGGTGTATTGCTACTAATTGTCGGTGTTTAAGCGACCCACGTTCTCTATCTCGAGGTGTTCGGTTGTTCTTGGCTGGCTTTTCGTTCCTCTAGTCTTGCAAGTGCCGCATGGACGCGGAAACTTAACCTGTTCTCAAAGTCATACCCGCTAAAGGTATCCTGTTGTAAAAAAGGACAGATCGGAAGAAAAAAAAAACATTAAAATTAGATTGGTTATTGTATAAACTAGCCTGAAATGTCGGTCATCTCCCGCCCCGGGTTTCTCCTACCCTGGGGGTAATGCTGAGGGCGCGAGAAAACTGACATTTCAGACTACATTGCTTGCAAAAAAATTTCGGACGTTTAATTATCAGACACTTTTTATCTCATTTCGGACAAATTTCGGACACTTCACTGAAACATAGCTGAAGTACATTTAAGTCACCAAACACGATTTAGACTGAAATAAAATCTGCGAAAATGATAGTTATACTGCATCCTCAAGGTTTTACAGATGCACCGACGAGAAAAGAAAACGAATTTTATCAAGCCGTTACGTATCTCATGTGTTGTCTCAACTAGGGTTCGCTCCATAAAGGAAACTCAGAGTTTTGGAGCTGCTTCAGAGTTAAATTCTGTATTGTAAATATTTCGGACACTTAAAAATTTCTTAACGCAAAGGTTGACTTGTGGCAAGTCTAGGGTGGACTGACTGTCCCGTGGATAATAGACTGCTGGCAGTCTGTTTATCTCTCGAAATTCAGCAGAGGTTATGAGGAATGACGCTTTAGCGTAAAGGGGAATGGGACGAGACATGGGCGCCTTCTTCCCTACTCGGCAACCGCCATACTGCCCTTTTGCGTTTGCGATGACTAAACACTCGTCTAAGTGACCCTAAGAGAAAAAAACCGGCTGCCAGAAGACTACGTGGATAATGACATTAAGCGTAAAGTCTGCATGAAAAAGAGTTCTACTTACCTTGACTCGTTTTAGTAGTTCTTCCCCTTTCGCGCTCATCTGAAAGTTCAAAACGTGTTTTTCTGAGCATGGTTTCATTTGAGGATATGTAATAGCCTAAAATTCAAAAGCACTTTGCTTACCTTTTCATCCTGTGCATAAAGAACACCAAGTTCATAAGTAGCGAACGGAGGCACGTGAGGGTCTGGGGGACTGCGGCCAGATTTGACCGCGGCATCCTGGAAATGCTGCCAATCAAACAAACACAATCGCACTTAAATGGCTTTTTTCGAACCAAGTTGGTTTATACAGCCGCTGTCAGCCATACAGTTGCCGCTCAACTAGAGAGCAAGTTTGAACGGTCTTAAAATTTCGCTTCAATTTTCAATCGTAACATTAAAAAAACGTACATCTATCATTCTAAGTTGCACCTACCTTGACAGCCATGTCAGTTTTCTTGAGGACTCGACAAGCTGACCCTTGAATAAGACACTTGAGAGGAATCAGATTCAAACTGACTTCACTGGCCTCTAGCGCTACAGAAAAAATAAAACAAATTAAGCAAATTTCACGTTGTTTCGTGTAATTGGAGTTGACAGGCGCTTCCTGTCGCGCGCTTAACCAGAAACATTCCATTCAGGTGACGTAGCTCTTTCGTGATCCGCCTCTGATTGGCTCTCGAATTTTCGCGCGTAAATAGCAACCAATCAAACTGTGAAGCTACGTTATCACTATTGTACGCGAAGGAGACAAGGGGTGCTTTCCATTTACAAAAACCATCCGGTTGGAAATTTCAGGCATAAACATGAAACAATTAAATTGAACATTGCGGGAGAGGGAATCGCTATAAAGTATATCCGCATCAGCTAGAGAGACTTAAAAGAGCAGAAAAATAGCATCAACACAAATCACAGCCCATATTTTCTGAAGCTTCCCAAACGGAATGGCGCGAACCATTTTATTTTCCAACTGGAATTTCCGGTTTTCCCATGTAAATGGTAAGTACCCAAGTTCTCATGAAACTAAAATGTAAGTGGAAAATTCACCGTCATGGTTCGCGTGTTTTAAATCCACAACAACCCAGAATTTGGTCACTTCACGCTGTTTTGCAGAGCGATTTTAAAATGTACCGATATGTATCTCGTGCTCATGCGGAGGCATTTTGCTGCCAACCAAAACCTAAAATTAGCGATATTTCACATCGCCGTAACAATCTCCCTGAACTTCCTACCAAGTTTGAAGCCATTTCAACGCGTAGCATTTCTGCTGAGACACCGAATACGTGACGAAACTCAACTTGCGTCACGTAACACTGAGTGACCAGAGGATATAGTGGGCTGAACAAAGGAAAGACTTACCAGAAAGAATCCTATTTAAGACAGTTTCGCTGCACGTGTAGAGCGCTCTCCAGACATACAGGAGCTCTAATGCAAGTAACAGACAGTCAGCTTCTGACGGAGGAGATTTCTTGTACATAGCAGCCTTAGAGTAAAACACAAACAAAAACAAAAACACATTGAGGCGCTTTTACAATGACGTGATTAAATCATTAAACTCAGAATCTCGGTTAATAAGTTATACAACTCGCTTATTTTTTTTTAGTCTATGACGTGTTACAAATCAAGGCTTGGCAACCAGCCCAACACGTCTTTACCAACAACCAATCAAAATGAAGACGTCATTCACACAGCCAATCAGATGTCACAGCTACCAGTGTACCTTTCCCTGCCACTCGATTCACGTGACTTTTCCCGCGCTTTTCCACAATTTTGATTGGTCTGTTACGCCGTCACCTCCGGTGTGATTGGCTGTGATTCCTTTCGTTTGCAACAGTACTGTAATCATGAAAAAACTGCACCAACTGAAAAACAGCATGTTTATTTATTACAGAAAGCTCACCTTCCTAACAATAAACTGCTCCAGAGGCGTTTTCTTCTTGACAAATTTAGGGACTAATTTAAATTGCGCTTGAGCCTCTGTTGTGCTTCCTAAAATTCCTATAGTGACTGGACAAGAAGACAGCAACAGTAGCGTCAAAAGACAATAATCTGTAGCAGCAATTGAAGTAAATGGTGCAAAATTCAAGAGTAAACGAGGGCTGTCCAATTCACCAATTACCAATCAATCACATCAATAACACGACGCGTAGTCAGCAAAGAGGGCGGTAAACTATTCCATCAGAAACAACAAAAGAGAACCCATTTAAGTGCATGTAATTGACGCGCACGTGGCTTGGGTGTCCAATTACAGCAAACCTAACTGAAAAGCTGTCACGGGAGAGCGATGTGATTGCGCTACAAAAACCTAGTAAATACGCGCTTGGAGAACCACCGCAGGAACGGTGTTACTGTCTGATACCATTGAAATAGCAATCATTGGTTTGTTCTCCTTTTTAAGATCAGCTATGGACTGGATCGTTCCGGTCAGAGAGAATCCATTCCCATCTCTGATGAGGTTGAATTGTCTGTCCGCGAAAGAGAACTCGACAAGGGGCTTGCTGTTACAAAGTGTGAATCAAGGTTAGTGGGGAAGACAGTCAGAGGAAAAAGGGGTTGGAGCGAAATAAGACACTGGTCGAGTTATGCGATGGAAGGAAACATGGATTCATAGAGAAGTGCGCAAAGAAAACAAGAGAGGTATTAGGGAAATGATGGGACAAAGAAAGAATTGGTATAAAGTAATATGGCTTGGATAAATAGGATCTAAAAAAACTATATGGCACAGTCAAAACACCGCTCGGTCTTTAGTACCTCCGTTTGAGTGTTACATGATTTCGCGTATAACGCTTTATCTTACCTCCACAGAGATAAGCGTAATAACTTTGCGACCACTTGGATTCTTCTTTGAGCCTGAAAATAGCAAAAGGAATGGTGTAAATAACGAGTTAAGGCACTCAAAATAGATTGGGCGAGTATAGACATTTAAGAAACTATTTATGTTTTCTACTTTCGTCCACACGTATAAGGAGAAAAATTAAGTTTATAATTGCTTGAGATATATCTTTGTCCTCTTCGTGTGTATGAAAGAAAGCAAAGCTTTTCAAAAACATAATATCGAAACATACCTTAGAAATGCTGGCAGAGCGTATTCCCACTCAAGTCTTAACATATGACACCAACCTAAGAGACCAAATACTGTATGAGACTACATAAGACAACTTTCTCTATCTGTCATCACCGATCCTTGTAATCGCTGTAAAGCATCGGAACACATGGAACCAGCGGAAAGCGCGAGAAGAGTGGCAAAGCGCGGGAAGAGTTACAAAGCGCGGGAAAAGTGACAAAACACGGGAAAAGTGACAAAGCGCGGGAAGAGTGACGAAGCGCGGGAGAAGTGATAAAGTGCGGGAAAAGTGACAAAGGGCAGGAAGAGTGACAAAGTGCGGAAAAAGTGAGAAAGTGCGGGAAAATTTACAAAGCGCGGGAAAATTGTCAAACCGCAGGAAGAGTGACAAAGCGTGGGAAAAGTGACATAGCGCGGAAAAATTGACAAAGCGCAGGAAATATGACAAAATGCCGGAAAAGCGACAAAAGGCGTGATTCAGGTGACAAACGCAACTGAGGTCACAATCAATTTTGTGTTTGCAAACGGTTGGTTGAAAAGACGATTCTAATTGGTCAGAGCACACTATACGTAGTGTTGAACCAATCCTAAGTACAGCAAAACATCTCAAATGCTTTACAGTTCCCAAAATTGTTTGCAAAAAAGCACTGAGACAAAACAATGAAACTAAAAAATACTTCCAACCACCACTCACCTATTTCATATTGACAAATAAGAGCTATTTCCTGTTGTTCAGCTGCAGAGCGCATGGCTTGGTGAAATTCATCCAAAGCCTCTCCAATATGACCCTGAATAATAAAACAGAGTATTGAACCATTCTTACTACTAGACCAACCAAATTGAGACTCTGGGCCACAAAATTCCTTTCATGATCTCAAAGACCCTTATGCACTCACACAAACCTGTTGATCAATATCTTTCTCTTTATCAGTTTTTGTTAGAATACTTTTTATAGAGATACCAAAACCACAAAAATCCTGTTGGCCACATAGACACTTAAACAGCCAGATGAAGTTAACTCAAGTACGCTTGCAACCATGAATCTTCTTTTCATTAATGGTCACATATCGTTTCTTTCGAGTAACATGCAGATTGCTCTGTTAACTTAAACTACCTACCTTGAGTCTTGATACAAGCCCTCTGAAGAAGAGAAATACAGCAGAGTTTGGGTATTCTTGGTAAGATTCTTCCAGGATAGCGGTTGCATTGGCCAGACCTGTGAGCCAGTTGAAAACACATTGATTGTTTTAAAGAAAATAAGATCCAAACAGCAACAATTTATTATCTGAATCCAATCAAGAGATCATACGTAACCCTCAGTATTATATGGTTAAGAAAACTACTTCATTGTGATTGGCTGACAGCAGGCCAATTTATCATTAATTTTTAATTTGCACTGCAGTGCAGATGAAGACACTCACATTTGTAATTTTCTCAAACATGTTATAAACAAGTAATCACATGAAAGCTTGGGTAATTAAGGATTTACATGTACACTAAAGCGTAATATTTGAAAATTCCTTGAAAGTGCACTCTCCTTAAAACTCATTAACTTTTGAAACACATTCATTCATATGGTTACCTACAGGTACTTTATTCCAGATGGCAAAACAGTTTAACAAGTTAGTCGTAGTCCTTTTACAGATACAGATAAGAGACGGCATATTTAAGAACAAGACATACCTTCCTCGTTGCTGCCCTCATCAAGAGCAACAAAGGGTCGAATAACAGCATGATACCAGAGCAAGGTGAGCCTGAAATTAAACAAATGTCCATGAAACTTGTAACATGGTAAACAAAAGTCTAAGTTCAAGCCCAGTGGCCTGCCAGGCTTGTGCTTACCTCTGGGTTTTGTAGCATGAAGCAACTAGAAGTATTTCCACTCCCCCCTGGATGGGATGCTAGTCTCATTACCCTCAGCCTTACATTTGGCGCTACCTATTTATACATACATGAACACCTTGGAGGAGAGAGGCACTGTGAGAATAAAGTGTCTTGCCCAAGAACACAATGCAATGACCCTGGCCAGGGCTCGAACCTGGATCCAGAGTCCAGAGCACTAACCATTAGGCCATCACGCTTACCACTGCAAAATCTTGTAACATATGCTAACTTAATTTCATGTCGGCTGAAAACAGTACTAACAGTTGTATCTCTTTTACACATTCTGTGTATGTCTAAATGACCCTAGGAAGTAAAATTCCACCCAAAATACATGTAGCTATATGGAGCAAAGATAACTGTAAGTTCAGTAAGATCTTTCATTGGCATTACTTAATATCAAACCAACCTTGCCACAGGTGCTTTCATGTCTTCACTCTGACTAGCTAAGTTCAACGCCTGAATTCCAACATCTCTGTTTCCTGAGAAACCAAGAAGATGGCAGAATTTTAGCAGCTTGGGCGGCACTAGTGAGATAGCCAAATGAAACAGACCATAGCCGCATGATACAGCAGACTGAAGGTGCTTCAGTGCCTCAGGGCTGACTACCCCAGGTGAAAGTTTGCTGTCCGTCTCCTCATGAATGGTAAGACCATCTAGTGGGGATACTACATCCTCTGGGTCCAGGGGTGAGACAACGCCTGTTCCTTCAGACTGCAAGTAGAGGACAAAACAAAGAGAAGTGGAAGTTGTAGCCAGAGACGGACCCAAGTGTTTGAAGAATGTACCAGCCTTTGGATATTAATTACAAAATACCTCATCAAGCGCTTCCTCAACATCATCCGGACCAGACTCCAAAGTTCCATTCTTGTCACATCGCAGTTCAGGGGCCCATTCTAAGAATGGTCCACCGATGGCACTTATTTCACAGTAACATTTGTCATACAGTTTCCATGCCCTTCGCATCAGATATCCACCTTTGATGTAATCTGTGATGCCTGCAATTAAGTAGCGAGTTACTTATCACTTCAGCAATAAGTTAATTATTGACTGAATGGTAGGGCTGAATGGTAGGACTGAATGGTAGGGCTGATTGAATGTAGTTCCAGAAAATATCCATACCTCCCCCACCCCTCTGAAAATTCCGATTGAGCTTCATACATTTCTTTAAATTTTTTGGTCTTACAGAACCCCCACCCCCCAGGAAATTCCAATCCCTTCTGTGGGGGGAGTATGGATATTTTCTGGAACTGAACATTTCATGAAAAAAAATACCTAACATAATACTATCACTTGAAATCCTTAGGTCCTCTTCTTTTGAGCCTGGTAACCAGGCTGGCTCAGTTACCAGGACAAATTAAGGAATACTGCATAAGAGATTTCAGCCTGGTCAACTGGGAGGAAATTCAAGAAACAAAGCCAAAATGTTGCCTCTTAAACTTGTATCATTCACGACTATCATAGCTTTGAAACTCTAGTAACCTAACTAAGAAAGGTAATTCACATACTTCTGAAGTGGAAAGACAAAAATTATTCCATTCTGACCACTACATGTCTCAAAAGCGAAGCTATTTTGTCAAAAACATTTTGTCTCGGTCACCCAGGCTTGAGTGTTCATATAGCAGGGCTCGAAATTAACTTTTTCGTTCGGGAGCCAGCTGGCGACTAACGGAAAAATTTTGGTCGCCAGATCGTAAATTTTGGTCGCCAACTTATTTTATAAATAACTTACACAAGAACACGATTTTATACGTTACTTTACATGCAAGAAAAGTCACAATTGAAGAACGAAAACAATTAGAAACAACAAGAGTAACACTTAGTTATAAAGCTACCGTTGTTCTCAGTTGATATGTCTCTAGTCCGAAGGTGATGGTTGTCTCCATAGTCATTTTATTTTTAAATGAAGCAAAGCATAAACCGTTTGAAGTCCGTGGTTTTCATTGTGAGACAAACACGGGTCCTTGCGTATTTTCCCTTTGCTACTTCTTCGAAATGCCGTTCTTTATTTTTGACTTGCTTTCCTCGAAGGATTCAAAGTTTGGATTAA
>Ga0126339_10000481_pt1 | contig 22112 bp, 21 predicted proteins | sample OrbTmetagenome_2_FD_92532 | JGI IMG/M metagenome (GOLD analysis project Ga0126339, IMG submission 92532) | Coral microbial communities from Petempiche,Puerto Morelos, Mexico - Orbicella T R C metagenome | ecosystem: Host-associated > Invertebrates > Cnidaria > Coral | place: Petempiche,Puerto...
CTGCTGGGCCGACCAGCGCGGCGTGCCGCAGGTCGTCTTCCGCCCCGACTGGACCCGCCACGGCAAGGCCGCCCCATTCCGTCGCAACGAGCAACTGCTCGACGCGCTGCCCATAGGTGTTATCGTTTTCCCCGGCTCCGGCATCACCGACAACCTCGCCGACACCGCCGGGCGCATGGGCATCCCGGTGTGGAAGATCGGCCCGGATGGCGGCGCGTGAGCGCCGCAAATGGCGATGAAGAGGGTGGCTGGCGTCATCGCTTTGCGGACCGGGTTGGGCCAAAAGCGGAATGGCGGCTGTGAATTAATTCGGGCGCCAACCGCCTCGCAACATTTTATAGTTCGAGCTAAGTTATGCGAAGTTAGACCAAAAGTCATTGGGGGGGAGTGATGGGCTTCAGTAAGCAGCACATCCTGTCGGCTGGGGATTTCGAATTTGCCGACGACGTCGTTCCCGGCGAAGCGGATGGCGACAAGTGGCGCAAGGACACCCGCAAGAGGGTCGAGCCTTGGCTTTCCGCTCTGTTCCAGTCGGAGCACCTGTCGTTGCTAGTCGGAAGCGGGATGACGACCGCGGTGGCCTATGCCTGCGGCGCCAAGGCAACCGGCATGGGGACGGTGGAGTTCAACGCTCCCCATGAAACGGAGTTGAATGCCTACATCGCCAAGAAAGCGATTTCTATGGGCCGCGGAGAACCGAACATCGAGGACCAGTTGTCGGCAGCCATTGCCATGCAGATGGGCCTAGAGATCGCTGGCCTGAAAACAGGAGCCAACAAAAAAACAGAAGCTGACGAATGGACCGCAGCCATCGACAAAGTGCTACGGTCATTCCTGGAATCGCTGCTGGAGACCGAGCGGGCTGTTGCCGCCATCCTGGATGCCAAACCCGAGAAGGCGCATTCTGGCCTCCAACTGCTAACATCTTTCCTATTGAGCTTTGCCAGCCGGACGCCGTCGCGCGAGCGACTGCACCTATTCACGACGAACTACGACCGCCTGATCGAGTTCGCCGCCGACCTAGCAGGCATCAGGCTCATTGACCGCTTCGTTGGGACCATCACTCCCATTTTCCGAGCGTCGCGCCTGCATTTGGACATGCATTACAATCCGCCCGGTATCCGGGGCGAGCCGCGCTTGCTGGAAGGGGTGGCCCACCTGACCAAGCTCCACGGCTCGCTCGATTGGCAGTATGAGAACGGTATGCTGCGGCGACTGCCGATCCGGTTCGGGGCCACGGCAGACCACCCGGACATCCCGGAAAAACCGTCAGAGACGGTAATGATTTACCCGAACTCTGCTAAAGATTTCGAGACCGCTGGATATCCATATGCCGAGCTGTTCCGGGACATGTCGGCCGCAATGTGCCGCCCCAACTCGACCGTCGTGACCTACGGATACGGGTTCGGTGACGACCACATCAACAGGGTCCTCACCGACATGCTCACCATTCCGTCCACGCATCTAGTGGTGATTTCCTACGGATTCCCCGGTGCCGCCAAACCTCATGGCCGTGTTGGTACCTTCCTCTCCAGATTGGGCCGCCCGCACCAGACCACCCTAATGTTGGGAAACCATTTCGGTGATCTGGGCACCTTGGTAGAGAACTATCTGCCACGACCTGCTATGGACCCTATCAGTTTCAAGATGTCGGAGCTTCTCCAGCGGCGGAGCAAACCCGGCGACAATGAGGACGACGCCAAGACTGCCGAGGACCTCTTCCAATGACGTCGCCCATCGAAAACCTCGGCGGGCTGGTTGTGGGCACAATCAGCTTCGTATCACCCTTCGAGATCCAAATTCGCCTGGACAGCGAAACGCCTCAGGCAACCGCCCTGAATGCCGGCGCTCCCATACGGTTCCCCCGTATCAATGGCTATGTTCTCATCCCCAATGAGACCGGCGCCACTGTAGGTTGTATTGCCAAAATTGCGATCGGCAATTCCGCTCTACCACGATCAGCGACCAATGATGGCGTGGTCGACCTACCGTTTCCGTCACGCACCATCTGGGTGACGCCGGTGGGTAGCCTAGTGGTCGATGCCAACGCCCCAGATGCACCGGGCTTCATGCTCGAGCGCGGTGTGCCATCACTGCCATCCGTGGGTGATCATGCGCTACTGCCGACGCGAGCCCAGATGCGCTCTATCGTCGAGGGGTCAGGTAAAGACCGTCGCGTTTTGCTTGGCACGGCGCCGTTCGGCAGTGACGCCGAGGTGCTGGTCGACCCTGACAAACTATTCGGCCGCCATCTTGCGGTCCTAGGCAACACAGGGAGCGGCAAGTCCTGCTCTGTGGCGGGACTGGTCCGCTGGTCCATCGACGCCGCCCGAACGGCTCATTATGCGTCCGGCACAGCGCCCAACGCCCGCTTCATCGTCCTTGATCCCAACGGTGAATACGCCAATGCCTTTAAGGGGGACGGAATCTCCAGTCGGGTCTTTGCCGTCGGAGAGAAGGATGGGTGCGAGCCCCTGGCCGTGCCTGCATGGCTATGGAATGGCCAGGAATGGGCTGCTTTCGCTGACGCCAAGCCCGGTGCCCAACGACCACTGCTGATGAAGGCACTGCGGATGCTGCGGAACTCATTCGAGGATGCGGCCACCACTCGAATGCAGGTCTTTAGGCGGCTTAAGGGGCAACTCAACGATATCAGGGAAATCTACACCAACTTCCCTTCCAGCGTCTCGGGTTTTCCTGCCTGCAAGAATTTCGGTGATAAGCTTGACGGCTTGGTTCAGGGGCTTCTGATTGACGCAGCTAAGCTTCCCGAAGAGGGGGCATTCGGCGAGATCTGCCGTCAGATGAAAAACTACTCAGATACTGTCGAGACCATCCGCCAAACTCGCTCATGGAAAGGTCGGGATGGCTCCACCGGCTACAACGACTTCCTGCAACCTGACCTGGAGAAGTTAGTTCAGGGATTCGAAAAAGTGCTTGGAGGCTTCCCCGAGGAAGCGGTGACGGCCGAAAAGAGCGAGGACAACCCCATCGAGTTCGACGTTGCGGATCTTCCCGGTCGCATCAACGAAGTTGTGTTGGCCACGGGCGGCGCATCGCTCACGTACATTGAGCCAATGGTCAATCGTATCGAGGTCATGCTGGCCGATGCCCGCATGCGTCCCGTTGTTGCCCCCGAGATCGGGACCAATCTCGTGACATGGCTGGAGGCCTTCGTTGGTAAAGATGGCGCTGCTAATGGCCAAGTTGCAGTTATCGATCTCTCTCTGGTGCCGTCCGACGTGGTTCATATCGCGGTGTCTGTCATTGCCCGTCTAGTTTTCGAGGCTCTGCAGCGATACCATAAGATCAATGGATGTGCGCTGCCCACCACCATTGTGCTGGAGGAAGCGCATACTTTTGTCCGCCGGGATGGCGGCGACCAAGGCGGCAATGCCCCGGCTGCGGATACCTGCCGCCAGACGTTCGAGAAAATCGCCCGCGAGGGACGCAAGTTCGGCCTGGGCCTGCTTCTGTCGTCACAGCGACCGTCAGAGCTGTCGCCGACAGTGCTGGCCCAGTGCAACAGCTTCCTTCTTCATCGCATCGTCAACGACATTGACCAGGGCCTCGTCCGGAAATTGGTGCCTGACACCTTAGGCGAGTTGCTGAACGAGCTCCCAACACTGCCATCACAGCAAGCGGTTCTGCTCGGCTGGGCAACACCGTTGCCCGTCCTGGTCCGCATGCGCGATCTGCCGCGAGAGCATCGCCCCCATTCCGACGACCCGGACTTCTGGGACGTTTGGACCGGGAACACTCCCCGATCAGTCGATTGGCAACCTATCGCTGACGCGTGGCTAGGTGATGCCGGTTAAGCGAACATCACTTCCCCCCCCGAAGAAAATATCAGCTTTGCTTAAGCTTCGCATAGGGCATGTGCTGCCGAAATGTGTGCGTTGCAAAGTGTCAGAAAGGGGTTTTTTGTTGCCTGTCCGGTCTGGAAAGAGTACACTGGATAGTCGCCATTTCTAGCCCAACCTCCTATGCCGGCTACCGACCCATTTCCTGTCATTCGCGTACTGATTTCTAATGCCTGAAAGCTGCCATTGCTGTGACGGTCGATCTTCCTGTCCGGTCACCGTCACAGTAGCTTCAATGGCATTAGAAGAGGCGATCAATCGGGTTCCTCGTCAGCTTGCTCTGACGACCCGGCGTCCTTGGTTCGCAGGATGGATGATTTGAGATCTTTGATCCTATCCTCGATTTCAGATGCCTTGACTTCGATCTGCAGTTTCTCCGAGATGAAGTGCAGTCGCGCCTCGCATTCCCGCACAATCTCACCCCACGTTTTGACCCAGACTATATGGGTCGGCCTTCCAATCAGGATACCCCTATCGCGGCCGATCTGCGTGATTCGCTCCGCCACCGTTTCGTCGTAGGCGCCGGTCACCAGGTAAAAATTCCAGTACGTGTCGGTATGCGCGAAATCGGGCTGGGTCCGAATGGTGTTGACGTAACGCTCGAGCTGATCGGTTTCCTTCGTTCCAACCATGAGGTTTGGTCGCTTCAGTTCAACGAGCAGGAATTCCCGCTTCATCTGGTTCTGGATCGGGACACCGCGCCCAACGAAAACGTCCGCACGGCCGGTTTTCCCCTCTGGCGTGACAAGCTTTTTGCGCGAACGGTTGCGGCCCAATTCTTCCGCGACGCGCTCCATGATCTTGCTCAGACCGGCCTCGGGTAAAGTGATGTGGAAGTTTTCGCCGAACATCCAGGTATTAGCCTGAATCAGGATATCAAGTTCGCCGCGCTCGCGTGTAGTATTGCGGCGCTTAGGATCGAATACCAATCCCTTGAGGACTTCGAGCGCAACGACACGGTCGGCGATCAATGTCGAAGCCGAGATGATGTTGCCCAGGTTTGTCTTGCGCAACAGGTTGGAGAACTCATCTTGACGGTTCTTTGGCAGGTTGAACACGTGATGGAGGATATTGTGGATGGCTTCGGGATTGTGCCTGACCGCTTCGCGCAAAAGCCCCAGCGTGATCTTCTTGAGAGGATCGTCGGCCCGTTTGAAGTCGCGGGAATACGAAGAGACCGCATGGGTGGCAATGTCGAAAACCTGACGCTCCCGTATTTCGACGTCGGTTTTGGGTTCGCCATCATAAGGATATAGGCCGGCATCTTTGAGCTCCTGGATGAGCTCGCCCGACCGCTCAGCCTTTCTAGCCCGGAAGTGGTCGCCAACGGTGTCCCGGATGTGGTCGATCGCCTTGAGATAGTCTGGATCGCTTAGATCGTCGAAATCTAACAAGTTGGCCTGCGCAAGTTCCTGGAAGTAAGGTGCGTAGGCATAGGCGGAGAACTCGAAATCGGGGGCGTTCACATTGGCCGGTATTGATCCGAGCACGACGCCGGCCTCGCCACCCAAATAGATTTTTCGCCCACCCACGCCATGTTTCCACTCGATGATCTTGAGGGTAAGCCCTTCGATCTTGCGGTTGGGGCCGATGATCGTAACCGGATCAAAGGCACGGCTTTTCGCAATGCTTGCCGCTGGGTCGATGGGGAGACCGTCGTATTCGATGGTTACGGTGGGATACTGCAGGACATAGGGTGCGAACAGCGCCGCAAATTCCATTCGCGCTTCCGCACTTCCCAGCCATTCCTGGCTATCCTTGAGCGGGTAGAGTTCGACGGAGGTGCCGGGCTCCGCTCTTGCATCGCCGATCTCTGTGATCTCGACATCGGACTTGTGCAGAGAGCCCGCGTTAATGGTAATGACGGCCCGTGTCGAACCGCTCCCCCCGGCGTGCACCGACGTCCATCGCGCTCGCTCCGCAATTGAGAAGAACCGTAAGCGCCCTTGGCCTTCCTTGCCGTGCAAGATGCGCTCGGCCTCACTGCGGGCCTTCTGTCGCTTCCATGAAGCTCCCCAATTTTCGAAATCGGCCATAGCACGCCGACGCGAAATGCCCACCCCATTATCGGAGATTATGACTTCCTCGAGTCCTTCCAAGCCATTCCGGCGCAGTTCCACCGAAACCTTCGTCGCGTCGGCGTCCACCGCATTCCACACGAACTCGGCCACGGCCTTGATCGGATCGCGCACCGCCGCGATTTTGGCCAATGCGTCGTGTTGGGCCTTGAGTTCAAGTGTTGTCATAGCGCTGCCTGCGTTGAGGTGCGGTCCTCTATTGATCCAGCTGGAAATGATTAGCTGGTCCGCCTTAGCCGGTCCACATCGTACAACGCTGGGTGAACTCGAGACCACCGAGGAACAGGACGCGCCGACGATCTGCCTGGCGCAAAACGGGGTGAATGTGCGAGCTCGCCATCGAATGCTCCCCATCCGACAACTGGCGAATGCAGGGTATAGGGCCAATGATCTTCGAATGGCCTTCAGCATTCTCAGCGATGGCTAAACCGCCCATATCTCAGTTTTGCTGTTTGAATTTACTGCATCTTTTGACCGGCCGCACCAGAAGCCGCCAGTCCGCAGTCCACCCATCGAAGTCGGTCATCCTGGCCAGCCGAGTGTCGGCTTCCGAGGGTAGTCAATGACCAAAGGAACGGCTGGGATGGCCGCTTTGCAGGATGGCAGAAAGGGGCCGGGGAAAGAACCCGCTTCGCGGGATGGGGTCCCGTCCCCTGGCGTGGTGTAGGAGCTGTGGGTAAGGGGTCCGCCGCCGCGCCCGCCAGGGAGCAGGCGGCGGCGGGCCGCTTATCCACAGCGGTGGTCATCGCGGAACTCCGGTAGGGTTTTGTCGCCAAACGAAGCCCAACCACAGGAGCGCCGACGATGACCGACGACAGAATGGCGCTTCAGTCCCTGCTCGCCAAGACGCCCGATGCCGATGTGCTGCGCGAGATGATCGGCTTCGCCGCCCAGCGGCTGATGGAACTGGAGGTCAAGGCCAGGACCGGCGCCGCCTATGGCGAGCGCAACCCGGCCGGCCGTCTGACCCAGCGCAACGGCTACCGAGATCGCCCCTGGGAGACCCGCGCCGGTAGCGTCGACCTGCGCATCCCCAAGCTGCGCCAGGGCAGCTACTTCCCGAGCTTCCTGGAGCCCCGGCGGGCGGCCGAGAAGGCGCTCACCGCCGTCATTCAGGAATGCTACATCAACGGGGTCTCGACCCGCTCGGTCGATTCTCTCGTCCAGGCCATGGGCATGAGCGGCATCTCCAAGAGCCAGGTCTCGCGCCTGTGCGAGGATATCGATGTCCGCGTCAAGGCGTTCCTTACCCGTCCGCTCGAGGGCGACTGGCCCTATCTCTGGCTCGATGCGACCTACCTGAAGGTCCGAGAGCCGGACCAGGGCCGCCACGTCGACGTGGCCGTCGTCATCGCCATCGCCGTCAATGGCAACGGTCGCCGGCAGGTGCTCGGCATGGACATCGGCGCGTCCGAGGCCTAGACCTTCTGGGTGGAGTTCCTGCGCACGCTGCGGCGCCGGGGGCTCGCCGGCGTCAAGCTGGTCGTCTCCGACGCCCATGAGGGCCTCAAGGCCGCCGTCGCCAAGGTGCTCAACGCGACCTGGCAGCGCTGCCGCGTCCACTTCATGCGCAACGTCCTGGCCCACGCCGGCAAGCAGGGCCGGCGCCTCGTCGCCGCCTTCATCGCCACCGCCTTCGCCCAGCCAAACGCCGACGCCGCCAAGTCCCAGTGGCGCCAGGTCGCCGATCAGGTCCGGCCCAAGGTCCCGAAGCTGGCCGCCATGATGGCGCCGCATCGGACATCTCCTCGATGCCTTTCTGCCCACCGAATGTGCCAACTACTTCAAAGCAGCCGGCTATTCACACTCATGTTGAGAACGCTATAGGCCGTAAACTCATAAATCGGCTTGGTTTTTCGGGCGTAGCATGATTCAAGGCTCCCAAAAGAGGGAGCCTTGAATGACGTGCCGACGCTACGAACTCACCGACCAGGAATGGTTGATCATCCAGCCCCTGCTTCCCAACAAGCCGCGCGGTGTACCCCGCGTCGATGACCGCCGCGTGCTGAACGGCATCCTCTGGCGGTTTCGGACGGGATCACCCTGGGCAGAGATCCCGGAGCGCTATGGCCCGCCGACGACCTGCTATAATCGCTTCGTCCGCTGGAGGAAGGCCGGCGTTTGGGATCGGCTTCTCGAAGCGGTTTCCGAGGCTTACGACGGTGCCATCGTCATGATCGATTCCACCTGTGTCCGCGTCCATCAGCACGCGGCCACGGGAAAAAGGGGGATGGTGACGATGGCGGCATGGGACGTTCCCGCGGCGGGCTCACGAGCAAAATCCACGCGCTCGTCGATACGGAAGGGCGCCCCGTCGCCCTCCGCCTGACCGGCGGTCAGGTCGCCGACTGTACGGAGGCCGAGGCGTTGATCGACGACCTTGGAGAAGGCGACATCCTGCTGGCCGACAAGGGCTACGACAGCAACGCCATCCGCGCCAAAGCCAGCGAGCGGAAGGCGTGGGCCAACATTCCTCCGAAGGCCAACCGGAAGGGCTCCTTCGCCTTCTGCCGCTGGGTCTATCGGCAGCACAACCTCGTGGAGCGGTTTTTCAATCGGATCAAACAGTTCCGAGGGATCGCAACCCGTTACGACAAGCGTTCCGACAACTTCCTCGCCGCTCTCAAGTTCATCTCGGTACGCCTGTGGTGTCAGAGCTTATGAGTCTACGGCCTAGAATCACACTGCCTAAATTGCCTTTTCGACACCGTCGGATATTCTGCCACGGCCATCAGGGCCAGTAGCGCGCCTACCCCTCTTGAGCGGTGCCGCCTGCCCATTGCGGAAGCCTGCCCAAGTCATTGAGTTCGGCGCGCCGCAGCCCGTCGTATATTTCCGGAAAAAGTCGCGCGACGCCCGACCAGACAGGATGCCCTGGCTGAATCTGTTCAGCCTCGCACCTTGCCTGCTCGAAGGTCCGCGCGAGCGACGAGCGCGCAAGCCGATCGCGCGCTGGTGTCGCGGCAAGCATCGTCTCGATGAGCGCAGCGTAGGGCATGAAAGCTTGCGAGGTAAGCTTGGCATTGAGCATCGCCAACAGCGCCCCCGAGCCGGTATAGCGCGTCACATAGACACGGTCCTTGCCGGTGGCCGCAGTCCGAGCAATCGAGAATAGGATAGCCGCAAGCTCGGCAAAATGGCGGTCACCGCGATAAGACAACTCGGTCCAACATTGTTGCTTCCAGGGGCCAAGCGCGGGAACGAGCGTACGGATGGAGTCCCAGGCCGGAACGAAGCAGTCCTGGCTGAAAGGATAATCGAACTTGTCCGGCGGCGCGGCGGCAAACGCCTCCCACCATTTGATCCGTCCGGCGCGGCAATGGTCGCGCAGCCGTGCCGTCCGGCGGTCCTCCAGAAATACGGCGCGGCCGGTGCTATGGTCGAGTTCGTCAAGTGTAACGAGACGTGGTTTGAGGAAATCTCCGTGCTCATTCTCGATGAGCGCGCTCAGGATTAGAGTGCCGCGTTCGGTGGACGCGACGAGGGCTGGGTCGTCGAACAGGAAGGCGTTCCCGCGCTGAAGCGTGATGACATCGTGAAAACCCTGCGGCAGTTCGGCCTCAAGTTGGCGAAACACCCATATCAGCGCGACGCCTTCGACCTCATAGTGAAGGTGTCGCGCGGCAATTTCTGGCGCGAACGGCTTGGAAAGCTGCACCTCGATCGCGAATTTTCCCAGGCCCTTGATCTCAGCGTAGACATCCGGATACCGCCCGCGCTTCTCGATTGCAGGCCGCCGGTAGGTATCAACGGTCACCAGGGTACAGCGCGGGTCTTTGCTCACGAGTTCGGCAATCGCATCGCACATCCAGCGATGAAGCGCGCATTCCTGATGACCATGGTATTGCGCAGCCCGAGCGTCATCAGGTTTGAGATTGGTTCCCTGGTGCCAAGGGCAGTCGGCCGGGCTTTCAGGATAGTGGGCATAAACTGGCGAGTGCTCGCCGCTGGCGAAATGCGAGCGGATGAACACCGGCCCATTGCACAAGCGACAGCGGGCGAGAGGTCTAGAGGGATCTTGCCGGCGCCGACGATTGATTTCACTGCGCAGATGCTCCCAGGTAGCACGCGGCATCGCCATTAGTTGCACGATGCTGACCGGCCCACGTGGCAACTCGAAATCGGCGATCTCAATTGTGCGCTGCATCTGGGTGGGACGATCGTGTCGGTGCTTGTCGTGAGGGACGATGCAGTTTGGCGAGCCGGAACGGTAACTGTAGTAATGCTTGGTTGTCGGTGATCCAGCGTATCTGCTCGCCGCTCAGCTTGTCCGACGAGGATTTGACCTCGACGAACATGAATTCGCCGTCCCGGTAGAGAAGCAGATCAGGCCAGCCTAGGTAGCGGCCCCAATAATCGTTGACGAGGTAGCGTAGGATGCCGAGGACCGTGTCGGCAGGAAGCAACTCGATCAGTCGCCGCGCCCGATCGACATCGGCATCGCGATGCGCCCAGACATATTGCCGTAAGCGCTCGCTTGGGTGCCGCCAATAGTCAAACAGCCAGAGCAGTTGGTCGCGATCGGCATATCCATCGGGTTTGAAGAAGAAGGCGAAATACTCGTCGATGTCCTCACTTCGCCGCCGCCCATAGCCGAGGGTCCCGAAATCCTCTGGCAGGTACATCCAGATCTGTTCGCCGGGTACCCCCGCCTCAAATGCCGCGCGCGTCCCGAACCCAACCATCCGGTTCTTAGGATCGGCGGGATCCTCTATGAGCAACCACATCATCACGCTGAACAACGCGTGGAGTGGTACGCTCTCAAGCGGCATCGCCGACCAACCCGATACCGCATAGTGGCGTTCTACAAACGCTTCGGCCGAGACGACCTCCCCGTCGATCAGGACGACGGCGCTCTTTTTAGGCAATGCAGCATAGTCGGGATATAGAGGCACGACCTCGCAAATCTCGAGCACGTCCGCTTGTGATGGCTCGCGCATGTCATAGAGCGGTGTGGACGCGTGCAGCGCTTTGATCGCATCGAGCCCCTCGCGCTGGATGCGCTTGCGCGCCGCCTGAACGTTCTCCGTGCTTGCCTGTGGATTCGCGACCTCCCAGTCGGCGAAGACTTCGGTCTCGCGGAAGAACAGCTCACGCCAGTAGAAGCGCTTGATCTTGCTCGTTCGTCCAGGGATCGCTGCACCGGGCGCGGGTTCTAGCGGCAAACCGCGGCAGCTGTTACAGAGACCAGGCTGAAAACCATGTGTAACCGTCACGCGCTCCTGGGTGTCGAGATCGCAACCTTCAGACAACTGATGCGCCAGAAAGCGCCGACCAAAGGTTTCGTCGCACGCGCACATCATGACAGCGCCGCAGTCGGTGCAGCGGTACTTGCGGATCAATTCGTGCTGATTGAGACATACGACGCTGCTGTGCATGCAATCGGAATCTCGGCTCATGGTTCAGGATTTTCCAAGTTATCACCCTTGCCCAGGTCACCACCCATTTTCGGGGATCGGGAGATAAAATCAGGCAGCCAGTTTCAGCTTATGGGGTAGGGTGACGCCCCCGGCACCTATGGTGGATCGAGCATCGTTGTAGGTCCATAGTCAAGTGGTGTTGGCTACCCACGTGAAATTCCTGATGTTCCAACCAAGTGTGAACCGCCAGCTTTTTAGGAACCGGTCTTGACGACCTAGACGACAACCATGGGCGCAAAGCAGCCGCCTCTGAAGCGTACCCGTATTGGATCACAGGCGCAGCAGCTTCCACATAAAAATGATCGCGCCCGCACGGCGAGGAGGCCGCGCGCCGGGCTCTCGTAAACCGAGCCACCTTGCTGCGTCACGGCCTTCGGCTTCGATCCCTGGCGCAAGGAAGAAAAGGGTAAAGGGGCGGGGCGCGGGTCTCGACGGACCTCCCGCGTAACCCCGACATCGGTGGGCGATGGGGCATTGTGGACGCCGGAGGCACCAACCGCCGGCTCCCGAGCCGGTGGGTGGGTGGCCTGTCTTTGGGGCCGGCTTGACCCGCGACGGACGAGGCGGATAGGCCGGTCAGGACGCACGGATCGGTCCCGAGGCCGCGCGCTCGACAGCGAACCAAGCGTCTCCCGTGATCCTCGACAGCGCGTACGTCCGCCCATGCGGAGACGCGTAAGGACCCGATGCCGTCGCCAGGAACCGGCCCCGAATGCCGAGGATGGCGACGGTGCTGGAGGTCTGCGGCCGCCCGATGAAGCCGTCGTCTGTCCAGTGAAAGCGCGCCCGAGGATGGACTTTTCGGTCTCCCATGGCGTCCGTGTCCTGTGCGCGCGACCATCCCTGCGTGTCTCCTGAAGGCCGTGAACCCGCGCCGCGCCGGTCCAACCCCGCGCCCCGACAAATTTCCCCTGGGCCCTTCGGCCCCATTCCTCGCGGGACAAATTTGCCGGGCCTTGGGGTCCTCCCCTGCGGTCCGGCCCTTCGCTGCGCTGCGGGTGGGCCGACGCGTCTCGCGGGCTCCCTGGCCGAGACATCGCAGGGATGGTCCCGGCGAGACACGGCAAGGAGACCCATCATGGCCATCACCCTCGGCACCTTCACCAAGCAGGACGACAACAGCTTCACCGGCACCCTGAAGACCCTGAACGTCACCGCCAACCTGAGCATCGTCCCGGTCGCCAAGGCGTCCGACAACGCCCCCGACCATCGCGTCTACGCGGGCGCCGGACAGCGCTACGAGGTGGGCGCGGGCTGGAGCCAGATCGCCAAGTCCAGCGGCGAGACCTACCTCATCCTCAAGATCGGCGCGCCCGAGTTCGGCCCCCACTGGGTCCGCGCGCGGCTGGTCAAGCTGGAGCGCCCCGGCGACGACGGCACCACCCACATCGCCCTGTGGGAGCCGCGCGACCGCTGATCCCGCCCCGTTCACGAGCCCCGCCCCGGTCCGCCGGTGGCGGGGTTTCGTGTGCTTGGGCCGGGTCCGCCCGCGCATGTCGCCGCTACGCCCAAGGGGGGCTCGAAAACGCCCGCGCCCGTTTTCGAGCGTCCCGCGCCGCCGTTGTGCCCGCCACCCTGGCCCCGTTGCATCCCCATACGAGGAGGACCCGGCCATGGACGATAAAAACGACTCTGGGGCCACCCGGGCGGCCCGGGCGAAAAAGGGCAGCCCGTTCCTGAACACCGCGCAGGCCGCGTTCTATGTCGGTCTGTCGGCGCGCACGCTGGAGAAGATGCGTCTGACCGGCGGCGGTCCGCGCTTCCGAAAGCACGGTCGATACGTGCGCTATCACATCGACGATCTGGACGCCTGGTCGCTGGGCGAACACCGCGCGTCGACCTCGGACGCGGGAGAGACGCCATGACCGCCCGCGCCATCCTGCGCCGTTGCCGTCGGCGCCAGCGTCCCGGCGCGCTGGCGCTGGCCGGCCTGGGCGTCGCCATTCTGTCGCTCACCCCCACCGAACGGGCCATACCCTGGCTGGTGTGGAACGCGTCTGCCAGTGCGCCCGTCGGGCTCTACCGGGTGGTCGCCGGACCGGCCGAACGCGGCGACCTGGTGCCGGTCCCCCCGCCTGCCGACGTCACCGCGCTGGCCGCCGAGCGCGGCTATCTGCCGGCCGGGGTGCCGCTGATCAAGCGCGTCGCCGCCGTCGCGGGCGACCACGTCTGCGCCGTCGGATCGGCGGTCGTCCTGCACGCCCAAACCGTCGTTCGTCGCCTGGACACCGACGCCGCCGGACGCCCGTTGCCGCGCTGGAGCGGCTGCCGCCGTCTCGCCGACGGCGAGGTCTTCCTGCTTATGGCCGAGACGACGGAGTCCTTCGATAGCCGGTATTTCGGGCCGGTGCCGTCGGCCTCGGTGATGGGGAGGCTCGTGCCGCTATGGACCGACTGACGCTCGCCCTGCTGGGCGCGGTGGCGATTGTCGCCGCGCCCGCCCAGGCCGCCGATGTGGCCGAATGGCGGCCCCATATCGCCGAGGCCGAGCGCAGGTTCGGCGTACCGGCCGCCTGGATCGAGGCCGTGCTGACCGCCGAAAGCGCCGGCGATCCGGCTGCGATCTCGCACAAGGGCGCCATGGGCCTGATGCAGATCATGCCCGCGACCTGGGCCGAATTGCGCGCCGAACACGGGCTGGGATCCGATCCCTTCGCACCGCGCGACAACATCCTGGCCGGCGCCGCGTACCTGCGCGCCATGCACGACCGGTTCGGCTTTCCGGGGCTGTTCGCGGCCTACAATGCCGGCCCGACGCGCTATCAGGCGCAACTGATCAAGGGCGACCCGTTGCCGGTCGAGACCTCCGCCTTCGTCGCCCGGGTCACCCAAATCCTCGGCAAACCGGGAACGCCGGACGCCCCAAACGGGCGTCCAAACATGTCCCCCAGCATCGCGGAAACGACCCCGAGTCCGTCCGGACGCGCCCTGTTTTTCACGCTCAGAACGGCGTCCGACGCGTCGTTTTCGGCGTCGCAAAGCGGCCTGTTCGTGCCCCTGAAGACTGTCGCCGACGACGCCGATTGAACGGTCTCAATCGCAAGAAAGTTGACGTTCGAAGCGTCGCCCCTGGGAAATCGCCAAGAAACTACATCGCATGAGATAGTAATTGAGCGCAGAGCGAAGAGAATGGGGAGATAAGGCAAGATAAAAGAGCGCCTCCATCCGTCGGCTATCTTGTTGTCTGCACATCGTTTTTCCGGGAGGGCGCTGAAGCGCGGGGAGGTTTTCGCCTCCAGTTCATTGGCATCTATCGTCTTTTCAGGAGGCCGCCATGGCCGAGGACGAGTTTGAGCCCAGGCTGGGCAAGCCGCGTGCGCGCGGCTCCAAAAGCGGCAAGCGCTATGCCCATCAGGTGTTGGCCGCCGTCAACCGGGCCGGTGGCCGCGCGGCGCGCAAGTCCGGCGCTGGGCTTGGTCGGATCGGGCGCGGCGGTGCCCCGGCCGCCGCGCTCGCCAGTCGGGACCGATCAGCGTCGCGGTCCCGCCGCCGCGTCATCATCAAGGCGCGCATCGTTCGCCTGGCCGGGAAGGGGATGGAGACCGCGCGCGCCCACCTGCGCTACATCCAGCGAGACGGCGTGACCCGGGATGGGGAGCGCGGCTCGCTCTATGGTACCGACCGGGACAGAGAGGAGGGCCGCGCGTTCCTGGAGCGGGCCGACGGCGACCGGCACCAGTTCCGCTTCATCGTTGCCCCGGAGGACGGCGCCGAATACGACGACCTGCGGCCGCTCACCCGCCGCCTGATGGCGCAGATGGAAGCCGACCTCGGCACCCGGCTGGATTGGGTGGCCGTGGATCACTTCAACACCGGTCATCCGCATACCCACATCCTGATGCGCGGCAAGGACGAACGCGGCCAGGATCTGGTGATCGCCCGCGACTACATGGCCCACGGCCTGCGCGAGCGCGCCGTCGATCTGGTCAGCCTGGACCTCGGACCCCGCACCGAACTCGAGATCGCCCAGCGCGACCGCGCCGACATCGAGGCCGAACGGCTGGTGCCGCTGGACCGCCAGTTGCGGTCGATGGTCGACGACGATGGCATCGTTTCGCCGGCCGTCCGTGATGCGACCCGCCAGACGTTGCTCGCCGGACGCCTGCGCAAGCTCCAGCGGCTGGGGCTGGCCGAGGAGACGCGCGCCGGCCGCTGGCGCCTGGATCCCGACCTGGAGCAAACGCTATCCCGCATGGGCGAGCGGGGCGACATCATCAAGACCCTGAACCGGGCTTTGACCGAGCGCGGCCGATCCCCCGATCCCGGCGAGAGCGTGGTCCACGATCCGGGCACTGCCGCGACCCGCGTTGTCGGGCGGGTGGTTACGCGTGGCCTGTCCGACGAGATCCGCGACCGGCAATACCTGATCGTCGACGGGCTGGACGGGCGAACCCATTACGTCGATATCGGGCAGGGGGATGGCGGGGAGCCCACACCGGAGGGCGCCATTGTCGCGGTCGCCCCGCGCACGGTCGAACCGCGCGACGTCGATCGCACCGTGGTCGCCGTCGCCGAGGCCCATGGCGGGCGTTACAGCGTCGACCGGCATCTGGCCCACGACCCCTCGGCGACCGAGGCCTTCGCCGAGACCCATGTCCGCCGGCTGGAGGCCATCCGCCGCGCCACCGGTGCCGTCGAGCGCCAACCGGACGGCACCTGGGTCATCGGCCCCGATCACCTGGACCGGGTGGCGGACTACGAACGGACCCGGGCGCGCGCGGCGCCGATGGTGGTGCGGATGCTGTCGCCGCTGTCGCTGGAACGCCAGGTCGAGACCGAAGGTGCGACGTGGCTCGACCGGGACCTGATCAGCGACACCCCGGAAGCGACGCGCGAGGCCGGCTTCGGCCGTGAGGTGCAAGCCGCCCGGCTGCGCCGGACCCGCTGGCTCATCGACCAGGGCCTGGCCCGGGACGAGGCGGGTGGGGTCCGGTTCCAGCAGAACCTGTTGGCCACCTTGCGCCGGCGCGAGATGACGCGCGCGGCGGGGGCGCTGTCGGAGGAACTCGGTTTGCCCTATGCCGAGGCCCGGCCAGGCGAGCGGGTGGAGGGCACCTACCGCCGCGCGGTCGATCTGGCCAGCGGCAAGATGGCCGTGATCGAGAAGGCCCGGGAGTTCACCCTGGTCCCCTGGCGCCCCGTCCTCGACCGCCATGTCGGACGGTCGGTTTTGGGTGTGTTGCGTGGAGAGACCATCTCCTGGACCATCGGGCGCCAGCGTGGCGGACCGTCGATCTCGTGATCCCGGGACTTTCCCCGCCTTGCACGGTTTCCATCAACCCTGCACACTGAGAATACTCGGACCCAAGGAGCGTTCCATGCACGGCATGACCCTCGAGCAACTGCGCACCTCCGTCCAGGCCGGCGGCGTCCAGGATGTCACACTCCGGGGCGAAGGCGGCTCCTTCCTGGTCGAGATCGCGACGGGCACCGACGCAGCGGTCCTGGTCAAGGCGCGCAGCACCGAACCGCGCCGTTTCCGCACACCGACCTCGGCCATGATGGTGCTGCGCGGCGTGGGCATCGACGAAGCCCGCCTGGACGCCCGCCACTGGGATCCGATGCGCAAGGACCGCAGCCGGGCGCGGGATTCGCGCGCCGAGGCGATGCGGCGAGCGCACCGGGCGGCGGCCCACGCCGACTGGCTGGCCGGCGAGATCGTCGCGTCCATCGACGATCCCCGGCCGAACATCCCGCATGACGTGGTGATGGCGGACCTCGAAGCGGACCTTGCCGCTCTGCCGGACGACCCGGATGACCGGTCGGGTGACAGGGGTGCCTGATCCATGACGGCGCCCTGGCGCCTCGACTGGCGACCGATGGCGCGGGAGGATCTCAGCGGCATCGTCCGCTACATCGGCCGCGACAATCCTTCGCGCGCCCGCACGTTCGGCCTGGACATCCGTGACAAGGTGAGCCGCCTTGCGGACCATCCGGAGATGGGCCGGCCCGGACGGCCCGGCTTGCCGGAGGGCATCCGAGAACTGGTGGCCCATCCCAGCTACGTCGTCTTCTACCGCCTGCATACCGAGACCCGGACGGTCGAGATCCTGCGCGTCAAACACACGGCGCAGCGGATCCCGTGACCTCGGCTTTGCGTCGCTTCCTTGCGACCGTGCGGTCATCTGTCGGCCGCGCGTCGGGCGGTACGACCGAGAGCCGGCGCGGCCGGCCCCGGGCCGGATGGGCCTCGGCATACAGCACGGCGAGATCCAGGGTCTCTGCGTCAAGGCCCGGGTAGGCGGCCAGGATCCGCTCCCGCGACAGGCCGGCGGTGACGGATGCGGCCAAGTCGTGCACCGGGATGCGCGTGCCATTGACGACCGGCGCGCCACCCAGGATGGCCGGGTCCTCGATCACGCGCGCCCGTGCGGCCGCCAGCCGGGCGCCCCGTGTGTTGGCATCGGTGACGAAGGGGGACAGGCTGACGCTCAGGAAGTCGTCGTCGACCCGCCAGTCGGCCTCCGCCCAGCCCTCGAAGGGACGGGCGAGCAGGGGGGCGGTGATGCGTTCGGAGAAGCGGCCGATCAGGGTAAGGCGTTCCGCGGCGGTCAGTGCCCTTGCGGCGCGGACATAGAACCCCACCAGGGGACAGGCGGCCAGATGCACGCGCCGGCCGTCGGCGACCGAGTAGAACCGGTCGGGCAGGATGCGTTCGTCGATGACCCGGTTGACGTCACGCAGGGTGACTCCGGCGACGACGGCGGCCTCGTTGGGGGTCAGCAGGCTGGCGATCATGACACGCCTCATAAATCGTCCGATAGCTCGGAAGATAATAGCGTTCCTTCGCCATGCCAAGGTTCGGCACCCCACCATCCGGCCGTCCACCAGGTCGCCGGATCGTACAGCATCGCATCTGAACGCCATTTTCGCCCTGCGTTCACTGGCCGAGCCTTGTCCGCATCGTCCCGGCACTCTCGCCGGGACCGGAGCGGACGGACAGCGCCATGACCCCCACCAAGCTCTTGATCGGCCAGATCCTGGTCGTCTTCGCCATCGTCATTCTGGGCGTGTGGGCGGCCACGCAGTGGGCCGCCCACATGCTCGGCTATCAGGCGCAGCTTGGCGAACCCTGGTTCGTGCTGTTCGGCTGGCCGGTCTATCCGCCCTGGGCGCTGTTCGTCTGGTGGTTCGCCTTCGAGGCCTATGCGCCCGAGGTGTTCGACGCCGCCGGGCTGCTGGCTGGCATGAGCGGCTTCATGGGCGCGGCGGCGGCCATCGTCGGATCCCTGTGGCGGGCGCGGCAGGGACGCATGGTCACCACCTACGGCTCGTCGCGCTGGGCCAGCCGCCGGGAGGTGGAGCGGGCCGGCCTGTTCCGCCCGGCCGGGGTGTTCCTGGGGCGGTTCGGTCCCCGGTATCTGCGCCACGACGGCCCGGAGCATGTCATGGCCTTCGCGCCCACGCGGTCGGGCAAGGGCGTGGGGCTGGTGGTGCCCACGCTGCTGTCCTGGACCGGCTCGGCCGTCATCCACGACATCAAGGGCGAGAACTGGCAGCTCACGGCCGGCTGGCGATCCCGGTTCTCCCACTGCCTGCTGTTCAATCCGACCGATCCGCGCTCGGCCCGATACAATCCGCTTCTGGAAGTCCGCAAGGGACCGCACGAGGTCCGTGACGTCCAGAACATCGCGGACATCCTGGTCGACCCCGAAGGGGCGCTGGAACGGCGGAACCACTGGGAGAAGACTAGTCACGCGCTTCTGGTGGGGGCCATCCTGCATGTGCTCTACGCCGAGGAGGAGAAGACCCTGGCCCGGGTGGCGACCCTGCTGTCCGATCCCCGGCGCGGCTTCGCCCGCACCCTGCACCGCATGATGACCACCAACCACCTGGGCACCGACGCCGAGCCCCGGGTGCATCCGGTCGTGGCCTCGGCCGCGCGGGAGGTGCTGAACAAGTCCGACAACGAGCGCTCCGGCGTGCTGTCCACCGCCATGTCGTTCCTGGGTCTGTACCGGGATCCAACCGTCGCTGCCACCACCGCTGCCTGCGACTGGCGTATCGCCGACCTGGTGGACGCCGCCCGGCCGGTCTCGCTCTATCTGGTCATCCCACCGTCGGACATCTCGCGGACCAAGCCGCTGGTGCGTCTGGTGTTGAACCAGATCGGCCGGCGCCTGACCGAGCGCCTGGAAGGCGACCCGACCAAGAGCCGCCGCCACCGCCTGCTGATGATGCTGGACGAGTTCCCTGCGCTGGGGCGGCTGGACTTCTTCGAGACCGCGCTGGCCTTCATGGCCGGGTACGGCATCCGCGCCTATCTGATCGCCCAGAGCCTGAACCAGATCTCCAAGGCCTACGGCGAGAACAACGCCATCCTCGACAACTGCCATGTGCGCATCGCGTTTGCCTCCAACGACGAGCGCACGGCCAAGCGCATCTCCGATGCCCTGGGCACGGCCACCGAACTGCGGGCACAACGCAACTACGCCGGCCACCGGCTGGCGCCTTGGCTGTCGCACGTCATGGTCAGCCGGCAGGAGACGGCCCGGCCGCTGCTGACGCCGGGTGAGGTGATGCAGCTTCCGCCCAGGGATGAACTGGTGCTGGTCTCCGGGCTGGCGCCGATCCGCGCCGCCAAGCTGCGCTACTTCGAGGATGCGAACTTCACCGCCCGGGTGGTCGACGCGCCCACCCTGGTGGACGGAGCCTATGCCGATGCGCCGGATCCGCGCCGCGACAACTGGTCCGGGCAGGTGCGCGGTCCCGACGTTCGCCTGGGCACGCCCGACGAGATCCGCGCCGCGCTGGATCCGGACACCGACGACGACGGCGGTGGCCTGCAGCGCCATCCCGGCCTGGCCGAGGAGACCCCACCGGCTCCGCCGCTGCCGGATCAGGCCGACCTGTTCGGCGCCGCCGACGAGGACTCCGACCCGGCCACCGACAAGCGGGCGCTGGACCGCCTGACCCCGGCTGTGCGCGCCCGTGGTGTCAACGAAGGCCGACCCCGGGGCGAGGACCTGCTGCCGGGATTCTGAGCCTTCGGACCCTTGCGGACCCTGGGGCGCGCAAGGGCGTACATAACCGCTCTGAGCGATTCCGCCTGTCCGCGAGAGCCTTGCTCCAACCGCCGCCGCTCCTCGCGGCCAAGCCGGAGCAAGCCCCATGCGCCGTCCCCGCATCCGTCATCAGTGCCTGCTGGAGGCCGACCTCAGCGACCGTCTTGACGCGGCCGCGCGTCATCCCTCGGCCACCAAGTCGGCCATCATCGCCGATGCCCTGAAGGCTTGGTTCGAGCGCAAGGGTCAGCACGACCTGGACACCCGCTTCGGCCCGCGCCTGGACCGGCTATCACGCGGGCAGGATCGGATCCGCCGTGACCTGGACGTGGTCCTCGAGAGTCTGGCGCTGTTCGTGCGCTACCAGCTCACCCAGACCGCCCACTTGCCCGAACCCGACGCCGCCGCCCGGGCGCAGGGCCAGGACCGCTTCCAGCGCTTCGTCGATCAGGTCGGCCGCAGGTTGGCCAAAGGCGAGGGGACCTTGCGGCCGGCCGATCCGGACACGGAGGCGCTGTCATGATCCCGCACCCGGAAGCCGACGACCGTCGCCGCGCCATGCTGCGCACCGCCATGGGACCGGTCATCGCCGCCGCCCTGGCCGACCCGGCCGTGCTGGAGGTGATGGTCAACCCGGACGGCAGCCTGCGCCTGGACCGCCTGGGCGAGGGGTGCATCGATACCGGTGCCCGCCTGGGCGCCGCCGAAGCCGAACGCATCATCCGGCTGGTGGCCTCGCACGTGCGCGCCGAGGTCCACGCCGACAGCCCGGTGGTGAGCGCCGAACTGCCCTCGGGTGAACGGTTCGAGGGGCTGTTGCCGCCGGTCGCGCCCGCCCCCTGCTTCGCCATCCGCAAGCCGGCCTCCCGGGTCCACACCCTGGCCGACTACATCGCCGACGGCATCCTGACACCCATCCAGGCCGACGGCCTGCGCGCCGCTGTGCGGGCACGGCGCAACATCCTCATCGCCGGGGGGACCTCGTCGGGCAAGACCACGCTGGCCAACGCCCTGCTGGCCGAGGTCGCGGCCGGGGACGAGCGGGTGATCCTGATCGAGGACACCCGAGAGCTTCAGTGCGCGGCCCCCGACTGCGTCAGCCTGCGCACCCGGCGCAGCCATGTCTCGCTGGCCGATCTGGTGCGCTCGACCCTGCGTCTGCGCCCGGACCGCATCCTCGACCTGCTCACCGGCGTGCTGCCCGAGGTGCGCGCGCTGGACGATGCCGAGACGCTGACCTTCCTGCACGGGACGATCTCGACCAAGCGCCATCCGGTCGCCGTGCCGGAGGTGCCCATGTACCTGGACGGCGTTTTGGTGGACACGCCCCTGACCGGCGGTCTCGAGCCCATGCTGGGGGCGGCGCACCTGCGCACGGTGACAGGGTTGGGCTTTCCGGGCATGACGCGGCCCGGCCTGCTGGACGCGCTGAACCGGCTGGACTTCGGCTATCGCTGGGTCACACGCTTCCTGCCGCTGGACAAGACCCAGGCCACCCGCGCCCTGACCCGCCTGCGCCGGCAGTGGTTCGCCAAGCGCAAGTCCATCACCGTCATGTTGCGGGAGGTCCTGACCAACGAGCCGGTGCCGCTGCTGGACAGCGACGCCGACAACAAGGTGGTCGATGCCGACGCGGCGCTGCAGGGTGAGCGTTCGTTTTGACCCACTGGGATCAGGTGTTGACGGCGGCCTGCGATTCTGAACGGCCCTGACGCTCTGCCCAGGTCCAGGGCAGGAGGTCGACGA
>Ga0126339_10000484_pt1 | contig 22092 bp, 14 predicted proteins | sample OrbTmetagenome_2_FD_92532 | JGI IMG/M metagenome (GOLD analysis project Ga0126339, IMG submission 92532) | Coral microbial communities from Petempiche,Puerto Morelos, Mexico - Orbicella T R C metagenome | ecosystem: Host-associated > Invertebrates > Cnidaria > Coral | place: Petempiche,Puerto...
ACTTAGTACCTGAGACAGTGCGTTGTCAAAATTAGATTTCACTGAGTAGGCTAAGGGAATTAATTTACAGGAAACCTCAAACATTACTCCATCAACAGTTGCAGAATCAAATTGTTCGGCCCTTCATTCTGAAAAAGGTAAATTGACAAGATCACAAATTTAAAATGAATCATTTAATCTAATCTGAAAAGGGTAAATTGACAAGTTCACATTTTAAAATGATTCATTTAATCTAATTAACAACCAATTATATTTTTAAGTATTCGACCTTGGTAACTGGTGACAGCCAAGCCCTTGATAACTATCTAGTTAATTATAGCTAACCAATATACAAGCTTTGAAAAGTTGGATAGCTTTTTTCGATGACAGAGGAAATTAGGTTATGGAGAACCGTATGAAAATGTCCTCAGTCGACGGGGAGATGAAAGCTTTAATAGGATTCGTTACACTAGTGAGCCGCCTTCAAAGTTTAATAATGAGGCAGTGATGATTGAAATACATAACAAATATTGTAGAACATGTAGTTTTCGCATACGTTGGTGATCATGAAAATTCTTGAAATCATTTAGCGCGGAAATCAGTCGACGTGCAATCTGCATGAATTTGCCGCAGTCTTTTGACCATTCGTAAATTGGTCCGTAGATTTCCAATAGTTCTTGTTTGTGTTGTTTCAAAACTATCATTAAAACGTTTGTTGAAATTGTTTCGAGAGCAAACAGCGTGGTTAAATTCGTTAAAAGGAGTCTTTCTCCAAATTGTTTTAATTTTTGACCCGCCCTTTTAGGCTTTGCATTTTTCAACTGTTCACAATGTGATTCTGTTTTGCGCAACACTAGAGAAGTTTCATTTATTTGTACTGTCATTCGCAAAATTTAAGATCCCGCTGGCCGACTATGCGTGAGATGAGTACGAAAATCTTAGTATTCATTTGGCTAATCGGCTCTTTCGGTCGTTCGTGATCGAACCCAGTGCTGTCCCCTGTCTACCCTGCGAGCAGAGGTCCCTTCGATCTTCATCGAAGGGACCTCTGCTCGCAGGGTATCCCCGGTCTTATTCCTTCCGGAAGATCGCGAACTCATTTCCCTGCCAAATTCAACATGGCGGCTATTGTCACAGGAGCCTGGAAAAGTGAAGGGACCGAACAAAGCATTTAATTACCCGTGGAAACTGATCAGTTCTGACTATATTCATACAAGCAGCATATTCGTTGGTGAGGGGAAATCCTCGGCCCGGGGAGGCTCCCATGTAAAAAGGACGTTAGCGCTCGTCGGAGGTACCGAAAGTTTCAAACAACATTTGATTAAGTGACATTGACTGTTTTTCTGCTCAATATCCTAAAAAGTACCGCGAAAGCCCCCGCTGTGGACCTTTTTAGGCTGAACACCCCAAGAGTTACCAAACAAGTACTTTATTGAAAGTTTTGTTTCCATTAGCTCTTGGTCAAAAGTTTTTTGATTTAGCGAGGTAGGAATCTGCAGCTATTTTTTCAGTCTAGGATTTCGACATGATAAGTGGGTGAAAAAAAAAATAGATGCCCGACATTTCTCACGTCTTGTCCTTGATCAGATGCTGAATGATTAATTCATCTAATCAACCTTGATAGTTTATAAATTTAGGGCATGGCCTGAGTCTATTTAAAGACCCCATTAATGAGTTTCATGTGTATAGCTTATCAGTTTCACCTATATTTATATATAGCCTTTTTTTAATAAATGCCGAATAGAATATATTATTTTAGCAGTGCGTTTTACGTTTCATTTGTTAATCCTCCTGGGAACGTTTTTAAGATTTTGCGCTATGTTTGAGTTTGAAGGTTCTTGAAACAGTTTTGAAATTAGGAGTTTGTCATGAAATGCTTTGTCGAAATGTGTTACGTAATGTGAATTTTTTAATAATCGACAGTAACGAGGTAACCATGATTGCCCATGAATAAAATAATGCAAACAACGATAACTTGGGGAAGATTTTATCGGTCACGGTTAATGCTCAACTGGAAAAAAAAAGTTGAATTTTTAAGTGTTTGTTTTCTTTTTCCATGAAGATGTTATTCTTTTGTCAAGAATCTAGTCCGCCCGTCGCCTTCCGTCTGCCAATGGAAAATATTTTGGTTTCATATTCAAAAGACGATAACAGCAGTGTCTAATTTCTCGAAATATTGGCAGTATCTTCATGGTACATGCCTGACAAAAACATCATAAATTCTCACTATGCAATAATTATCAAAGAAGAGTGAATTAAGAGAAGAGTTGTTGACTTTGTCTGTGCCATAAAAAAGCGCACTTTGAGATTTACTGTCAGTGTTTCATTTTTGTAGTCCATAAAGAACTACAGACCTTTCCAATATCTGACTTGTGATAAGCAAGTCCATAAAGAACTTTCCAAGCTCCGTTTTCAGGTATCTGACCGGCTGAGTCAAATAACTAATCAGTGCGTTTTGCCACTTCAGTTCATCACATGACACTTTGAGGGAAAAATTTCACCTCTTTTTAGCAGGAAGTTTCTCGGTTCGCCAGCTGCCGGTATTTAAACCTCCGACTCTTAGCTGGCGATTAAACATTTATAGCTCATTCAGGTCATTTTGACGCGCAAACAAATTAAAAGCCAGAATCTACCATTAAAAGCATAACTGAGGTTTATCCGGCCATTATCTTTGAGATATGGTTAAAATTCCGCCACACACACCGCGGAGAAAACACTGACCCAAGCGGGCGACGAGTGTTTCTTCACTTATCAGCACGTAAAGTTAATAAGAAAGATATATTTTCCAATGAAGTATAAGAATTGATGTTATCTTATGTAAAAATATCGCCATTTTCAAACCATTTTCCGTCTGATAATGGTTGGTAAACGAAAAAAAACAATGACTTTGTTTCTGGCTAAGGGCGCCGGTTAATTGCGAGTCAAAGTTTGAGCCGGCTTTCCGATTCGCCCTGAAGATACAAAAAAGCAAGGTGAAGAAGGTTCAGGAACTGCGAGAAAAACAGAAAAAGCGAAAAGGCTTAGCAAAACTAAGTACTATCGAAAACATAGCATTTAACAATAAATCCGATTAAAGGATAAGAAATAATCCAGCACAGACTTTGATATGGATTTTTTTGACGGTACATTGTTATTTAACTAGTTCTCGAACGGCTAAAAATAGTCTTTGGCAAATAACTTTAGAAAAAAAATATTGGATATAAGATACGTGCTGTTTCTCAGCGTTATTCACGCCCAAGGGTTAGGTCAATCTTGCCAAAAGCCAAAACCATTTAATCGATGTGGAATTTCAAACGTTCAGACAATATTAAGTCACTCATCACACATTATTTGACTTCTTTAATAAAAGTTTCTGTCAAGCTGTGAGAAGTATCATAACCATTTCAAAGCTATATTTCATCTCGTATCAAAATTTTAACCTTTGTTATTTGATCGGCACTCTCAAAGGACACTGGCTGCGTGGTGAATGAGATCACAAAGAAGCTTACAGAAAGTTCTGTTCCTGTTCTTACAAACTCAGACAGTGAGATAAGCATAAAGCACAATAAATAAAATTGTTCATTTTCGCGGATAATTTAATTTCATGCTGTGAAATGCGTATAAAAACGCAAAAACCGATGAAAACTGGGGCATTACCTTATTGAATGCAAAAGCGATAAATAGATCTTTCTTTTTATCAGCTTCCAAAAGCATTCCACAGTACAGGGGGAAAAAGCACGCTTTTTTTTACTCGTGAACGAAAAAGCAAATTTGTTTTCATTGGTTTCCAGAGAAAACTGAGCCCAAGGAAACTTAATTTGTTTCAAGTGCTGTTGAGAGACGTGATATCAGAGAGGAAATTAAGTAGATGACAGGCCGATTCGCTCACGTTCTCATAAAATGTTTTTCCGTCCTCTTTATTCAGGACAAGACAGCCAAGGTTGTAAACAATGTTATTGAGCGGCAAATCGTTATCGCAACAAACAAAACAGTACTGCGTACGTTTTCGTAACATCGGCAGACACGGTTGTTTTTTAACACGCGCTGAAGGCAGGGAAAATTCTTCTAGACGTAAATTAAACCTTTAAAGACTAGCGATTGACAGTTGATGTCAAAGACCTTGACCAATGGGAGAGTGGACAGATAAAGATGGTGTATGGCTATGACTACATTCCAAAAAGGAATATCATTGGTTTCTTGACATAGAAATCGTTGGACAAGAGAGGTTATCATCTTAAGGTGCTCCACGCGAAATGATTGCTACAAAATAATTTAACTATGAAAACGTCGAATTGCCAAAACTACACTTGTCATATCCGTTTGCCTTTCTATTGTTGCTTGCGATATACGACCGCTTATTGGGCGTGAGCTTAGCAAACAGCCATATCACTTTTTATCTCATAAACGTTAAATTGACGCAACGTGCGAGTAAATCTATTATTGTCGGGGTCTCAGTTTACATAGTCTTCCAAGCTAAACCCAATAAACTGCTTAGGATCGTGTGAAATTTACAAGTTGACGCCAAAAAAGTCGACATTTGATCCCTTCGTTGACTCTGACCGCAGCATCGTTTTTCGCTCGCACCAGAGGAAATGTCTACACTTCATTAAGGGCATATACAAATTCTCTTATGAAGAGCGTTAAGTGATCTACATCAACGGCATTCGACAGATAGCAATTCACTGGCTAATTATCAACTCCGACGGATCGGACAGTGAACCCATATCTGGCATTTTAATACTGCTCCCTCTTGCTATTAAACGCGGTGCCTTGGATTTCTACTCAGTTTTTCCGCAGATTGAGTCGCTGCTTGCTAGTCAAGATTTGCATTTTAGTTTCCAGTTAACGCGTCGTTCTGGACCAAAGCTGACAACAGAACCAACATTTACAAGCTGAAAGCAACTGAGAAACACAATGCCCGTCTTTCATTTCCAATCACCGCTCGGTATTGTTCTTCTGCTGTTGCACATAAAAGGTTTGAAAGTTCTTCTGTTTAGTGGTGCTTCTAATCATTTCAACATTCTCATTAACAAGCCTTCTATTGTGTTGCCTTTCTTAGCTTTTATTCGGAACGAGCACAGCTGTTTTGAGCTCCGTAAGAACGTTCCGCGCACCAATTTTCAAGCTTCGGTTCCGATCTGACTTTTCTTGCTGATATGAGAGCACGTAGGCCTGTAGCATGGAGAAATGTGTAGTTATACTCATAACGCTACATGTCACATCCTATACTAACGCGCTGCAATGTAATTCAGTCCTGCAGTGCGCCAACAAGTTAGAAGTGGAGGTAGATCTACAGTCAGGCCGTGTCATACCATCAGCAGATGCAGTTAAAACTCATGTTAACTTCATCTATGGGCCAACTTCTTCTTCTGCCCCTGATCGGTGCGATGGCCAAGCGGTTGTGCGGCTGGACTTCAGTGGACCGTACAAAAAGATCAAAATGGAGCTGATGTACGGCAAAGAGCCTCGTCTGTGGACAGCGAGCATATCATCTGCTCCGACAACCTATGGCTTCGGATGGAACTATGGTTATTCGAGCAACTGTGCTGCTGCTGAAGTGTACAACGATCAATTTCGCGTCTACAGCAATAAGCTACCTGGTTTTATGTACCACGTAACAGACGGAAACTCTCTCATGGCTGTTGCAGACGAAGTTGTGGAAAAGGGAGCGAACATGACAATTGACATCACAGATGAAGCTGTCTCTTGGAAAACGTTCTTTGTGAACTCTTCGGAGCGTTATTGGGATGACATCAAAAACAGTCGGCACCTTTTTACGCTGTCAGAACAAGAACCAGCTTTCGGTCCCCCAACAGACAGCTTTATCTATGCGGCATTTAACCGAGTCCCTTACGGAAATTTTCACAACGGCTCAGGCCTTTGTAAAGTGCGAATAACATTCAAACGGGAACTTGGGAAAGGTAAGAGAGAGCGGACACCACTTTGTTGTTGTAATTTAGGGTTGCAAATTTGCGGGTGTTTTTCCTTGTTTACCCGATCGCGGATTATCACTGAATTGCTGGTGTCTGTGTTTACTTTACAAAACGTTTCGTGGAGTGCTGCTGCAGGAGAGATGATAAATTTAGCGTGGGAGGAATTTACATTAGCAAGGACGTGCTAATTTGGAACGATTGATTAGTGTGCACTCCTCCACTCCAAGTTTTCAGCATTTCAATTGAAACTCGCACATCACATTGCACGCGCTTAATATTGTTAACGCAGCCCAGCGTTGTGTTGATTTCCCGCGCGTAATGTTGGCTTCCTTTTGCGCTGTGTTGGTTTTTCGATTGTATCTTGACTCAAATGTATAAATCTTGTTGTCGAAATAACTGTGGTGATAACATGGTAGTAAGGTGATGCTTTAGAAAGATAATTGAGGGATTATTTTCACACCAGTGTTACAGAACATGTTGGTTCCATTTGCCTTCTCGTTTTGCTTTTTCTTTTGCGGTATTTTAAAAAAATGTCTTCGTGACCTTGCCTCACGCAAAGGCGAGCTTTCTCATGCTGTTTTTTGTTACGACAGCAAATTATGACTCCCTCCAGACAAATCCATGTCGCATAATTATCTCTCAAAATTTACTGATCACTTGAACATTTAAGGCTATTATCACTTTTGAAGGATGATACAAAGACTGTTGGACAGTTTTTGCACAAGCGAGGTCGTTTTCTTTCAAATTGACTTCCGGTAGCAAACATTCTCTCTGGCGTGTAGATTTCCGACAGATTTTGCCAAAGAAACCGCCTGCAAAAATAGAATCTCAAGACCAACTGGGTGACATGAAGTAAGAAATTAATACCAGGGTAGACAGAAACTGGCCCTTTGTCCTAGCGGAAAATGGCTGCAATGACAAATTTTTGTTCGACGATTTCAATCAAGACTATCAATATTGCTTTTTAACTGGTGCAGGTTTTGCTTAGAGCAAGTAATTTCTTAATAAAAGGCTCCATTATTTGATCATACACTCAGGAAATCTAATCCGCCGAGAAAATTACATTTTAAATCGATATTTTCTTTTCCATTATGTAGTACTTAGCGGTATCGCCTGTAAACACATCATGTTGTAAGTTGACATGGCTAATTATTTCATTGATTTCGTGCATGTGGTCGTAATGGTATCTCATTGTTCGAGGTCAGTTTGAAATATGACAGAGAACCGCATTCCGGCATCAGAAAATAATGGGGTTTCGCCGCGCGTCCAAGACATAACAAACTCCTTTACGACAAAGGACTCTATAGATTTCCTACTGTGTTCAATCTCAATTTCACAGTTAGAGAATTCTCATTTTCTACGCGCATCCATTGAGTATTTTGCATAGCTGAAATTTGTAGAAATCCAGTTTTGACATGAAGGGTTCCGCAATACTGGGCGCCGGTCCCTCTGGCGGAACAAAGCCCGGATTTTGAGCGAGGGAATCTGACAAGAAAATTGCAAAATTGTTGACAACATAGTGAGCCGAGCAACTCCCAAACGACGAATTGAAATGGCTTTTATGAACCTGCTAATGTGCTATGTAATACAAGCTTTTCTTATAAATGTCTTCCTTTTGCTACCGTGTTGTTCGTTTGAAAAGTGGCTGTTTTACTAGAAAAAGCTTTCTTGGAAACGTTTTCACGAGGTTTCTAATTCTGTTTCGAGTGCTTTCCAATTAATCATGTGAGATGTTTTACGTGCTTGAGATAATGTTTGGACAAGTTGCGTGGGCAGAAAATAAGTGTTCAAATGTGATTCAACTTCTTCCACAGATGCAGATCGTTTGTACACGTATCTTTATCTACTTTATTTTCATGTCGCAGTACTAGTCAGTGGAAGTCCGCAGCTCAAGACGAAAACACTAAGAAGCTGAAAACATATTTTAAGTCGATTTTCAGTTTCCGTCGGCTCACCAAATTCCCTACTAACCGAAGACGCTTCAATAGAATTATTTGCAAAGAAATTTTGTATAATGTTGCACCATTTACTATAGTTTTATGCCTGTAGAGTTAAATTAATTTCGCTGAACTTATTCGCTGCCAAACTGGCACACTTTAATTGACAAGCGCTGACAGTGACTTCATTCATGCATGATTTAAAACACAGGTTTTAAACATGCTTGACCTCCAAACGAATGTAGGAAAAGAATTTCGGAACAAGCGGCTTTTCCCGATATCTTCATATTATAGGGGAAAAAGAAGATTTTATCAGCCAATACTTTCAGTTCACGGCCTTTCCTCTACAAAGGTGAGATATTTTAGGAAATCCTTTAAATTGGGCAAGGTCTCGCTTTCCTGCAACTCACGCACTGTGAGGTCTTAAAATCGAGTTCAAAAACCTCTAAAGAATTGTTTTAAAAGGTTAAAGATAGGCAATAAAAAATATCTGGAAGCTGCAGTCAGGGCCGTTACGCCGTAGCTAGTAACAGGGAAACCGTTTTTGTCACTAATAGTCACCACAAACACCCTAAATACCTCGGAGGAGAATTCAATCATGGACCGACATGGACACTGCGTCGGTCATAATTTTTTCATGGACATTACCTCAGTCATAATTTTGTTCTGGTACGGCTCTGGTAGTGCTCAACTCGCATGATAAAAATGTGAGCTGAACGAGATTGAAAACGATTGCAAAACGGTAACCAGATTTTCTTTCAGTCCCTGAAATCCACTTAGCATTGACTGAATATTTTCTGTATTGTTAGTTTTACTTGGCTTGGAATTCAAAATTAAAGCAGATAATTTCAAAAAATAGACATAGCGTGATTTTGTCTGTAAAAAAACGCAGTTACTGCTTAAAAAGTAACCGCAGAAAGACGTACTGTTAATTAATTTATTTATTTTAAAATCCAAAATTCAATTACAAATGTTGCGGGGTTTTTTTGCGGTCTTTTGACGAATTCGCCATGACCACAAAGGTTATTAGACTGGAACGAAATGGAATTTACACTCTTCACTCTAGGAAAGATTTAACTGTGTTCTTTTTAAGTTCTTCCTGTGAAAAACACCAGTATGGAAATCCCTTACTTTACAAAATTTTGTGCGCGAGCGAACAAGCCGCCGGGAATGACATTTTGCAAAAAACTGACATAGGCTGTGAAAAAAAAAAAACCGCGGTTCGTGAGATGGATAATCAAAGGTTTTTCCTGGCGTGTTGTTTTCGTGAATTGATCCCCTCTGGAGGAATTGAAAGTCTACTTATCATTTCATTCAGTATCACTGCTGCCGGTTTCTCCTGTTAACACGGAACTTCTCTCGTTCCGGTCTTGCTTCAAAACTGACCAGCCTGTAGGGGTTTCAGCCCGGAGGAGGAGGGTACTTCCATTTTTAGGTTATATAGGTTTGTGCCGATGTGAATGGTATGTTTATCGGGCAGTTTAGTCTGGGATAGGGCATAGAAATCAGACAGTTTTGGTCTAGAATAGGGCCGTACAATTTATCGGAAAAGTGGCCTGTGTATAGATAATTTAGTGTAGACCAGAGTTCTTTTAGTACCCGGGGGGTTACAGAATAGAAATTGAAACTCGGAAGTGACTTTGTAATATATTGGTTTAGTTGGCGTATGCTGGACTACGATAGTCATAAGGTTTCTGCATGGAAAATAGCTTATCTGGGTTAGGGTAGGGAATTTTAGACTTAGAGTGTACCCTCGGGGGTTTCAGTTAAAGTCCGTCACGCGCAAGAAACAAAGCTGTTGCTTACAAACTATCCATCAGGTACACTTAACGACGTCTTTTACACTGAGATTTAAACGACAAAGCTTATCACTAAAGAGCTATTTGCAGAATTGCCAGATGAAATCGGACGTGATTCAATGGATGGATTTCAAAATCTTAATTTACTTTCTGTCAAGGAATTGATAATTTGCTCTTTAATGGTAAAAAAAGCCTGTTATTTAATTACACAGCTATGACTTTTTACAATGATAATCTTGTTTGGTTTTCATACTGAAGTTTAGAAATCGTGACTTTAAATAGAATGCAATACCCGTATGACAAGGAAAACGAACAAACACAACACTTATTATTCTGCAAAAAGAAAGAACATAATCTCTTTGATGTGTTCATTGTTGATTGAGTGCCTTTTTCCAAAGAAATTGCTTTCGATATTATATGTAGACCTATTGTTGTTTATATTCATGCTTTGCAACTAAATTGACTTAAACTGCATTAACAATCTGGTGCCGCCGGAGTGCAAACCAAAGGTTTGCGTGCTGTATCCGTAGGCGATGTTTTCCCAGCTTATCTAATGGTATTATTATTGGAAGCCAAGACTAATTTGAAAACTATGCAGTCGTGTGAACGAATAAATCTGTTGTGAAAACATTTTCTTGCCTGCCTGCCTGCCTGTTTGGCTGCCTCGTCCTTTTCTTACTTTATTTCCCCATAGATTTTCAGAGGCTGTTGCCAGTGATAAAAAGCGCCAACAATCCTTGTTAGATATCGTTATGCTGTGTAAAACGTTTCCCATTTTGATTTCAAGATGTCGTCTAGAGATTTGAAAGGACACTGCCTGTGCTTAGCTGCATTATTCCTCTTTGCATAAAAAACGTAACGGCTCAACAATAAGTACAATTTTGCCCTTGTGTCATACTCTCGCCTGTGTTTTGATGGCCCTATCAGACAGAATGTTCCTGCTTTCTTGGTCCTTGCAAACCAGGTTTAAACGATAGCGAAGCCAACTGGGTTTCTCAATGAAAATTACACACAAACTGTCTTTATTTTTACATTGTTGTCGGCCAGACAAAGGAAAATCACATTACGAATGCTAACCACAGTACGTGTATAACTGCTAAATCTTGTCAAATTCTGTGCCCTGGAAAATTTCCTTAAATATCTTGACCTTACCCTTTCAAAAACCTTAACCTGCACTTCAGCATGCGTGTTTGATCTAGCATTTTCTTCTTGCGTGTTTTTGTATTCTCCAACGTAGAAAGCCTCTTAAACTTGGCATTGCTAGAAGCTCATTACGAACAGACTTTCTCGATTAGACCTTAAAAGTTTCGAATTTTTAGCACGAGCACTGCCAGATTAACAGTCGCATGGCCAAGCAATGTAAATTGAAATAGAACACAAACACGTTTAACAGCTGCCAATCCAGTTATGTCATCGTTCAAGAATAAATTATACGCGCAAAGTCAAATTTTTGAAACAACTTCGGAACTTAAACATTTCAAATGGAACTCGTTCAGCGAGTTAATAATTTAGGTTATCGTGAAGCGTTTTTTTATCATCTCCTACCAACGTGAGCTCATGGAATACTACGGAAATCATTATTAGATCGATAAATTAAAGTCTGGTGCTGTGTCAATCTCCATCACGTGAATTAAAAAATTTTGTCACGTGGATACTATTTATTGATCAAGGAAGCCAACATAAAGAGCTATAAAGCTGCATGACTTTTGCGTCCCGGGGGGTACTCCCTTATACGGGCTATATAGGTATGTGCGGCCCCAAAGGGTATGGTTTTTCAACCGTTCTGGTCATAAATAGGGTATAGATTTTAACTGATTTTGGTTATAAATAGGGCATGGTTTTTGCACTCTAGCCTTCATATGGTTACGTTTTTAAGAAGACGCCACTTTTTCATCATTATCGAAAAGAAAAACAACAAAATCCCTTCACAAATTATGTTTATGGTAACTTAACATTGGTCTGAAATAGGGAACCAATCATAACGCAGGTCTGAAACAGGGTTTTGATTTAAGGGTCAGGTCATAAATAGGGTTTCGAATTTTTGGTCATAAATAGGATAAGGGTTTTGGGAAGCGGGCCGCACACCCCCACTCAATTTTTCTGGAAGTACCCCCCCCCCGGTTTCGCGTACACCTCGTTACAAAACAGAATGGATCTCTTTAGAATCAGAAAGAACGTCCTTTTCTTCAATGTTGAATACATGGCGTGAGTTTTCCAACCCTGTTGCATGGTTAGACCGCGCTATTGTCGTTCATCCTATAATAGAGAAAACGATGTTTACGTGGCCATGGAGTAACCGTAAAAAATCTCAGCTTTGCTGACGAGACACCCGCAACGTGAAGCGGTTGAACCTCGCAACCTCGTCTCCAGGGTCTGCTCCACTTTAAAACCGTCGAGGAGAAAACCCTGGGAACGAGGTTGATACCATTTCTTCAGATCCTGTGCTACGAATCGAAGCGCTTCGAATTTAAATGTTCTAGGGCAGTTTTACCACTGAGGTTAGATTACTAATTGTGAAATACGCTTGTTAAGGAGTCCAACTGGCTATTGAACCGGAGTAGCATCGATCCATGTTACAGGGAGAAGGGGTAGGACTCGGGACGTCTGGAGTTCGAGCCCAGTGCCCATACACCTCGGCCAAAACGCATATAGTTCCCTAAGCAACGGTTATATAGACATATGCGTGACGCTTCCCTAACTGGGTAGAAGTGTTGCGTGATAATAAACCGGCCCTTTATTACATAGCAGTTGCGCACTTTCCAGTACATTATAGACAACCATTTAAAAAATCGTTCCTCTTTTACTTCTTGCAGATTCATCTTGTGCCACTGGCTCGAACGACTGCGACAAGAACGCCAAATGCAGACCAACCAAACGTTCTTTCAAGTGCGTTTGCAAGCCCGGTTATCGCGGAGACGGAAGAAAGTGTATAGGTCAATATCTTCGTATACAATGATCGCACGTGCATGAAATGTAGTATGCCAGTTTGCATGTTTGTCTGTGCCGAGCGTGCCTTAAACCAGCCTTCACAGAATTTTCAGGATATTGAGCTAGATGACCGGCTTAACAGGTTTAGCAAAGGTCATCGGACAGAAAAGCTACAAAGTAGATAGTCCTTTTCTTAATATTTGTATTCTGGAGGTTATTAAGATTTATTAACAGTCGCTTATACGAAATAGTTCCGTTTCAAACACACCTGTGATTATTCCATGACTAATACCTTTAACTCTGTTTACCTCTGTTAATCCGATTCCAGCCTGTGTAAACAAAAGATCGCTCATTTCATGATCATTCTCCGGAAGAAAACGTCTAGGATTCGACCTCGAAAAATTGCAGTTGATGACGTAGCTGAATATAGGCTCTGTAATTGGCTCTTGTCCGGGTTTGAATGTTAAGAACCAACCACAGACACGACAAGAATCGATAAGGAGTTTTCCTGAACTGTTCATTTCTTTCTGCTGGGGAATTTATTTTCCTTTTCTTATCTCAGAATATGATCCTTGTTCTGTTGACAATGGAGGATGCCAACACGTGTGTCGTCACAGTATAGGGGGACACTTCTCCTGCAGCTGCTATGAAGGATTCGAACTACACCCGAACAAGAGAGATTGCATGGGTAAGCTTAGTAGATGATTAATAAATTTCTTTAACAATGACTCTTTGGTTAATTTTTTTCTCTCTCTCTCTTTGGGGAAAAGCTTCCGGCTTTGCCCACTTAATTTCAAGATTAAAATATTTATACCTAATCAGACCTTTTTGGTACACTTCGGCGGCATAGCAGGAGAGAGTGGTCGAGCCATGGTTGGTATTTTGGCTCAACCACGTCTCGCCAAAATACCCATGGCGAGACTAAGCGAGCCGGATAAGCCGCCGAAGCCTACCAAAAACGTACGATTAGGTATTTACCGTAACCAAATTCGGCCAAGTGAGCATGATATCGTAGCCATATCAGGTCAGTGACTTGATATCGCAGGATATCAGCACAGTAGACACGGCTTCTGATTGGCTAATTGCGAATTCGGTTACGGTAATCCCAAATACAGACCTCATCTTTGTGCAATATACATTACTTAAGTAACTTAACGGTATTAAAAAGTACAGGAGAGACCCCTAGAAAAAATCCACTTGTTTAAAGAAGTTATATCACTGATAACGAACCTTGAAAAAATTCAACCTAAAATTTTCAAATTAGCTAGTCTTTTTGTTTTATTATTACATCGCGAAAGAATTTGATTTACCATCCTGTAACTCCTTTATTTACACTTATTATCCAACTGCAGCAAATACCGTCTAAATAACAGTACAAACATACAGCGATATTGTACAGTTATTTGTACAGTAGAAAACCTGTTTGCCGTACAGGTCGACGCGCACGCAAAACTGTCACACTTTCCGTCTTTCATTGATAAATTTATTGAATATAGCAGTTTGATAATAAATGTCTTATTAAATGTTTTGGTGTGTAGTATCGCTTTATCTTTTTACTCGTTGTTTGTATTTACAGCACAACTCGTAAATACAGCATAACTCGTGAAAATATACAGCGATACTACACACCAAAACATCTAATAAGATATATGTATTAGGAGAAAGGTGAGCAAAAGAGGTGAACAATTCATCGAAACAAACGTAGTTATTTATAAGGACAACCAATGAAAAATCTGAGTTCGAACTCTTGTGCTTAACTAGGGCTGTTTTATTATTGCTTGTCTTTCGCAGCTAGAGGGGAAGTCAGCAAACGCTTCCGTGTCCGACTGACTCAAGTTTCACCGTGCAAATCAAAATCCCAAGACATAACCGATCAAATACTCTCCAAACTTCAAACGATTGTGCTGAGCCAGGATGTGTGTAACTTCCCCTGCAAAATCCCCAAGCCTTACTTGCGCTGTCGCCATTTGAAGCGGGTCGACAAATTCGTGGCGTCGGTGAATTTTGACATACAGATGAATCAGAACGTGATATCCACGTCGAAGTTTTGCAACAACACGTGCGCGCGGTGCCAGATGGAGGAACGACTGCAGAAATTGATCTCTGGCTTACGCATACTCACTGATAACAACAGGTTGAACGTGACGCTGTCTGGGGAGACATTCACCGTCACCAAACGAACACTGAGAGTTACCAAGGAGAGTGATCAGTGCTTCGGAGACAAAGACAGGTCGAAACGAAAGATTAAGTGGCAAGGTGAGTAGAGTCAGAGTCCCATGATGTCTGGACAAGAAAAACAAAAATTGGATGGGAGCCCAGGGAGAGTGATTTTAGTACAAGCTGAGAGGGGTCTTGAACAGGCTTCCAGGTGGACCATTCATACTTTCTCCCCCACCCCACCCCTGCTTCGGCTCTTCTCTATCGATTGACGGGAACTCTCGTCCTTGAGTGTCGGTTGCAGGGTCAATTTTAGCTTTGATAAATACTTAAGCCCACTAAGAACTCCCTGTGTCATCCACCTCACTCTTTGATGCTTAATTAAGCTCAAAAAGATCTTTATTTGCCACTTGACGGGTTCAATTTTCAGACAGGCGCTTGACCATTACGCCCATTAAGTCCTTCTCTGACCTGTAACATTACACCCATACCGACTGACATCTAAATTTATCCACTGCACTCTTGAGACCTTCATGATAACCTGGTTTATAATCGTTGCATATGATTGTGAACTCGCTGAATGAGTTCTATGTGAAGACCTTTGAGACCCTTGTTGGTTAAAGGATAAAATACTCCTCACTGCTTGTCGATTGACAGATCAATTTTCATTTATTGCACCCTTCAAATCGACGCTTAAGCTCGCAGGAAACCTCCTTTGACATGTAGCAGTGATCATGTAAACTAACCCTATATGTTGAAAGGCAGTTCAATCGTTCCTCGACGTTTAAGCACGGTGAAACTCACCTTCACATACATTTTCATCGACAGATCGCTGCCAGCCTGGCAAATACTTTGATGTTTACCTACGCAAATGTATGAACTGCTCTCGGGGATCCTATCAGCCTAACAGATCTGAGAACTTCTGTTTCCGTTGCCCTGACAACAAGACTACCCTGGATACAGGTGCCACTGATATCTCCGAGTGTTTAGGTAAATATGACTCATATTTACCGAAACCTGTCGTATTTTGATGCATGTTCTATAATACAAGAAAATCATAAGTAAATCTGCATACGGGTCAAGAGGCCCCTTATCCCGGTTTCTGTGGAATAAAGCGATAAGGAATATTTCCACTCCCCCGGGATGGGATGCTAGTCCATCACAGGGTTACCCTCAGCGTTAAATTCGCTGGTACCCATTTATTCACCTGGGTTGAAAGAAGCACTGTGAGTGTAAAGTTTCTTGCCCAAGAACACAACGCAATGTCCCCGGCCAGGGCTCGAACCCCGACCGCTCGATCCGGAGATGAGCGCACTAACCATGCGGCCACCGCGCCTTCAGAAGAACAACATAAATAATGACCACTTATTTTTCAGAAACATATTGCGGCGGAAATTTAACCTCGATGACAGGCAACATCACATCGCCAAATCATCCTGACCCCTACCCCAAAGGGATCGAGTGTGTCTGGCACATAAAATGCCCAGAAGGCCGAGGTTTACTCCTTCTTATACCAAATATATCATTACCGCTGACCACAGATTGTTCGGATCACCTGATCATGCGCGAGAATGCCAGTCCTTTCTCCAAGACTACCCACTACGTATGCGAGTCTTTCACCGATCCACTGTCTCTTATTTCGAGAAGCAAAGATCTTTACATCAAGTTTACTTCGAAAAGCAGCAACGCAATGGCGGAGGGCTTTAAAATTTTCTACGTTACATTCGAAGGTAAGCAGTTTTTATTTTGATATATAATCCAGCGTTCGTACACGTTTTTTGTATAAAAAAGACTTTTCCCATACTATTTATTTTAGACTCAAAACAAGAGCATTTCTAAAAATGTAACCCATTTATAACCATGATGCACTGCGACCGCAGGGTAAAAGTGGCGCAATGCGATACGCGACAGTAATGACAGGTTATAGGGTGGAGGGGGCTCAAGAGATGCTCCAATTAAAGGTTTTGGCTAAGGCAACATTTGCATGAAATTTGATTCGCAGGTAACGATTTCACTCAGTCACGCAAAGGGAACGAAACTGCGAGCGAGTGCGGAAAATAAGGAGCAGGGGGAGGCGGTGGGGCAAAAAATAATTTCTTTCCTCCCTACCCCTCCCCCGTCCCCTCGTTATTTGCTCACCCCTTCTCACCTCACCCAACTTTTTTGCTCACTCCAGGCGCGCTCGTTTGCTTACTCGCTTGGCCGATCACTCAACAATTAAGCATTGTTGCAGCTTGAAAAAAAGATACTTTTTTCTATTTTTCCAGACTTTTTCTCTATTTTCCACACTTTTTCCAGGTCTGAAACTAGTTTGAAGATTTCTATACTTTTTTCAAGAATTTTCAGACCTTGTAAGAACCTCCATTGCCTCCTCTACTTAGCCCACACGCATTTTGTGCATCGCGGGATGGCCGTGCGGGATGATCCCAGGGAACATAGGATGCCGATATTAAGACAAGATAATTATAAGTTATTCATTCGTTTCGTTTGGTCCAAACTATTATTCTAGAGCTCTAAGAACTAAATTTAACAACGTTATAGAATTTAACAATCGACGTAATTAGATGTATCGACTAGAGTATCTTTGTGGAAGCATTGTGCTTTTACTTACACTTATGATTATTACCCGATGAAGTCACAATAGTAAAGTTTTGGGTCGTCATTTATCAAATCTCTTCTTTAACAGAGAAATGGCGAGATTTGGTGTCAGCAATTGTTCAAGATGGCGACTTGTATGGAAACAGTAGTCTCCGGAGAATATTACAGGTAAGTGATGACAGGTTTCTTAGCAAACAAGATAATCAGTGTAAATGGCGATAAACCAAAGTGTAAGACCTTGGTTTGAAAAGTTGTACTCGTTCCCAATCTCTCTCCTACCTAGAGCTAACGGTCGCTACTTTGCAGGTTGAAGCTAGCTACTTATCCAGCTGCAACTTTTAAAAGTCTTTAGAAATCTATGCTTCCAGGAGGGATTGTTTTATTGCAAGAGAACTTCTAGTGCCAAGATGTCCCAAACAAATAGAACACTGTGGATGTGTAGATCATGGGCAGACTGATCTTGAGATAACCGATGTATTTTTCTTTTGTCTCTTTATCAGGATGAGAATCTTATTACTCGAATCCTTGATATCATGGTGGACCCCCAGAAGTTTTTTGAATATGAGCCCACAAGAGCACAGAACAAACTTCCGGAATTTTACGCCTTCGTCGAGAAAAAGGTTACGGAATTCTTTGATATCAGACCTTACGACCGGAAGTGAGCGTGGATACTTGTCAACAACAAAAAAACACACCATTGAAGAGAAAATTCTCTGAAAGGATTGAAACCCTGCCAGCAAACCAATAGAGAGCAGGCATGTATTATAGGATATAGACTAATATAATGTATTAGTAGAATTCTATTAGTACACTAATGCAAATGCTGTAATCTGATTGGCTGAGCCATTGAACACTATCAGCCATTAGTGTGCAGTGGCTGGAGGTCGTCTAGGAAATGACGACGTTTTTTCGTTCTTCCGACGTTTTAGAGGAAAATTTCGATGCAGATGGATAATTAAATTCCCGAGAAGTCTAAACGAAGGACATTTACGGTTTCTTGACTTTTAAAAAGGTGGAAATTATTAAAAAAAACTGATGCGCGCGAGCACACAACTTCAATTTTAAATGACAAGTCAATCCGAGCGATCTTTTTCAGGCGCAAAGTTTAATAATACGTCAAGAAAATAATTGGAAATCGTTATTTGAAGTAAATTTCAGCTAGAATTCTACTAAAACAATTAGATTATTCGCTCTCGATTTCTATGAGGTGATAGTTGATTCGGCCTTCGGCCTCATGAGCTATCACCTGATAGAAATCTCGAACTCATAATCTAATTGTTAATTAGAAAGACGATATTCCGTTTTTGAACAAGTTGGGTATGTAAAGGAATTTTGAAATATTACAACGCTTTTGAAGAGGTTAGTAACATCTGTGAAGAAATTTTCGAGAGTGTTATGTACAATTCCAGGTAGCGACCTGTAGTTTTCTCATTCTGAGCCCCAGAGCCATTCCGTTTTGAGCATGACTGAAGGCGCAACTCGCTTAGTCCAGAAAGCGAAGTTCTGGGGTCGAGAATGGTAGTTTTCTCTACACCTACTCGTAGTTCAGGGCGTGCGCGGAATTCAGGGTTCAAGGCTAAGTGTTGGAACTGAATTTCAAGTAACCTGAATGTTCTTTTTTGCGATGTTAATGTTTTGATTTATTTTGCGCTAACGTGTTTGCGCAAAGTAAAAAGCGGAAGCATATAAGGTATCAAGAATTCACGACTTATTTTATTTGCTTGTACTGTAAGTAACATAGGTATTAGTGATACATTATGTAATAATGTGAGATAGAGCATTACTTAGAGACGAATCATGGAACTGGCCCAATTACAGAATAGTGTACTGGACACAGTTGGTAACGTTTATGTTGACGACAATGTCCTTGAGACACTGACGCATCCGTCATGGAGTGACGTCTTCCCGTTAACAGATGTTTGTGTGCGTAAAAGTTTCGCCTCTCAATATGCAATTGTGTTTGCTAGTTTTTGTTAATTTTCAAAACGAAGTTCTCAAAACAAAACAAACGATATAGAGGTTTCGTTGACTGCCTGCACTGTTTAGTTCTTTGTTAAGACATGATTTACAAACCAATATTGTATTCGCTCTTTTACATTTCCAAAGACCAACCTGTTAGTCCTTACTAAACAGCGATCAATAGTTTATTTCCCCTTACAATGGCCACACAAAGACAGGCAAACCGGGTATTGAGAAAACAAAAGATGATCCCAAAGGAGCAATTGTGTTGATGAGAAACTACTATAAGAAATGTGTAGATAGACTAAACAAGATTTTATATGTTAATATCAAGACTTGCACAATTAACTCTACTCGTAAGATTAAACTTGTATAGATATAAGAAGATATGAAAAATATATATTTAGAAATAAAGTGACAAAAGAAACTATGTGCTGTTTTTCAGATCTACAGTGACTAATCGTTTCACTGCGTTACTTGCCTAGTTGCCTTAAGGTTTCCCCCAGGTCTCCACTGCCATTTTATTTTAGTAATGTAAGTAAAATCTGCATATGGGCCAAGGGCCGGCGGCCCATCAGGACGGCGCTTATCTCCGGTTTCTGTAGCCTGGAGCGACTGGGAGTATTTCTACTCCCCTTGGATGGGATGCTAGACCATCGCAGGTAACCCCCAGCATTAAGTTCGCAAGTGCCGATTTACACACCTGGGTGGAAAGAGGCACGGTGAGAGTAAAGTGCCTTGCCCAAGAACACAACAAAATGTCTCCGGCCAGGGCTCGAACCCGGACCGCTCGATCCGGAGGCGGGCACACTAACCATGAGGCCACCGCACCTCAAATTTCATTAATGTAAAGGCCTTGCTATTTGCTAGGATTACGTGACTCGAAACGGATTGACCAAGGAAATAATATCTTGGCCTATGAACTAGGCAGTGCAATTACGAGATTTGTGAGCAATTTTCCGCATTCTTTTTCTGCACTACCCGGGGAGTTCATTTCTCAAATAAGCTAGTTCCCGATTCACACCCTCTGTTCTCCCTCCGCCAACCAATTATAGCTACAGAAAGAGATAAGACAATCTACTTGAACCAAGTTTTCTATTCTAATATTAATATCCAGTAAGTCGTTCTGATTTACCTATTTCTAGTTCACTTATTTCCCTCATCACGACCTTCTCGATATGTTACTTTGAAACTTTAACATAGAGTACATAGCCATAAGAGTTATTCATCGAGTTCTATTCTTCCTCTTATTCCTTCTTCATTCAGTTTTCGTTTTTCCTCCACGTAATTTGACCACACCACTGCCATTAGGCCCACGGCGATTAGCACACCCCCCAAACATTCCAATGTCTTCAGGACCTCCCCTAAAACGAAATATGACAGGATGGCGCAGGACAAGACCTGAAGAGGCCAGGTCGCTGTGACAAGTGACGCAGATAAATGCATGTTACACCACGAAATTAACAAGTAGCATAACACGGAGGTGATAAATATGGCGTAAAGAACAGGGTAGATTTCTTCCTTAGGAAAGTACGTGAATTTTTCTGGCTTATTGACGTAATAAAGAGAAGCCAAGGCCATAAACATGGCGCCAAATAGATAACTCCATGCTGTAACATTCACGGGTTTTGTTTTCCAACACGAATCCTGTTTGTCGAAGATGAATTTTTTCTGAAAGAGGATGTACACCGACATGGAGAGTGTGTTTCCCAGGAGAAATATGTACCCCACAAACTGGATGTTAATAGAGGAGCTGGACCCCTCATGGTCTGCGACTTGACCAGATTTCTTCTCTATGGTCATGACTATAGCTCCAGCCACAGCTAAGAGAATGCCCAAACACTTTCCCCAGCCTCGCAAAGTACTGAAGTCTGGATACGGCTCCATGCGCACTATAATGGCGATTAAAGCTGTCCACACTGGGATCGCAGGTTGAAAAATGGAGGCTATGTTAGCGTTGGTGTAATAAAGTCCAAGGAGGTAAAGAAGCTGACTCCCAAATATTCCAGTTAAGCCAAGAATTGTGAATAGAGGGAGCTCCCTGGGGAGGAAACATTGAAAACGTCATTCGTGCCGTCAACTTTTTCATGTCCGTTATAGCTGTGAAATAATCGTCGGAACTGGTTCTCGAGGGTACGAAGAGAATTGTTTCGTGATGGAGCTAACAGGGTTCGACGGTGCAAAAAGGAGACTTCGCAGGCTTATCAAAGAAGCCCTTGGTAACAGGTTTTGTTTGACAACTAAACCCTGTTTTCATGGAATATGTCAGGTATAACTGATCAATGATAAATAACATTCGAGGTGAGTAATCAATGAGTAATTAATTTCTCATGGAATATTGCCAATACTCGATGAGTAATCAATGCGGACTATTATTAAATCGAACACCAAACATTTTGTGGAGCATCGATTACTGCTCATTGATCCAGTGATTTCTCATTCATACCATTGATCATCCCCCGAACGGGGGGGGACTCCCATATGGAGTGGACGAGGATGCTCGTCGGAAATTTTGAATTTAACCCCTAAAAGAGACCAATCTGGGCGTGGCCGAAGCTTATGCAGACCCCTAAAAGAGACCAGTTTATAAAACAGACAAATAAAAAATACAGTGACTTCTAATGATGGCGAATTTGTTTATATGAGTTGAGTAAATATAAAGAATCAAAATTCTTTCTGTTTTGTTATTTTTTCGCGTGTAACCCTTAACGAGACCTTGACGGCTAAAAATAATGACATTTTGCCCAGAACACCCTAAGCGAGACCAAAATCCGAAATTTACACCCCTAAGCGAGACGACGAGCATCCCCGTCCATTCCATAT
>Ga0126339_10000485_pt1 | contig 22091 bp, 20 predicted proteins | sample OrbTmetagenome_2_FD_92532 | JGI IMG/M metagenome (GOLD analysis project Ga0126339, IMG submission 92532) | Coral microbial communities from Petempiche,Puerto Morelos, Mexico - Orbicella T R C metagenome | ecosystem: Host-associated > Invertebrates > Cnidaria > Coral | place: Petempiche,Puerto...
AGAATGCTCTATTCGATAAAAATTGTTTTGCCTCAATTTTTTTTAATCATAAGGCGAGCGCGACCTAAAAGCGCGAAACGACCGACGTTCCATTGAGCGAATTTATCGGGTATCAAACTCGACTGCATCAACAAAGCTACTACATTATATCATTCACGAGGCATCAATCATCAAAACCGTGTGGAGGATTTGCGTTTTTCAAAATTGATCTCCTGCAATGGCCTTCGTCGTAAAACGTGTCGCTGTATTTTTGGACATCAAACTTGACAGAAATTTTCCAAAACAACCAATAGGAATATCGACACCCGCGGAGGTTTACGGTAACCTTAAGTCTCTTCAACAGACCCTTGGCATGATACTACAGCATTCTATTAACAATTAACTCTCTAATTACATGAATAAAAACAAGACAAATCTTGCAGTAAATGGGACTATGGACACTGGGTGCTCCCTGGGATAGCAACGAGAGTGGGTGGTAGCGATACACCCTGAACAGGTAATTGGGTGCCAAGCGGACCTACCCTGCAAACTAAGTGGGGCGGTTAATGGACTCAAACCGCAAAGCACAAACACAAAGTGGGGCAGTTAGCTGACACAAAAACCAAAGCAGAAATTTGCACGGTTGGCAGACACACCCAGAGATAATGAATGAGGGCAGAAACCCTTGGGCAGTTAGCGGACACACCCAGTGAATGAATTGGGGTGATAGCAAACTCACCCAGAGAACGAAACCCTCTAACTTAGCTACTTTAGGTAGCTAAAAATAAGATGGGGTAAGGGACCCACCCAGCCTGATGCAGGCGATAGCTAAGTGGAAGGTGTGCATGCACCCAGGCCAGTAATCTAAGTTTATTTATAAGGAGGGTAGAGGAGGAACAGGACACTCTGTGCACTAGTAAAGGAAAACAAGTGAGGTACTTAGCGTGCTACTAGTTCAAAGACTGGTGTAGCATAACATGTTCGTGAGTACTGTTTGCTGAGACCAGATTTGCCAAAGATGGTAGAACTGATAACATAGGATGAGCATACAATAGTTAACGGATAGGAATAATAATGTTGACATGAGCCTTAATTGTTGATAAAGATACCAATTCAGTGTAGCTGATAGTGTCCATTGTTTAGGATATCAAGTTCCTTGGCATGTTCATATACACTTACACAATAAAGAAATAGCATCTCTTTGGCTGGGACATATTGATGGACTGTAATACTTAAAGCTCTTGTGGTTAACCAAACTTTACAAGTAAAGTGAACCTGGATTTCCGTCACACATTTGCTCCCGTATGAAAATTTGTGGCCTGACTGAGCGAGATTGTGGCCTGATTCGGGCCATAATGCTATTTTTGTGGCGAGAACTGAGCGAGACAAAGTGAGACCAGGATTTTGTCTCTCTAGTACGACTGGACGAGACATTTGTCTGATGCGTTTATTGCCGATAATGTCTTGACCTAGCGCGATAGAGTACAAACCGAATTTATTCGATTACGCAGCAGTACCGAGACATTTGCCAAGCTGTGTTATCGTCGTAATTCTGGTTAAATTCGTTTTACAAGTACGTAAAATTCGGACGTGACATTTGTCAGGTCTTGTTATCGGTCATAATCTTGCTGATCGGCATGACACCTAGTACCACAGAAGTATCCTAAATGCAAAAACTAAAATATAACAGGATCGTTCTTTTGCATCAAAATATTTATTTCAACAAGCTTATTCTCTCCCAGGTTGCATTTTTGTTCCGTTTTCAGCTCTCGCTAGAAGCCCTGCAGTGTTTACATTCCGTGCGACGAAAAACACCAAGATATGTCATGCGATAGAGTCTAAAAGTACTTACGATTGACCACGAGTGACCACGATAGACCACGAGTGACCACGAATGACAACGAGTGACCAGGGGGTGAGATTACATCAAAAAATGTCAGTGATGTTATCATCACGTCATTAAAAAGTCATTGTGAGGCCACTTCATTAAATAATGAACAGACCAGTGACCAAACTTAGGCTATTTACTGGTGTGGTAATCAAAATTGAGAGCACTACCTGTGCGTTCACAATTCGATTTTTCCCTCTACAAATATTGGCTGTTGACCTTCTGTTTTTTCATGCTTCATATGTGATCTTTTTCCAGTTGTGAAAGGTATAAAGAAAATTAGAGCGATCTTATTAAACGAAGTGGGGCTCAAAACTTCACTCGTGGACTTTGCCTGTTTTGTTTGGTCGAATAACAGATAACGATCGGTACGTGGGGTTGAACCACTAATGAATGCATTAAACTATAAACTTTGTAAGGAACTATAAACTTTCAGGAAAAGCATTTCTTTAAGATTTGTTTCCGAAACTAAACGTTCAATTTCAGAACGCCAAAAGTTATAACAAATAAATCTTGAGAAAATAAAGTTTCGGCCAGCCGACCTGCAGACAGCGCATCGCTAAAAGTTTTACCTTGCGTTTGTATTTGTTTAAATTGCGCAAATTTAAGTCTTGTTTTCACAATTGAAGAATGTTAACCTAGGAACGAATAAACCATTCTGACCACAAATTACGACATTTTGGTAAGCTATACACAATTCGGGGGTAAGTTAGTTTTCTGACAACAAACCATGGCCATTTGTCTAGCTACAACTCGCAAAATTTATTCTTCAACTTGTTTCTAATTTATTTTCATATTTTGGGTTTTCTTTTCAGTCTATGACATGCAATCTGAAATCCATAGTCCACATACCACGATTTTAAACATCTCCTGGGGGGAGGACATAGAGGAGGACATAAAGGAGACATAGGGGAAGGCATAGAGGAGGCACCTCTTTTACACTGAGTCATCGCTAAAAATTATCGGACGTGTTACAGTTACACTAGTTGCGTTCACGTGATGTAACGCAATCCAGTCCAGTCTGTACGAGATTTTCCACCTAGTTTTGTAGGTTGCCTGGAAATAAATACGATCACAAGCGTTAACAATGTTCACACTCAGAAATTCAACGGTTCGCACATCCATCCAGGACATTGACAATCTACACAAGTCTATTATAAGGTGCCATTCACATATTCACAAGAGAAAATTCCAGCCAGTCAAGAAGACATTGCAACTCCAGAAATAGCCAGGTCTTGGAAACATTTAGAAGAGATGGCCCATCGCATCCATTATAAGAGATAGAATTGTTAATTGGCCGTAACAATTCAATCTGCCTTCCAGCCTCTGCGCATCATCTACGGCAGAGATAACCAGCCTTGCGCCGAAGAGTATAAGTTTGGCTGGACAGTCATTGGTCCTGTGTGCCTAGACAACAAAGAAGACAGTACGCACTGTGCAACTGTTAACCGCATTATAATACAGCGAGAAAGCCCTCGTAACCACTTCAATGTCCCAACAAGCAACAGTGCCAAAGATGATTCCGCAGTCTCCTTTGCCACAAGACACTATGTCAAAGATATAACTTCACCCCAGCATGTCATAGAAATGATGCAGTTGGACTACAGTGAACTTCACCACACTCAAAACATTCCAGGCACCGAGAAGAGTGAGTCCGTGGAGGACAAACGTTTCCGAGACATTCTTACCGCCAACATTCACAGAAATGAAAGAGGAAATTGGGAGATGCCGCTGCCATTCAAAACAGATGACGTGACTTTGCCGAACAGCCGGGAACAATGTCTGAAAAGGTTACTTGGCATAAAACAGAAGCTCCTTAAAAATGGCAAGACACTAGAACGTTACACCGAATTCATGCAGAAGATCTTCATCAAGAACCATGCTAGTCTCGTCCCACCTGAGGAACTGAGGACCAACGCCGGGAAAGTCTAGCACCTTCCACATTTTGACATTATCACCCTAAGAAACCAGACCAAATTCGAATAGTCTTCGATTGTAGTGCTATTTTTCAAGATCAGTCTCTCAACAGACACCTCTTACAAGGATCTGATATGATGAATGGTCTGATTGGTGTACTCTCGCGGTTTCGAAAAGAGGAAACAGTAGAAACATGCGACATCGAACAGATGTTTCAGAGTTTTCATGTCAACCCCGAGCACAGAGACTTTCTGAGATTTCTGTGGTTTAAAGACAACGATCTGAACGGCAAAATTTATGAATATCGCATGAACGTCCATCTGTTTGGGGCTGTCTCTTCGCCGGGCGTTGCCAACTTTGGCCTCAGATCAACCGCTGAAAGTGGTCAAGAGCAGTTTGGCCAGGAAGCTGCAAACTTTCTACAGATTGACTTTTATGTAGACGATGGATTGAACTCTTTACTACACCAGAAAATGCATATGATGTCATCAAAAGCACCCAAGCCATGTGTGCAGCCGTCAATTTGCGCCTACACAAATTTGCTAGTAACAGTAAAGTCGTGCTGGAAGCCATGCCTGTTGAAGATCGCTCCGAAGACTTAAAGGATCAGGATCTTCGTCATGATGTCTTACCTGTCCAGTGTTCTCTGGGTACCTATTGGTGCATCGAATCTGACACCATCGGATTTCGAATAGAGCTTAAAGACAAGCCCCTTACTCGTCGGGGAATTCTTTCAACTGTTTGTTCCGTGTACGACCCGTTAGGCATTGTAGCGCCAGTCATCTTAGTTTGAAAACAGTTGCTTCAAGAACTGTGCCGTGACGGCATTGAATGGGATGACCCTGTACCAAGACACATCCATTCACAATGGGAGAAATGGAGATCAGACTTACCACTCCTGGAGGGAATTACAATTACAAGATGTGTCAAGCCTCCCGGTTTTGGTGAGCCAGTTGTAATCGAGGTGCACAGTTTCTGTTATGCCAGTGATGTAGGCCTTGCCGAAGTAAACTCGCTACGCCTTGTAAACAACTCGAACCAAGTACATGTCAGTTTCCTAATGGGTAAAGCTCGTGTCGCACCATTGAAGCCAATGTCAACTCCACGTCGTGAACTTACTGCGGCAGTAATTCAGTCAACGTGGCCTCCATGCTCAGCAGAGAGCTCAACTACAAAGATCCAGTAGAAGTATTTTACACCGACTCCTCCGTTGTTCTTGGTTACATTCACAATGAAGCAAAGCATTTCCATAATTATGTCGGAAACCGTGTACACCACATCCATGACAGCTCAAAACCACAGCAGTGGCACTATGTCGCCAGCATAGACAACCCAGCTGACGTTGCCTCATGAGGAACGACCACCAAACGACTCTCGGAACATGAACTGTGGTTTAAAGGCCCGAACTTCATGTGGAAGAACAATGTGATAGTTGTGAACATGAACCCGGTTCCTGAAGTGAAGAAAGTCAAAGTGGCCGTCCTTATCTCGAACCAAGTCATGCCCAATAGCACAGAAGAGAAACATTTTCCAGAATTCCAAGAGTTAGAACGCTTCAATCATTCATCGTCCCTTGGTTGCCTGAAAAGAAGCATCGTGCGTTTTCAGAGAATGATTGAAAAGAACCGTCCCAACAAACAGCACATTTCAAGACCTGCTTCTGGTACCCTTACTGTTGAAGAAATGCACTCAGCAGAAGAAGTAATCATCAAGTCAGTACAGTATTGGTATTTTGGCAAGGAGATTCATTGACAAGTACTCCAGAACATCAGCAACAAAGATCGCATGTTCGCATGCTAGAACCGCCAGAGTGCCCACAACAGAAATAAAAAGCTGAAGCAGACTAGCCCGCTCTTTAGACTTGACCCATTTCTCGATGAAAAGGGAATGCTCGGAGTAGAAGGCCGACTCCAGAAAGCCGCCTTAGCTTTTGAAGTAAAGCACCTCAATGTTATGCCTAAGAAGAGTCATGTAACCGAACTTCTGATCAGACAGTATCACGGTCAAAAAAACATCATCAAGGCTGTGGTATGACCCACAACGTACTCAGACAAGCCGGTTATTGGATTATAAACGGACGTTCCTCTGTTTCCCGCTATCTCTGAAAGTGTACCATCTGTCGCAGGCTCCGAGGACCTGCTCAAGTTCGAAAGATGGCGAACCTCCTCGAAGAACGCATTACTCCCACTGCACCTTTCACATACTCTGGTATGAACGTTTTTGGCCCTTGGCACATTAAAGAGGGCCGAAAAGAACTGAAGCGCTGGGGTCTAATTTTCACCTGTTTTTGTTCCCGGGCTATACACTTGGAGACCTTAAACTCAATGGAGACGGATGCTTTTATTAATGCGCTCAGCCGATTCATCACCCGAAGAGGCAAAGTCCGTGAATTGAGATGTGATCAACGGACGAACTTCGTAGGAGGAAAAAATGAGCTCAACGCTGCTTTGACAGAAGTAAACACTGATTGTGTTAAGAACTTCGTCGTAACACAAGATTGCGACCTGATCGAATTCAAGATGAACGTGCCGTCGGCATTCCATATGGGTGGCATACCGGAGCGACTTGTTCGTACCGTGCGCTCAGTCCTCTCTAGTCTTATCAGATCTAGAGGCACCTGAGCCAATCACACCAAATCGCCAGCTTACTCTTAAAGCGAAAGTAGTTTTGCCCCCTCCGGGTAATTTCTTGCGACCAGACCTTTACTCAAGAGAAGATGGCGCAAGATTCAGTACCTGTCAGATCAATTTTGGCGCCGCTGGCAACAGGAGTATTGTCTGCTACGACAGAAACGTCAGAAATGGCATAACGTTAGCCCCGACAGTCAAGTTGGTGATATTGTCCTCATTCGTGATGAATCCTGTCCTAGGAACCAGTGGCCTCTTGCCAGAGTGACGGAAGTCTATACCAGTGAAGACAGACTTGTTCGGAAGCTCCTCGTCGTCGTCACCGTCGTCGTCAAAAGAAGGTTTTTGAAAGACCCATTCACAAGTTGATCCTGATTTACCGCCGAAATGAAGATGAAAGCGACAACTGATTCACCGATAAAGGAACCTTTACTCCTGGGGTACGACCCCGTCGGGGAGTCTGAACTGATTCTTCATATAGGAAAGAATAACATTGATCAAACTCTGAGAACACTTTAAGTCTTGATATTGTTTATGGTAACTTCATACATTCTTTCAATGTATAAGGGGAGCCATGTAACGCCTTGTCAGTCGTTTTGATTGCGTCACGCATCCCGTCATGCCTTAGTTTGAGATATGGGATCTTTAGTGGACTTCTCCTCGTGCGAAGGAGAACGTTTTGAAACACTACCTAGTGTTTTTGTAGCTTCGCTACCTGGTTTTGTTTTAGCTTCACCCGAAGCCGCTTACGAGTATGGTTCCTTGCAGTCCTTGACAGTCCTGAACCCGGATGATTTGTAAGCCTTAAGTCGTCACAACATCGTTACTCACTGAATAAACGGATTGGATTGTTAGACGTATGACTCGTACTACTGCGTTCTCGCGCCCCGTTTCATACCGAAAGGCGGGTGCTACACATATGCAGAGGGTAAATGATTGCCGTTGCATATAACAAAACTATTAAGAGCCTTTCATTTTCATGCTAGACACTCAAGTGTTTATCGGCCATCACATCCGGTCTCCCTCAATAGCGTGACTATTTTATGGCCCGAATTTCGCTGGTTTCTTGCTCAGATTTTTGTCCAAATCTCAGGGCGGTACAAATGTCTCGCTCCTTTCTCGTTCATTTATCGTTCAAGTTTTATCGCTCCTGTCAGCCTGATTATTGTCACGCTCTGTCCCGCTCATTAGCGTGATATTTTAGGGCCAGAATCTTGTCCGTGTCTCGCTCGGAATTTTCGTATGGGAGCTGTTATTTTACTCTCGGTAACTCGAACCTCCTGCTAACTCATATCAATTTTCGTTTCCCTTCAGGTCATTTTCTACATAATTTTAACGTCCATAACTCGACCATGCATATGTCTGTCAATACGTGACAAGTCAAAACAAATATTGTACTGTAGTCGATTAAACATTAAATTTATTTTGAAGCAGCCGTGTGAACTTTTTCCTTCTTTTACATTACATTAATTTTACATTACATTAAATTTGATTAAAATGTATGCTGCATGAACAGAAAAACATTAAACACCAATTTTTCCTTATTTCCGGTCATTTGTTCTCAACTCCTGATAATTTGAACTCCTGATAACTCAAACCTTTTTCAATTTCCCTTAAGGCATCAGCCACCCTTCAGGACCGTCCGCGTGCAGATCTCTCTGGCGCTTTCGTTTTTCAGATAAACCCCTGCAAACCACACATTTCCTGAAAGCTTAATAGTTCCAGTCTCGCTAAGAATGAGCGGAAAAGAACGATAAAAATTGCATTTGCTTCTTGACATGTTCTTCTAAAAAACCGTGTCTCAGATATTTGACACGTGCATTTGTTCTTTTTTAACAATAGGATAAAGTCAGAGGAGACAAATCATGAGCACTTCCTTTGAAAAAATGACGATTATTCAAAAACGGAAAAAGAAAACAAAAATCGCAGACATGGTTTTCGAGGAAAACTATCTGACAATAAGTTGACCAAATTTCAGCCAAATCGGTACGGGGGCTGCCGACTTGGAGTTAAAAAAAGTGCGCTTAACTTTCCGAAATTTTCGTTCCGAGAAAAAAAGAAAAATATATTTTTTGCGGCATTTTACCCGCAATAGGATTATAACGCCTAAACCTCCATGTTGATGTTTACCAGAGAGGGATCATCTTGGAATAACAATAGGCGTTTGACAGGTGATATGCAGCAGGCCAAATCTTTACGCGGGACGTGGCGGGAATACACTGTATCTTCCGGTCGGATATCAGAGGTTCGTTTTAATCAAAATTCTCGTTTCACGTATAGATTAAAAAGTTGCGACAGGCCCGCATGACTCCCGCGGTACGCAAATGTGTATTATTTGCCTTTAGAGTTTGCCATGTATTTATACATTGTTTTGGCTCATTTATATTGCAAGATTTGTTCAAGCCTCTAAGTGTTTGCTTTCGAGGGACAAAATACGAAACGTTCCGTGAACATTTTGCTTACTTGCACTCTATATTGTGACACCGGGCCCGGCTGTGATTAGAACTGTTTGCAAGCAGTAGGTAGATTTTTATCACGGATATCGTATTATTTGCCCTCGTGCGTTTTTCTTCGGAGACGCCGTAGCTTTACTTCGAAAAAGCTATACGTTTCTCTGATACACTCTTATGTTTCTTGCAGCTATCTGATCGAGCTTATGTTTCTCGAACTCGATGTATAGATTTTTCTTCTTTTGGTAGTCCTGGGACCACATGATTAAAATGTAGTTGTTTACGCGCGAGTCTGTTGACTGTTTTGCGTGTTGTAAATGCGTGTTGTGCCATTGTTCGGCTTAGTTACTCTAAAATGACAGGACTTGTCAGCGGGTAATTAAAACAATTAACGTGGAGTAAACTTCAACGTCCAATTACTTTGCACTGAAATAATCTTTTTTTGTGGAATTTTTTTTAAAAGAAAGCTTTTGAACAGCTTTATCTAAACGTCTCGAAAACACAAATTTCGAAAATCCGCACTTTGAACCCTGGCTGATACCTCAAAGGTTCAGGAGTCGACTGTATTTCATCGGTTACCGAACTATAAATTTGGTTTTGATTTTCACTTTGTCTCAAGATACACCTTCCGTCTTTATATATTACTGGAAGTCTAAATAATTGTTACCATTTTGTCTCGAGAACCACATTGTGTCAAGTACTTTTAGTTTGAGGGATCCTGGAAAACAAGAATCGCGCCAACGTGTACTGTTATTCAAGTAAAGCGATGATTAACTTGACACAGCTTGTAAAATAGTTTAAACAGTAACTCTGAACGTTTAGTTCGTTTCTATTCGTGTAATCTGCTATTTGTTAAATTTGAGTGATTTCCGGTCAGCGGTCATTACTGTATTTTAGTCACGTCATTGTTACGTCACTACTCGGGAAAGTACTAAACACGTTTTTCGCTCCCACTCGCTAACTCGCTCAACATGACCGCCGTGTTTGCAACGCTGTCAAACCGAAGTGAAATATAGTTGAGTTCCTATCACTGTTGTATTTCCTGCCTCCACACACAGTTATAAATAGGGATGATTAGAAATTTCAAGTTTTGGTGGTTTCGCTATAAACCTTGGTATCTTCTTTTTTTTTTTAACTAGCGACTGGATTTATTTTAGCAAATAACGGCAATCCCTTGGGCCTGGTGATTCGGTGATCTTAAGACCCTGGAAAGATTGACGGCGATAAATTCAAGTGTTTCCTTATTTTGGAATTAGTTGTGGCTAACAGTAATCACCTCAATATTCTGCTGTTCCTTCCCAAATAAATTTCCACCTGATAAACATATTACAAAAAAATAATGGTAGACTCCTATTTTTAGCGATATTACTCATCCCCTTTTTTCATTATGAAAACTTGAAAGAAATGAAGTAATGAAAGCATTGATTTGGATTGTTTGCGCTTGAGTGATTCAACGGCCGGCAGTCACATCAGACCACACTGCATTGCCTGTGAAAATAGTTTCTTTTTTTCATGTTAAAAATATCCCAAACCCTCTTCGCTAGTGTTTAAATATCGCCTGTAACAGCAGTTATCTATTTTTTATTTTATTTATTTATTTTTTTTTTTTTTTTGTATAACCAAAATAGAGGATTTATTTTGAGACCTTTTGAAACAAAACAAATTTGTTTCACGACCGATGGAAACGCATCTGTTTCTGTGGTTTCTGTGGTTAAAGATCTCACCCGTGATTGGTCATAACAAAATAAACATTCCAGACATATTTTAGGTGTTTACGGTTTTCTGAGTTGGACTGTAACTATTAGAAATTGCTCTTTTGAAATCTTCATTACAAAAGGAAACAATCGAAACAGTCCAAATTTTTTGCAAAATGTATTCCACAACTGTTAATTTAATATCTATTTTTCATTCTATTACCATCTCCTCAGAAAGCGAGATTTGAGCTCAGAATCATGGAATCCCATTTCTAAGGACCTAAAAAAACATTTGAATTGACACTGGGTGATTCCAGAAAATATCCATGCCCTACCACGGACGCCATGAACATTTTAACTCCCCCTTGCCTTCAGACACTCCAAAATGCTCTACTCCCCGATGTCCTCCAAATTCCAAAAGCGTTAACCCCTGTGACTCATTTCGAGAGTTCTGTTTTGTACTTCAACAAGCAAACGTTTGCATACCTCGTGGTGGCAAAACTCAACTAGGGTGATTGGGACAGATCGACTGTCAACGTCTTTAGATATTGACCTTATATTTAGCTTGCAAACGATAAATGCGTCTCAGATAAAAAGTGTATCTTACACCTGTTATGTGCGGAAAATAAGACGCATTCAACGTGAGACGAACTAATAACAATCCTATGCGACTAGGAGACGCATGAAACGGACTCATCACAATATCAGACGTTTAATTCGTTTAGGTAAATACGAGATGTATAAAACGAACGAGTATATCTGAACCTTGAATCCTGTACACTTAAATCTGTTATCAGGCCACCAACAGTCCTCTAACAATTTCTTTTTTCTGTAAAACTTTTTTTCTGTTACCTAAAAGCCCTTAATGTTAGACGAAAGTCGAAGATTACAACGTTGCTTTTTGAGTATCCGCCGTTTTATGAACCGACGCCAGGTACATCTGAAGGAACTTCTAAGACCATGGTATAATGTGAATACAAATGAACGTGTAAATGAAAATGTAACCTTACATGGGACAAATACAGGTAAAAATACAACGGCAAATACATGAGCAGATAAAATACGACCGAAAGACCACAAATGCCAAATGAAATATCGACTCAAAGACTGCAAAACCAAGCTGAAACTATTGAATGAAAATGATATCTTTTGCACGTGTTGTTTTCGTTCTCAATACAGTCAACCCTGTATTAAGCGGATCCCATATTAAGCAGACACCCTCAATTGAGCGGACAGCAGCGCAAGTCCCATTTTTTCTTGTCCCACATTTACTGTAAAAAAACCTGTATTCAACGAACACCTTTATTAAGCGGACGCGGACACCTTAAACGCGAATTTTATGGTCATTTCTATTGTTAGAAACCTGTATCAAACGGACACTGTAAAAAGAATGCATGACTTTTTTTGTCCACGTTTTAGTAGATCGGTCATTTAAGTTTACCAACAAACTGAGCTGCCACAGAAATGCAAATATTTTGTCAACGATTTAATAGATCGGTAATTTAAGTTTGCCAACAAAATGAGCTGTAGCAGAAATGCAAATATTTTGTTATTCGGTTTTGTTTTTACAGAATTTTTGTTCTTGTGAAACGTCTGATTTTGTGAACGTTCACATGATTCGATCAATAAAGATACTGTTACTGTATACTTAAATCGCTTTAACTCATGCCATGTACTTGTCATTGTTTATGGAAATAAGGTATTTTATAGTTGTCAATCGTTCACGAGAATGCTATTTGTCCTTCTCAAGGTCTTTTAATACTGACCAATATTGATAAATGACCATTTTAAGACGAATTCTGAGGGAACTTGTTTTCAGCGGACACCCCGTGTTAAGAGGGTGTCCGAGGGTCCCGAGGATGTCCGCCTAATACAGGTTTGACTGTAATTCCATTGTGGTAGCGGCCAACTCGAACGCCTCTGCTCCTTTGGCCTCTACACACTCTGTTCTTGTAAATACATTTTCGCATTCGTTTTCTTTGTCTGCTTTTTACTACTGTTTACTTAAAACATTATTGTAATAGAAATAAGAGTACGGAAGTTATTCGCGTGACGTACGACGTACTAAGCGAGAGAGGGACTCCTCGTAGTCTAGTTTTTACTTAAAACTGGTATGAAGCGTGAAGCGTGACGATCAAAAGTGTGACTGAGACAGCAGCGCCTGGGGTAAAGACGTGTCACACAATTCTCGGCATAAGGATTAGACTGTAGCAGGCTACGAAAAAAGCGGTCACCAGTGAAATTAATTTTGGAAATATTTCTATCCATTTGTGTGTTTAGATAAGAATGAACTTATTCGAAGGTTCGCTAACTGATCGTTTTCTTAGCGCAGTCATCTACACTCTAAGACCCAAAAAACACAGTTCTAAATATAGCAAATTAGTGCTTATTGAGATTTTCGTACACGAATGTATTCAACTTGGATTCACCGGCGAAATTGCAGATTTAAAATAATTTATTGCTGAAAGGAGATGAATAAGATTCAATTTACGCATGGCCCTCGCTTCCGGCTTTTCTCAGTACCCTGAAATTCCGTTCTAAACCATTTCCCCCAATGTTCTGTGATTTTGCGCTGCAAATCCTACAGAACAGTAATATCCAGCGATAAGACAAGTGGAGAGCCACAATAGCAGGCTATTAGATAATGTTGAAGTAGAAATAATTTAAAGTGCTCAATTGAGGTTTAACGACACGGTCGACTTATCTATGTTGCAATGCATAATGTGATCACGGAATAACAGAATCGCCAAACAGCTTCAAATGTCTGTCTCTTCGAGCCTTTGGGTTTCAAGACTGACCTAACATTGTTACAATGCAAGAACATGTTCAATTCCTGGCAACCTAACAGAATTACTGTGATATTAGTATAACCGATACCTGATAAGAATGCGCTTTGACAGAACTGCCTGAAAACCAGCTGCTGTCTCCGATTCAAGCCAACTCTGGACTCAGTTTGTCGTTTTCAACAGCAGATCAACAGAAGCTAGAAGTGGTCAGATGTCTCCATCGTAAAACGTAACAGTCTTTGGGTAAATTCGTGTCATCATGCACAGTAACAATCACGGAACCTGTCTCACATGGAACTTTGCAGTCACGCCAAAATATAGTCGTTCCCAGTGTCTCGATTTCATTTTAAGGCAAGTAGAACTGGAGACGGAAGTAGAGGTCGATAGGGCAAATCCAAGGGAAATAGTTTTGCGTTCAAAATAACATAGAATTCGAAATAGCCGTGTTCCAATGAGCAGGGTTCCACTGTATCCAATTAAATAACTGGCAATGTTTAATAGAACCGATTAAAACAAAACAAAAAAAAATTTTTTTTTTCTCCCTTCGGCCTGGGCACTCTTCCCCACGACTCATCCCTCATTTGTCCCTTGTATATAATTCTCTTTGTTACAGGATTCGCTTCAGGTTCCTACTAAAAACTCTGGTAGCATGCAGTGTCCCCTTCACCCACTTAATTAACTAAAGGTTTAACGATATCTGCGAGGTGGTAGGAGAGAGAATTATTTTAGATTCCTTGTCACTGTTCCGTTTATTTGATTCCAGGAAATAATAATTTCTCGTGGCCTAAAACAGACCGTGTTATTGTGTTGTTAGCGTGGGAGGGGGAATTTTTCACTTTTCTAATGCCATCTTGTAATTTTTGCCTTCCAAATGCCAGACTTCCGTAAAGAATTCTTCTTTACTCGCTAATAGAAGCGAAAGTTTCACTCTCAAGATAACGTTGAGAAATAACACACACGTTCTTCGCATTTGCACGATGTCAGAAGCTCTTGATTAAAAAGAAAAAAAGAAAAACACAGATTGCATGACGTAAGCGTCCCATTTTTTTTCCGAGAATAACCGGATGTCGTATAATGCATGACTCGTCGTCACTCGTCAAATATTAGGGAAATTTCCCTTCGGTGCAAGATGCTTCTCGGAAAAAGACGCTGATCTCGCAGCGATAAAACAGTCAACAGTTTGTTTCAATCCACAGCTGAAATCTTTAACAAAGTACACTGAAAGCAGTAACATGGCATGCAGTGGTAAGTAAAAGTCTGATATACACTGTTAGTGTATCAAGCAAAGCCTATTTCCGTATCAATAAATTGCAGGCCGCATTTCCAATGAAGCAATATATTTTTCGAGGTCAGCAGATCAAAAACTGTTGAGCTGTCCGGGTTTTTACAATCAGTTCGATACTTTAGACAAGTCCAAAACTCTGTACCTCCCTAGCTGATCACCATACCCAGACTTACTGAAAAGTCCTTACCCCGACTTACAAGCGATTCAACTTATAGAATACACAGCGCCATATTTATTGCAGCTTGTAAAGACGTTTTGAAGATACATTTCTGGTTATTTTATCGTCATTCATTGTGTCCGATGCTAAGTGCATTGAAGTCCAACATCTGCAGGTATTTGAGGTTTTCTCAGTGACAACCCAGAATGGTCAGAATGACAGGTCACAAAATTTAAAAATCATATTTTCATCGGTTGGTCGCTCAGGTTATGTTCAAGCATTTCACGTGAAACATAGTAGCAAAAGTATGGCTTGGTGACATAACAACACAAGTTCACGAGGGTTGCTCAACACAACAACTTTATTCTCTACGCATCTTAGGTAATACAACAGCTTAACACAACTTCCGGTTACGAACATCATATTACATCACGGACTTCAAACCAACATCACCATTCACACTGCATTACAATAACAACGCTGTAAACATACCCGTGTCAAGTAAAGTAAAAGAATAAAGGATCCTTAGCTAATTTTGTAAATACATACTACATGTTTCTGTATAGTTTTGCAATACGGAAATTGAAACTGAAATTCAATTGATGAAATAATGTGACACAAGCTTTTCATGTCAGTACCAGTTTATAACATTATATTTTCTATTCCGACAGCATTAGAAGACACACTTTTCTATTCTCCGAGAGCTTCGTACCTTGCCGTTGTAGCGATCGATTTTGGGACAACGTACAGTGGATTTGCATTTTCTTTTATTAAAGACCAAGGAAAAGACGCTATCTTTATGAACATGGACTGGATGAATGAACAGGGTAGCCAAACAAGCAAAACTCCAACATGTCTGCTACTCAAACCCGATCTGTCATTCGACTCATTTGGCTATGATGCTATTGAGAAGTATGTAGGCCTACAAAGAGAGAGCGAAGAAAAGGAATACCTATTTTTTAAGCACTTTAAAATGGCTCTGCACAGTGATGAGGTGAGTTGCTTGAATCCTTAGTTACTCAGCTCTTGCGTTTTAACTTAAAGCTTAGTATCGTTTCAGTATTTTGGGTAATTAGGAGAATTTAGGGGCTGTTGGAGATTAATAAGTTAATTAACCTGGCTTCACCTTTCTCCTGTCAAATACAAACATACATTCATTCTTGTTGTTTGAGAGACTGTTCCTCAGCAGATTCTTTGCCGCCTGGGAAACCGTGGCGTCCATTATTAGCTATCTGGGTATTTCCGGTAGGTTGTCCTTGCTGGGCGGTTAAATTTTGTTGATAACTAGTATGTTTAGCATCGTAATCAAATGAGTCGAAGGACAGGTAGGGTTTGAGTAGCATGTTGGAGTTTTGCACATTTGATAACCCAGCTCGTTCATTTGGTTGATTATTTTACTGGAATGTGTCCTCCACAACTCCTCTTTCCTCTCCACTAAAGGAGTAGGTATGGTCCTGCATCGTTGGAGTCACACGCATCCATCCCGGCTTATTATCGTTTTTCAGAGTGGGTTGATTTTTATGCTGGTTGCCAGATAGTCGCAAGGAAATAAGCTGGGATGTACAATTTGAGATGTTTCTACTGGAAAAGGAACAATTATAAATTTGCCATTTAATTATTGGTAAAAAAGAAAAATCAAAAGTGCATTTACCTATATACCTTGAGGTTAGATTGCATGCTGTGTGCCCCGATATTGTGGTGTGTAAGGGCCAGCATGTTTAATAAGCAGATATCCAAAGAACCGAAATAGAGGCGGGAAGGTGTGATATGAAAAGAACCGTAAACAGCAACATCATGCAAGACAAAAGCAAACACCTGAAAGCAATTCATGTATTTTCTTTCAGAGCTTGAACATCAAAACTGCTATCAAAGCAGCCAACGGACAGTCAGTTGAAGCCAAGATAGTCTTTGCACTTTCCATCAAATTTCTTAAAGAGGAGGCGCTAAAAGTTATTTGTCAACGGACTGGAGATGACCACTACAACGCTAACGATATCCAGTGGGTTTTAACTGTCCCAGCGATATGGACCCCAAAAGCTAAACAGTTCATGAGAGAAGCTGCTTATGAGGTAAGGATGGACTGAAATATGAATCATTGTTCAAATAATAAATAAATAAACTTCTAAGGCTGGTATGTCTTGATATAAACCTACACCAGCTATCGAAGCACAGATACGTTTTATGTGCAGTTTTATCTGATTTGAAATAAATAAGTGTAGGGGGAAATATCATTTTCAGAAAGCAATTTCTATTTGGTAACTGTGACACCCGAATGTAAAGGAAATGAGACCAAGGGAAGGCTCTCGATCTTTAGCTCACAAGCTAACGCGATCATCGAAAGAAAGAGAAGTCATTCCATATACTTTGTCGATAGATTTCACATTCTAGTTTCAATAACCCATGGCCATCCAGGAGCTTCCGTTTGGATTACCAACAAAGCTACTCTTATCTTGATTGTACAGGCAGGTGTGGGATCACCAGAAAATGCAGAGCAATTAATTATTGCTTTGGAGCCGGAAGCCGCAGCAATATTTTGTCAGGAGAAGAGTATGAATGATTTTCAGGGAGAAACTGGCAGCAGATCGGTGGATGGAATACTGTCTCAGTTAAATACACACTACATTGTCGTTGATATTGGTGGTAAGTTATACTTCTCCAGTATAGTTATAGTTAAACCTAGCAGACACAATGGAACACTGTGGAACGATTCAGGTTTAGATCTGTTTACCACTGACAGGATCTGAAAACAAGAACAATTGAGATAAATGCCGGCATCGCTAGGTTCCTGAATTGATGATCCCTCAGTAAAAAGAAGCGAAGCTCCTAACATAACGAAGTTACCTTTACGGTGTGGCACTTAATTTTTGCAGGAGTTTAAATTTAGTTTTGCAAATCTTCATTTTTTTATTATTATTATTATTATTGTTATTATTATTTCGCGAGAACTAATTTTTGCGATTGTAAGAGATTAGATTTCTTGTTGGAAACTATTTTTTTTTTGCGATTTTCGGCTTTTTAGCTTTTTAAATCTTAGAATGTTTTTAAGAAATGCTCTGTCGCAATTTTTTATTGTCAAATGTTTTTCTAAGTCACTTCTTTTCCGAATAATAATGATAATGACTTTATTATTGTGTCAATTACATCTAGCAGTGGAAAATCCCCACTGCTAATAGGGGCACCTAACTAGAACTATCTTAAAATAGTATACAGAAAAGTCCTATAAGAGAAATTAAAATTATGAGTTACAAAGATGGCAGCCACTACATCCATCTAGGATGTTGCCTAGATCTAGCCTACGTACGTGGGTCTTCAACTGCTTGAGATTTATCGCCGATCTTTCTTTATTTGTTAGTTTGCTCCTTAGTCTTGGGCCCAGATATCGAATTGATTGTTTTCCATACGTAACAGTGTTAAATCTAGGTAAATGAAAATCTCTCTCTGCCGTAAACTATAAGTGTGGCTATTAGTATAAAACATGTTACAAATAGTCCGCGGGCACAAACTTATGTTTAACCTCACACATTAAAATATATATGTGTCTTGTAGTCTCCTATTATACAATGTTGGTACATTGGCTTTCTCTAACAGCTGCTGGTAGCCAGACAACTTATCTCTAAAAACAGCAGCAGTCCTCGCTCCTGTACTCTCTCTAATCTACGCGTGTCCGAGGCTCTGCAAAAATGCCATATTAGCCATAGGTAGCAATATGTAAGATGAGGGAGAATAGCTGCTTTGTAAAGGTGTAATTTGGTCTCAGTTGGTATGATTCATCAACCTCATGATCACTCAAATTCTCAGGTTAGCTCTCTTACAGAGATTACTAATATGCACATAAAAATTAACATCGCAATCTATCGTTACGCCCAGGAGCTTCACATTTTCTTCAAACAACACCATTTTCGCATTTTTTTTTTAAGATAAAATACATGCAATTGACAAGTGAAACAACATGTAGAACACAGTAATCCAGTAATCAGTATCACTATATCAAAATTACATCGTGCCTCTGTGCGGAATTGTAGATGCTTTTGTCAATGGACTTTTCCTGTAAACTTTTTCTTATTTCTGAACGTTCTGTTTTATCATTTCATCGTTTTGTTTCTGAACAAAAGATCACGAGCCATAAGGAAGATGAAAGTTCAAAATTCACCGTAAAAATATCGCTTTCGAAGTCGCTAATAGTGATTATATTGGTTACTCACCAGCTAGTCCACTCTGGTCATAGAGAGTGGGCAACTCGTGTGGAATCCGAGTGAAATCAATAACCACCACACTCATTTTATCCTTGTCACTTCCTGCCATGCCCTTCACCTTCCCATTCTTTACCCAACCTTGATAGTAGAAAACAGAAAAATTACCCAACATCTATTTTACTTAGGGAAGATAAAATTTTTGAATTAGCGTTCTGACTGCTTTTTTTTTTCTTATAAAGGGGGTACGCTTGATGTGACCGCCCATGAAATACAAGAGGATGGTACCATCAAAGAGATCCACAAAGTTACAGGGGGCCCTTATGGTGGAATATACGTAAATCAGCGATTCGAGAGCCTCTTGGGAGACTTGTTTGGTGCGCAAAAAATTCAGACGTATCGCAACCAGTTTCCATCTGATTGGCTCTCCTTGATGAATGAGTTCGAAGCAAAAAAGCGAGGGAACCGCATCCTAGACAGCAGCTTGATGACAAACATCCGATTGCCACGCAGCTTTGTGTCCCTGGTAAATCAGACAAAAAGCCTAGTTATGGAACGGTATGGAGAAAAAGAAGTCAAGCTGAAAAATAACGAGTATCTTTCTCTGAGTTCAAGAATGATGAAAGAGCTATTTGCGCCTGTGGTGAAAAGTATAAAAGAGCATTTGAAAACACTGCTGAAAAAGCCAAAGCTTTCAAAAGTGCAAATCATGCTTCTCGTTGGCGGCTTCGCCGATTCTGCTTTCCTTCAAGAAGAAATAAAAAAGGAATTTTCAGGGACCCTCAGAGTCCTCATTCCTCACCATGCAACGAAAGCGGTTGTCCAAGGTGCTGTCATCTTTGGCAAGAAGCCCTCCAAAATAACCGAAAGAGTCGTCTGCACAACTTACGGCGCTGACCGCAGCATCGATTTTGTCGAGGGTGTTCATCCGGAAGAAAAGAAGTTTATCGCAGATGGTGTTGAGAAGTGCGGTGAAGTATTTAAGTGCTTTGTAAAGGAAAATAAGGTAGTTAAGCTTGGTGAGAGAATTACCAAGAGATATCATCCCGTGAGAGCGAGCACAACAAGACTAAAATTTGGATTCTACGTCACAAGCAATCCTAAAACTCAGTTTGTCACTGACCCCGGCGTAACTAAGATTGGAAGTGTCGTGGTTAAGTCCCCAGATACCTGGAGAGGTAAAGATAGGAATATAGAAGTCAGCATGTATTTTGGTGGAACCGAAATAACCGCAACAGCTTGGGATGTTTCAAGTGGAAACAAGGCGCAAACCACCTTGGATTTTTTCTGTCGATCATGAATGCTTGACTGTAGCCTCTATTCCTTACTTTATCATAAGGTGAAGTAGTTTTAAGACGTTATACTCTTTTTTAGTCGACGTATAGATAATAATTATCAATAGTAGACGTAGATCATTTATCAAAAGCTTAGGCTAATTTACTTTTGATTTCATTCTGTTAAACCAAGTTTATTGCAAGGCTGCCACAGTACTAAAAGGGTCAAAATAATGTTTGTGCCTTAGTTAAATACTGATTACTTCATCTGGAAGGCAACTCCTTAAGTCTCGTTATTTTTAAAATCACTTTTTGATTAAATTCGTTCGGAACACGTAAGTTGAAACTTCGAACGAGAGCGCGAAGCTCGAACCCTGTGTTCTACATATTAATTTTAGCGAATGAGGCATAAGTTAGCTCTTTTTTATTAGCTACTGACAAATTAAAAGGGAACCATGAGTTCGTTTGACTGTAATAATTATTTTATTTACATCACATTTGGGGACAATTTTCTAAGGGTCTACTTCGCTTACAATAATTTTTATTGCCTATTCAGTCAGAAAATATTGCTGAATTCGCGCGCCAAGGAATATCCCACTAGTCACTTGTATTTTCTCAGTATACACACGAGCTTTAAGGTGAGAATGTTCTTCAAGAAACTACAAGTGACAAGTGGGATATTCCATGATATAAAAGATATATGATATACAAAGCGTTGCATAACTATTTCATACCATGCCATAGAAAATGCATTGGCCAACATAGTCAATACGACTCAGGCGTAGCGTACGATGGGAAAGTTGGTTGTAATACCGCCGAGTATAAAATGGCTCTCCTGTATTCTGATTGGCTTTAATTTCAATGGCATAGCATAAATGTGTGTATTTTTTCAGATATATTATCATTCCCTGTGCGGTATAGAGGTCTACATTTGTGCGAAGCGTTGCTCAGCTTCTATGTTTAGCTTCCAGCCAAACCTTTGCATGATAGTACTCAGTTCATTCTATCATTTTTGTACTTCACTGAATCTTTCGCGCGCAGTATTCATAAGATTCTGACTACTCTAACACGAGACATCCAATGTGAATAGCAGTACTGAGGATGCGTCCGTCCAGTCATCTGATGTAGATGTATTCCGTCCTACAACATTATCTGTATCCTTGCAAATTACAACTATACATAGAAGCTGCTATAACAAAAGCTTAATAATAATAAAAACGAGGAAGAACACGAAGAAGTTCCACTTGTCAGAAATAACACTTTTTCCTAGACTCAAGTTTGCAGCTTCATCTCGAAAAATATATACTGGAAAATACTTATTCTTGCGTTTTCTGGTTTTACCGTTCTACTTGAGTTTTCTCGCCATCGTTGTGAAAAATTGCGTTGTGCTTTTAGGGTCAACAGACTCCAAAAACCTAGGAAAATCGGTTTCTAAATCCGAAACATCAACGTGAGCCATTTTGAAGTTATGTTTTCTATTCCCCTACCCTCGGCTCATCAGCTCGATTTAACCGCGCTCGCTCCAGTACCCGAAAAGTTTGTGCATCACATAATTTGAATCGCAGCTTCTCTGGAAATGACAGCTGTCCGAGAAAGGCTTGTCGAAGGCTAAGTTTTCAGCGGCAATTTCAACCTCTCCGGCCTTTATCCTTGCAATTGCAGTTTCAGCATTGGCCTTTTTCTCATTTTTCATTATTCTTATTTTTTTTTTTGTCATTATCATTATTTTTTAAGGGGGGGGGGGCGGGGTTGGGTTGGGCAGTAAAGGGCCAATTTTTGGGTTTAAGAATTCGAACCAAAAAAAATTTTTTCTTTGGCAAGTGTTTTTTTTAACCCCGAAACAC
>Ga0126339_10000486_pt1 | contig 22078 bp, 20 predicted proteins | sample OrbTmetagenome_2_FD_92532 | JGI IMG/M metagenome (GOLD analysis project Ga0126339, IMG submission 92532) | Coral microbial communities from Petempiche,Puerto Morelos, Mexico - Orbicella T R C metagenome | ecosystem: Host-associated > Invertebrates > Cnidaria > Coral | place: Petempiche,Puerto...
CCTGGTGGACTGGTGCGCCGCGCCTTACGGCGCGAGCGCTCCCTATCTCGGTCACACGTCTATTGCCCGGATGACAGGCTTTGCCGGGAACGACGCGGGGGCGGCCGCCCCCGATCCCTCGCTTGGGAGGAGACTTCCCAAACTCTTCCTGTTTCCATCAAAAACAAAAAAAGAGTGGGAGGCTTGGGAGGTTATACCCCCATAATGAAAACTGGACATTAATGCCTGCCGTGCTTGGTCCTGACACGTCAGGCCCAAGGACAGACGTCGCGTCGCGGCGTCGACGCGGTCGCTTCGGCCGCCCAACAAAAGAAGTCACTTTTTTTGTTGGGCAGTATAACCTGAATTTTTTTCAGAAGTTCCAATCAACGTTCAGACACGACAGTGTGAATCAGATAGGGATGCCCCTGGGGATAGCGATCGTCCCCTAACGATCTTTCCTGACCCATTTTCCTAATAAGGCTTATCCCCTTGTTTCAGGTTTGCACATGATGACGTGCATACCTTACTCACGAAACGCCAACATACTGCGGTCGCCGGAACCGCGGGGATAAGCCGGTTCCTAATAATCATTCATTCATTCATTCATTGCTGCATGTGCGCCGTGACCATTTTGGTCAAGGGCCGTGGGCGGCCTTGAGACCTGGATGGTCTCCGAGCACCACGAGGGTGGGACCGTAGCGCGCGCTTTGGTCGCGCCTCCCACCCCTCTGTCTTTCTTCGGTTGACCCTTTCAAGCCTACACCGCAGAATAGTTGATAACGGTTCCATATCATGGTGGGCCGACACGTCGTGTATGCATCGGCCTTGATCCCGACGAACCAGTATCAAGGCTCTAGACCGTCCTGGTCGCCCGAAGAGGCGTCCGAATTCATAAGATCGGTGCCATCAAGCAGCACCGCACGCCGGTTGGCCGAAAAATAGGAGTCTTTTTCGACGGCCGGTATAAGGGTTTCGCGCCGGAGAGGTCCATGCGCTCCATCGACGACGGAGTCAGTGTCCGAACAGGTCTGCTGCGTCTGTTGTTCGCGCAAAAGGCCTGTGGTCAGTCTCGATGCGCTTTCATCAGCGCCCAGTTGGCCGCCATCGCGGCCGTTCCCGCCGAGGCCCCGGACGAGGACGTGGTGGCGGCGGCGCTCCGGTCAGCCCTGTCGGTCCAGGCCTGTACCCGTGCCTGCCCGACCCAGGCCCATGTCTCGCTCTCCCTCACGCGCCTTCACGAACAGGTGTGTTCACGAAACGCACCCGGCGCGGCGAATCATGCCGAAGTCCCTGTCAGCCGAACGACAACCGTCCCGCCGAAGGCCCTGACGATGGTCCCGCCGGCGACCCGCCAGATACGGCTGCGGCGAGGCCAAGCATGACCGCCCGGCGACACAAAGCGTCGCTGGTCGCGGCCACAACCATGGGCACACCCCGGTGATCCAGACGCTCCTGAAGCCGGGCCAAGGCACGCCGCCGTGGTGCGCGCGCCCCCACGTCGCGGATCAGGATGGCCGCCACGCGCCCGGGATGAGCACGGACAACACCCGCATAGGTTTCAGGGTCCCGCTGACCGCTGTCGCCGATCAGCACCACGGGCAGCGTGGGATGCGCCGCCATGACCGCCTCGATCAGGGCGCGCTTGTGCCCGGGCGTCCGCCGGGGCATAGGGCTTTGCAGACTCATCCCCCATTCGCGCAGCAGCAACACCGGATCACCGCCTATGGCCGCGCTGATACCGTCGCGGCGGAACACCTCGCCAAGGATCCCGTAGAGTCCCCAAGGCCCGCGAGACACAAACACCACCGGATTGTCCGCCGATGCCGATGGGCCTCCCGCGCCCATGTGCAGGGCTCCATAGAGCCGCGCCACCCCGGCGAACGCGCGGCGCTGGTCGGCGCCGGCAATGAACAGGCGCCACAGCATGGCCGCCCGATTGGCCACACCGGTGAACACCACCGTGTCGTCGATGTCGCTGATGATCAAATGGCGCGCCGTGGCCGGCGGCACCCAAACGAACCCTCGCGTCCGCGCCGGAGCAACGGCGGGGCGTTGCAGGGACAGATCCACCGGGCGCCATCCCGGCGGCGGTGGCCGATCCGGACGCATGCGGAGACGAACATAGCCGTCGGCGTCGGCCACCACATCCTGATCCTGGCCTTCAAACCGCGCCCGCACCACCGCCCCCGGCAACCCCCGACGCAACAGATGACGCCGCAGGTCGGCCGGGTCGCGCCCGTGACGGTTTCGCTCCGGCAACGGACCACTCGGCGGATCCGCCAGCACCCGCGCGACAAAAAACAGGCCCTGGGCCGAGGCTGTGCCGCGATAGGGGCAGATCGACAGGCCGCCGGCACGGGTGCGTCGCGGTGGCTCACCCTGGGCCTGCGACCAGAGAGCTTCGTCGATCCGATCAAGACCCGTCATGGCTCGGTCACCACCAGAGGCTCCACGTCCAGCACCCGGGCCAGTTTCTCCAGACGGCGGACCACGAAGGCGGGATCGTACAGGGGATCATCAGCCGGCACCGTCATCGTCAGGCGCCCCGACGGATCCCGGGTGAGCCGCGTACGCTCCAGTACGCCCGGCGCACCGCCGCTGAGAGTATGGGCCAGGCGCAACGCCGCCCCGATAATGCGGGTGCGCCGCACCCGGGCCGGATCGTCCAGCAACGTTTCCCCCTGGGCAACAATGGGCGCGTCCGCGTCTCCCCCGTAACGGTGATACACCACCAGCGCCAGGGCGGCCCGGTCACGGTGGTTCAACCCCATCAGGGGCAGCCGCAACATGCGGTTAAAGGCCTGCTCCGCCCGGTAGTCTGGATGCTCGCTCCAGAAGATGTCGCCGATCAGCGAAGCGGCATGGCGCATGCGGGCCAGATCCGGCGGCTCGGCGGGAAACAGCGGCTCCATCCAGGTGGCCACCTCATCGCCGTGCTGAGGAAAACGGCCAGCCTCGCGGGCCATCATCTTCATGGAGGCGAGCAGCGGATCCTGCCGTCGTAAGGCCTCGGGTAGGGTGTGCATGAACTGGCCTTCGCGCACACCATAAACCGAGAACACCACCCGGCGGGACCGGACCGCGTCCACCAGGCGCCCCAGCACCGCCGCCGCCAGGGGCAGCATGGGCACGCGCTTCTTGCTCAGGCGCGGCACCTGCATCAGATCTTTCGGCGACGCTTCCGCCACCCAGGCCAAGAGGGGGCGCGCGTCCGCCGCGCTGACCGTGAAGTTGTCCAGGACGTGCAACGGGTAGCCCAGCCGGACCATGCACACCCGGGCCAGGGCGCGCCAGGCGCCGCCCACGGCGTAGACCGCCTCGCCCCCGGCGCGGCCCAGCCAGGGCTGGCTGGCGTAGGCGTCATCCAGAATGCGGTCAGCCGTCACGCGATCGCCGCCGGACGCCTCGTGCAGTCTCAGTAAACCGAGCGGAAAACTCGCGGTATCCTTGAACCGACCGCCCTCCACCCAGATCAGGTCCAGGCTGCCGCCCCCCAGATCCGCGACCACACCCTCGGCGGTGGGCACCGCGCAGAGCACACCCTCGGCCGCCCGGCGCGCCTCTTCCTCGCCGCTCAAGACCTGCACGCGGATGTCGTTGTCTCGCTCCAGGTCGGCGACCAGGTCCATGCCGTCGGCGGCATCGCGCACGGCAGCGGTGGCCAGCACCTCCAGCCGCGCCACTTGCATCGCCCGTGCCAGGGCGACGAACCGGCCGACAGCGGCCCGGGCCAGGGCACGGCCCTCGGGATTCAACCGCCCGCTCCCCGCCAGCCCTTGCCCCAGGGCACAGACGGCCTTCTCGTTGAACAGAGGGACCGGCACCCGGGCGCCGCCGCGATAGACCACCAGCCGCACCGAGTTCGAGCCGATATCCAGGACCCCCACGGGTTGCCGGGCGGTCCCGTCACCGTCGAACCCGGCATCACCGTTGGCCCCATGCCCGGCCAGGCCCGCGCCCGTCGGGCCATCCGGTCCAGGATCATGCCGCCTCGGGCCATGGCCCGGTTCCGAGAAACGATCCGCCGCGCCGGCGCCGCAGGATGCCGCGGCGCCCCCCCTCCACGGCGATCCGCCGTCACCCCGGGCCGAGTAGCGACCCGGATCCTGGTCTGCGTCCATGTCTCCTCACTGAACTCCGGTCCAGCGGCATCTCCCCGCGCCGATCAGGACATCACCGGGCGCTGCCTCAGGACCAGTTGCCCCACGTCCTTGCTGGCCTTGTTCAGGGCCTTGCCGCGCCCCGACAGGCTTGGGTTGTCCATGCAATAGCGATGAGCATTGAAGGCATCGTCGGCCGAGTCCACCCGCTGGAATCGGCCGTCCGCCGTCAGATACCATGTCTGCTGCTCGTCGTTCAGATTGGCGACCATGATCTGATTGACCACCTGGGTGCGGACCGTCTCGTTCTCGATCGGCACCAGCGTCTCCACCCGCGACTCGAGATTGCGGGGCATCCAGTCAGCCGAAGAGATATAGACCAAGGCTTGCGGCGAGGGCAGCGCGGCACCGTTGCCAAAACAGGCGATGCGCGAATGCTCCAGGAAGCGGCCAACGATGCTCTTAACCCGGATGGTGTCGGACAGGCCGGGCACGCCGGGGCGCAGGCAGCAGATCCCGCGAATCACAAGGTCGATCTGCACCCCGGCCTGGGAGGCCCGGTACAGCGCGTCGATGACGTCGCCGCAGACCAGGCTGTTCATCTTGGCCCAGATGCACCCCGGTCGCCCGGCCTGCACGTGAGCGATCTCGGCTTCGATCAGCTCGATGATCCGCGCCTTCAGGCTGAGCGGCGCCAGATAGAGCTTCTCGAGACCGTGCGGCTTGGCATAGCCGGTCATGTAGTTGAATGCGGTCACGGCATCGCGGCAGAGCGCCGAATCGGCGGTGAAAAACGACAGGTCGGTGTAGATCTTGGCGGTGATTGGGTGGTAGTTGCCGGTGCCGAAGTGCACGTAGCTGCGCAACTGGCCGCTTTCCCGTCGGGTCACCAGCGAGATCTTGGCGTGGGTCTTCAGGTCCATGAACCCATAGACGACGTTCGCGCCGGACCGCTCCAGGTCACGCGCCCACCGAATGTTGGCTTCCTCATCGAAGCGCGCCTTCAGTTCCACCATGGCGGTCACGCTCTTGCCGCTTTCGGCGGCTTCGACCAGCGCGGCGACGATGGGCGAGTTGTTCGAGGTCCGGTACAGGGTCTGCTTGATGGACACCACCTGCGGATCCTGGGCCGCCTGACGCAGGAATTGCACCACGACGTCAAACGACTCGTAAGGGTGGTGAACGATGATGTCCTTCTGGCGGATGGCGGCCATGCAGTCGCCGCCAAAATCTCGGATCCGTTCCGGAAAGCGCGCGGTAAACGGCACGAACTGCAGGTCCGGCCGATCATCGGAAATGAGTTGCTTGAGATCGGCCATGCCGATGGGCCCGTTCATGCGGAACAGATCCTCCTGGGCCACCTGCATCGCATCACAGATCAGGCGCACCAGCACCTCGGGCATGTCGGCATTGAGCGTCAGGCGAATGCAGATCCCCCGCCGGCGCCGCTTCAGGGCCGATTCAAAGCTGCGCACCAGGTCCTCGGCCTCTTCGTCGATTTCCATCTCGGAATCACGGATGACCCGGAAATGTCCCGATTGATCGACCTGGAAACCCGGGAACAGCCGGTCCAGGAACAGGGTGACCATGTCCTCAAGCAGCACGAAGCGATGGTCCGGCCCGGGCAGGCGGGTCAGGCGCTCGACCTGGCCAGGCAGCGGCACCAGGGCGCGCAGACTCTCCCGTCCAGAACCGCCGCCGGTGAGTTGCAGCACCAGCGCATGGCCCAGGTTCGGGATGAAGGGGAACGGGTGCGCCGGATCGATGGCCAACGGCGTGAGGATGGGAAACACTTGGTCGATAAAGTGGTGTTCCAGCCAGCCACGATCCTGGGCCGTCAGTTCGTCCACACCGACCACGGAGACCCCCACGGTCCGCAGGTCAGCGTGCAACTCGGACCAAATGTCCTGCTGCTCCTCCAGCAGATCGCGCGCGGTGCGATTGATCTCGGCCAGTTGCTGGGCCGGGGTGCGACCGTCCTGGCTGGTCTTGTTGACGCCCGCGGTCACCTGCCCTTTCAGGCCGGCCACGCGCACCATATAGAACTCGTCGAGGTTAGAGCCGGATATGGACAGGAAGCGGACACGCTCCATCAACGGGTGACGCGTGTTGCGGGCCTCGTCCAGAACCCTAAAATTGAAGTCCAGCCATGATAGCTCGCGATTCAGGAACCGGTCCGGGGACGTCATGCCAATCCCCAGGGAGGCCGCTCCGGCGGATACCGCCTCCAGCGTCTCTGTGTTCGAGGACGGCGCGGCAACGGCCGCATCATTGGCGCTGGTCATCGTTGTCTCCGTTGACGTCCCTGTAGCGAGAGGGGCAGGCTGACTCTTGGCTTCCAGACCGGGCACGGGCTGAGGTGACTTGGGCTCATACGCGCGCAACGCCAACGCGGCCCGAGACGCAATCCCCGACAAGACGCAATCCCCGACTCGGGGGCCGATTCAGCCCGGGCCAAGGCTCCGGGTCAAATGACGATTCGGCGCATCAGGTAAGGACTCATGCCATATCGTCAGCCGTCCGAGCCCCCGCCGGCCGGCCCATCCGCCATCCACGCCCTTAGCGACGGCCCGGAGATCGCCGCCCTTGAAAAACCTTTACCTGCTGCGGCATGCCAAATCCAGTTGGGATAATCCCAACATGCCGGATCACGACCGCCCGCTGGCCCATCGCGGGGAGCGCGCGGGTGCCGCCATGACCGCGACCGTGGCCGCCCTGTCGCCGCGCCCCGACCTGGTGGCGTGCTCGACCGCCGCGCGCGCGCGCGGCACCCTCGATCTGGTGCGCTCGGGCTTGCCCGACGATGTTCCGGTTCGCCTCGACCCTGTCCTCTACACCTTCGACATGCCGCCGCTCTGCCTGCACCTGGAAGGACTGGGAGACGACATCACGAGCGTTCTGGTGATTGGCCACAACCCGGCGCTCGAACTGCTGGCGCGAACCGTGGCGGCGGCGGACACGGGCGAGTTCATGGAGCGCTTGCGAGGCAAGTTCCCCACCGCCGCCTTGGCCGAACTGGAACTCCCGATTGGCGCCTGGGCGGACTTAGGCGATGCCTTGGATCGCGGGAACGCCCGCCTGCGGCGCTTCACCCGGCCTGCCGACCTGGCCTAAGGTTGAGAGGCTCGCCAGCGCCGGGACCGTCCTTGTCACCCCCATCAACGCCACCGGTCCCGGTGGAGACGCCCAATACCTCGCGGACCAAGGCCACGGTGATCGGCCGTCCCCGCGCCCAGGCAACCGCGTCAAGCTGCTCCACCAGGGTCCGCGCCGCCGCGAACGACCGCTCCATGCGGCTGGCCAGCGCCCGCACGACCGCCGGCGCGACGATCACCTGACGGTCCGCGAACAGTTTGACCAGGACCATTTCAAGCAGGGTCTCGTCGGGCGGGGTGATCTCGGCCACCGGCAGCGCCGCCAGCCGCGAGCGCAAGTCCGGCAAGGCCACCGGCCATCGCGCCGGGGGCGTGCGCGCCGTCAGCAGCAGGGTGGCCCCGCGCTCGCGGGTCAGGTTCATCAGGTGCAGGAGCGCTTCCTCCATCTCGGCCGACTGCGCCCGGCTCGCCGAGTCCTGTTCCACCACCACCGTCGCCGCTTGATCCAGGGTCCGGGCCGGATGCAGATCCGCCGCGGCGGGCCGCTCCACAATCAGCGCCCCGCTGCGCGCCGCCAACACATGCGCGAGGTGGGTCTTGCCGCTCGCCGCGGGCCCGACCAGCGCCAGGGCCGCCCCCGGCCAGTCCGGCCAACGATCCACCCAAGCCACCGCCGTGGCATTGCAGGGCGCCACCAGAAAGTCGGCGCGTCCCAGGGCCGGGCGCGCCGGAAAGTCGAAGACGAGTTGCGGGCCGGGCTGTTGCCCGGAGCGCCGGTCCCAAGACATCGTCGCCGAATCACGGTGTTGCGCGGAGTCGTCCTCGGCGCGATCATCATCGGCCTGATCGCTCATTGCGCGCCCTCCGCGGGGGGCGTCCGTTCATGCCACCGACGCCAGCCCCTCTCAGCATAGGTGAGGCCCGATCCCACCGTGGTCAACACGACAGCGCCGATCAGGGCCGAAACGACCCAGGCTCCGGCCGCCGGGCCAGGAACCACCCCGCCCTCCGCCAACGCATCCAAGGCCAACACCACAGCGACCAGCGCCACCTGAGCCAAGGTGTTCAAGCGGGACAGCCGCGAGGGTTCCGGCACGAACGACCGCCCGCCGATGCGAAACGCCAGAGCCCCGGCCAGGATGGCCAGGTCCCGACCTGCCACCAGGACCACCAGCCAGGGAGGAAGTGCACCAGTCCAGCCCAGCGCCACGAAAGCCCCGGACAACAATGCCTTGTCCGCCAAGGGGTCGAGCAAGGCCCCAAGCGGCGTCTCCGACCGCAGCGATCGGGCAAGCCAGCCGTCCAGGACATCGGTCAGAGCCGCCGCCAGCAACAGCGTCAGGGCGAGCCCGGTCCAACCGGACAGGATGCAACCAACCGTGGGCCCCACCAGCACCAGGCGGGCCACGGTCAGTGCATTGGGCAGCCAAGCCAACGTCACGGGCGAACCGGAGGCCAAGCCTCGGCACCCGACGAAGACCATGCCGGGCCGCCGGTGGTCCCGCTGGCGGCCGGCGCCGGGGCCGGCGCGCGGACGTTGTAACCGCCGACAGGTCCACCAGCGGCCCCGGCGCTGCCAGATGGCGCGTTGGGCGCCCTATACACGCTACCCCCCGGCGTCGTTCCGGCGGCACCGGCCCGGCCGATCAACCAATAGCCACCTTGCACGGTCAGGCTGAGGCCCTGCGTCGCCAGAGCCTCGCCCACCCGAGCCGCGTCTCCCTGCACGGACAGAGTCAGTTGCGCCATGTCCCGAGTCATCGCCTGAAGCGTCAGATGCCGCACCAGTGGCGCGCGTTCCAAGCCCCGGCGAATCGCCATCCAGTCACTGAACCCCCCCAGGGTAACCAGGGCCGTGACCGTTTGCTCGGCCCCGGCCCGCACCAGGTTGGCATCGCGCCAATCGGCCTCCAGGCGCCGGGCCACGTCGGCGGCGGCACGCGCCAGAAAGGCGGCGTCATCCTCGCCCGCCTGACGGCGCAGGGTCTGGCTGCCGGTCCGAGCCATGGCCCGAGGCGACCCATAGTGCAACGCCACCTCCAGGGTATCCGGCCCGCTGCGCGCGCCATGGGCCACCAACACCGTGTCCCGGTCATAGCGATCCAGCAGCGCCGCCAGCGCCGTCCCATCCGGCGTCAGGGCCTGGTCCGGGGACAGGGTGGTGACATCTGCCAGATCGCCCGTGGGCACCTCCACCGGCATCAGCACCGACCCGCTTCGTTGGCGGCGCCAGGCGGCCAGCCAGGGGTTGGTGTCTTCCCACAACACCGGAGCACGACCGGGGTCGGCCTGGTAGACGGGTACGACAAGCACCGGCTGCGAGGCCTCGACGGCGTGGCCGATGCCGTGTCCCTCCAGCAAACGGCGCACCGCCGGACCATTGAAGCGCACCGTGAGGCGCGCCGAATAGCTGGTGTCCGTGATCCGCTCGTCGGACAAGCTGTAGGTGTCCACCATCGGCAACACCTGGTCGCGCGAAACCTGCGGCAGACGGCCGGCCTGGGCCGGATCGGCGATGCGCTCCAGCACCACCCGCAGGGCGTCCACCTGACCGGCGGCGATGGCCCGTTCGCGAGCAATGGCCGGGCTCTCCGCCGTCGCGGCGATCGGAACGGCGCGCGCGGCATACGTATCCCCGGTGGCTTGCGGCGCCTGCGCCAACGCCGGCCGAACGCCCAGGCCGGGCCACCCCGCCGCGACACCGCCCCCCAACCCACCGGCGATCGCCGCCACCAGGACCAGCATCAGCGCCGGCGCCATGCCCCTCCGCCCGTTTGCAACGGCCGCCCGGTGCGCTATTGTCCGCCACGTCGACCGAGTTCCTCGATCGCACGACGCCGTCCTTGCCCGCCACACCGCCAGCTCCCGCGAGGCCGCCATTTCCACTCCTTCCCCAACCGAGGACCCCGATCACCGGGGCCTGACCTATAAGGCCGCCGGCGTGGACATCGACGCCGGCGACTCGTTGGTGCGGGCCATCGCCCCGCTGGCGCGCGCCACCACCCGTCCCGGCGCCGACGCCGCCCTGGGCGGATTCGGCGCCGTGTTCGATCTGGCCCGCACCGGCCTCCGCGACCCCCTGCTGATCGCCGCCACGGACGGTGTGGGCACCAAACTGAGGCTTGCCATCGAAACCGGGCGCCATCAAGGCGTCGGCATCGACCTGGTGGCCATGTGCGTCAACGACCTGGTGGTCCAGGGCGCCGAACCCTTGTTCTTTCTCGACTATTACGCCACGGCGCGGCTGGATGTCGAGACCGCGACCGCCGTGGTATCCGGCATCGCCGAGGGATGCCGCCAAGCCGGCTGCGCCCTGGTGGGCGGCGAGACCGCCGAAATGCCCGGGATGTACAGCGCGGGCGATTACGACCTGGCGGGTTTCGCGGTGGGCGCGGTGGAACGCGACGCCCTGCTGACCGGAGAGCGCGTCACCGAGGGCGACGTGCTTCTGGGCCTGGCCTCCAGCGGCTTGCATGCCAACGGCTTCTCGCTGGTGCGCCGCGTGGTGGCCGACCAGGGTCTCGACTGGCGCGCGCCCGCTCCCTTCGACACCAGCGCCGCCACCCTGGGCGAGGCGCTTCTGGCCCCCACGCGTATCTACGTGCGCCCCTGCCTGGCGGCCCTGGCCGGCGACGCCGTGCACGCCCTGGCCCACATCACCGGCGGCGGTTTCGTGGAGAACATCCCGCGCGTCCTGCCCGACGGGTTGGCCGCGCGCCTGGACATGACCGCCCTGCCCCCGCCCCCCGTGTTCCGCTGGCTGCGACAGGCCGGCGGTATCGCGCCGGCCGAGATGGCGCGCACCTTCAACTGCGGCATCGGCATGGTGGCGGCGGTTGCCGCCGACCGCGCCAAGGAGACCGCCGTCCTGTTGAGAGAGCACGGGATGGACTCCGCCGTCATCGGGCGGATCACCGCGCGTGGCGACGGCCCGGCGGTGCTGCTGGATGGCCTTGACGAGGTCTGGGCATGATCCATTCGCTCTCCGACCCTCTCTCCGGGACACCGCGCGGCAGGACACGGGAGAAGACGCCCGTGGGCATTCTGATCTCCGGCCGGGGCAGCAACATGCGCGCCCTGGTCGATGCCTGCGAGGCCGCCGACTACCCGGCCAGCGTGCGGCTGATCCTCAGCAATGATCCCGCCGCCCCCGGCCTGGCCTGGGCGGCGGAACAGGGTCTGCCGACAGCCGTCATCGACCACCGCGCCTTCGCCAGCCGCGCGGCCTTCGAAACGACCCTGACCGCCCGCCTGATGGCGGCGGGGGTGGAGTTCATCTGCCTGGCGGGATTCATGCGCCTGCTGACGGCCGGATTCGTGCAGATGTGGCGGGACCGGCTGCTGAACATCCATCCGTCCCTGCTGCCGGCCTACAAGGGGTTGAATACCCATGCGCGCGCTCTGGCCGCCGGGGAGCGGGAGCATGGGTGCTCGGTTCACTTCGTGGTGCCGGAGATGGACGCCGGTCCGATCATCGGTCAGGCCAGCGTGCCGGTGCTGCCTGACGATACGCCAGAGACGCTGGCGGAGCGTGTCCTGACGCAGGAACACAAGCTCTATCCCGCCTGCCTGGCCGCCGTGCTGGCCGGTCATCGCACGCTGGAGGCCGCGCGGGCAGCCGGCGCGCCACACACCGCGCAGCTCGGCCCGCCGGGCTGACCGACCGCGACTACTGGGCGTCGGCGATGGCGTTCAGGACAACGCCGCTGGTCAGCAGTTCCGGCAAGGGTAGCCCCCCCGGTGCCCCCGCCCCGTAGACGGCGTTGAAGGGAATGCCGTAGCGCCCGAAGCCGGCCAGATAGGCGGCGATCGCTGCATCGGGATTGGTCCAGTCGCCGCGCATCAGGACCATGTCCTTGGATGCCAGCCGCGCGGCGACCGGGTCCTGATCAAGCACCGTGCGTTTGTTGACGATACAGGTCACGCACCAGTCGGCGGTGACGTCCACGAACACCGTGCGCCCCTCGGCCACCAGTGTAGGGATCATGGCCGGTTCCAGTGGCCGCCAAACCGCAGCGTCGTCCGGCGCGGCGGCGGCTGGGTCCGCCTGCGGCAGCAAGCCGGCCCAGGCCGGCAGGGTCAGGGCTGCCAGCGCCGGAGCCAGTGCAGCCGGCACACGCCCTTTCGGCAAGGCCAGGGCGCCAACCATCAGCACCATCAGGCCCCCCACCGCCAGGGCCGCGCCCGCGCCCACCTGGGCGACAAGGACGGTCAGCAACCACACCGCCGTGCCGGCCAGGGCGACGCCGAGCAGCACCTTCAGCCACAGCATCCACCGGCCCGGTCGGGGCAATCGCGTGGCCAATCCCGGCCGCGCGGCCACCAGCAGGTAGGGCAGCGCCATACCCACGCCCAGCGCCAGGAAGATCGCCAGGATGTCCCAAGGTCCCCGGGCCAGGGCGAAGCCCACCGCCGTGCCCAGGAACGGCGCCGAGCAGGGCGTGGCCAGCAGGGTCGCGAAGGCACCGGTGGCGAAGGCACCCCAGGCCGACCCGGGATCATCGCCGCCGGCCCGCGTCACCCCCCGGTCGGCCGCCCCCGTCAGGCCCTGGGGCAGACTGACTTCAAACAGGCCCCAAAGGTTCGCGGCGAACAGGCTGAGCAGCACCACCATGACCACCAGGAACAGCGGCTGCTGGAACTGAATGCCCCATCCCACCACCAGCCCGGCCGCCTTGACGGCAATGGCCGCGCCCCCCAACGCCAGGAACGACACGACGATGCCGGCGGCGCTCATGAGAAAGCTGGCCCGCGCCCGGGCCGGGGAGGCGCCGCCGTGGCCCATCACCCCCAAGACCTTGAGGGACAGAACCGGCAGCACACAGGGCATCAGGTTGAGGATCAGGCCCCCCGCGAGGGCCAAGCCGATCATGGCAAGCCAGGGCGCCGGCGCCCCAGCCGACGGGGCCTCGGTGACCGGTGCCGCCGCCAGAAGCGGATGGGGCGCCGTCACGGCATCGATGGTGGCGGTCGCCTCAAGGCCCCGGTTCCCATCCACCACGGTCACGGTCAGCGGCACGCCGGTCAGGTCATCCACACCGCCGACCCGGCTCCTTAGAACCACACGGCCGTCGTCATCAGGCACCACATCGGGCGGATCGAACCAGGCCCCCTCGGGGCCTTCCACGAACAGATCGGGCGCCTGGAGCGGCGGGGCGCCACGCACCACCACCTCGACCGCAGGCGCCTCGCCGTCCGCCGTCTCGACGACGGCCAGGCTCTTCAAGGATAGTCCATGGGCCGTCCCGTCACCGGGCACGGCGGTTTCAAAGCGGTTCAAGTCATGGGCGTGGGCCGTTGGTGCCCCGGGTCCGGCGGGCAGGTCCATGCCGAGGATCACACTGCGCGGGATGCACACATCTGCGCACGTCAGGTAGTCCACCCGGGCCGCCAGCCGCAACGCCCGACCCGGATCGTCCACCGTGGCCCGCAGCGGATAGATCACGCCATCCTTGTAGCCGATGGTCTGGATGCCCTGGACGGAGAAACGCTCCGGCGCCGGCCAGCGCAGGGTCGCCGCGACGAGATTGCGGCTGCCGTCCCAGACGATGGACGGTGGATAGCCGGCGTCCCCCGGGGCGCGCCAATACACCTTCCAATCGCCCGCCATGTCGAACTGAAGACCCAGGCGAACCGTCTCCCGCCCACCCAGCGCCGTGGTGGCGGAGATCAGTCGCACGCGCCCCTCCGGGGTCTCGGCCCAGGCACTGACGCCGGGCGGCGTCCATTCGGGCAACTGCGCCCACGCCGGCGTGATCACACTTCCCACGACCATGGCCAAGGCGGCGAGAACCGGCCACACCACCCTCACAGCCATCCGCGCACCGCCCGATCGGTCTCCGCTCATGGTCACAAGCCCTTGTCTCCACATGTGCTGTCGCTCTGTTCGCCGGCCGTGCGCTCTCACATCGGCTCCGGCGCCGCCCCCACAAGAGCGCGGACCGGACGCGGGCAGGACCGCCCCAATCGTCCAGGCATCATGACGCCGTCATGATGCCTTTGACACGCATTTCCGACCCCAACCGCCGTTCGAACCGTGCTACCGTACGCAGATGCGAGAGGGTGGGGCGCGATGATGGGTCGTCGCGCGCGACAAGGCGATCGCGAACACCTGTCGCGGGCGGCTCCCTGACGACACGGTCGAGGGTCCGCCGATCGTGGGATGTGCCGTGCCTGATGATCGACGGCAGCGCCCACGACAGTGCACCAGTCCCCAGATATACTCTACGACGACACGACCACGACACGGTGAACATGGGTCCGGCATGAACCAGGACGAACTTCTCCAACTCCAGGACAAAGCCCGCGCGGCAAGCACCCTGCTGAAGGCCATGAGCAACGAGCATCGCCTGCTGATTCTCTGCCGGCTGCTCGGCTGCGAACGGTCCGTGGGCGAGTTGGAACGCGTGGTGGGGCTCAGTCAGTCGGCCTTGTCCCAGCACCTTGCGCGGCTGCGCCGCGATGATCTGGTCAAGACCCGACGTGTGGCCCAAACCATCTACTACTCCCTGAAGGGTGACGCGGTCGCGTCTGTCCTGGATACGCTCTACACCCTGTACTGCGCCACACCCGAGCCGGCGATGCCGAACAGTGGCGATCCGGCCGATATCGACTCTGGTCGATCATCGGTAGACACGCATGACGCGAAGCCCCCGGGTCAGGCCACAACGATCCCCCCACGACCACGTTCAATCTTGGCCACCGCGCAACGCCGCTGACAGAGCCCCGCCCCGGTTCCTACACAAAGTAAGGCCGACGCCGGAACCTCCGGCGTCGGCCTTCTTCGTCATGCTCAAGCGTGTGTCAGGCCGCGTCAGGTGCCAACGGCCGCGACCAGGGCTTCGGCGACCGCCACGGCTTGCGCCGCACGGCCCTTGGCCATGTCGCTGTCCGCCTCGTCCCAGTCCTCGCGGGCCGCCTGCAACCGCGCGCGGGCATCCTCTGCGCTCACGTCGGCCAATGGAATGGCTTCCTCGGCCAGGATGGTGCAGCGTTCCTCGGTGACCTCGGCGAAGCCACCGGCCACGAACAGCCGCTGATCCACGACCCCGCCCTTGTAGACAGCGATCACGCCGGGACGCACCGTGGACAGCATCGGCGCGTGGCGGGGCAACACACCGAAGTCACCCTCGGAGCCCGGCACCACCACCATCTCGACCGGTTCCGACATCAGCAACCGCGCCGGCGACACCAGTTCGAATTCTGTCGTTTCCGCCATGCCTTGGATTACTCCTGAGGACCACCCGCCGGGCCACGCGCGTGACCCCTCTTCGGTTGCCCAGCGCCCCTCTCCTGTCGAGGGACGCGGACCACCCTGTCTTCTGACCTGCCTTAGGCCGCTTCGGCCGCCATCTTCTTGGCCTTCTCCACGGCCTCATCCATGGTGCCGACCATGTAGAACGCTTGCTCGGGCATGTGGTCGTATTCGCCCGCGACCAAGTCCTTGAAGCCCTTGATGGTGTCTTCGAGCTTCACGTACTTGCCCGGGGAGCCCGTGAACACCTCGGCCACGTGGAACGGCTGCGACAGGAACCGCTGAATCTTGCGGGCGCGCGCCACCACCAGCTTGTCTTCCTCGGACAGTTCATCCATCCCCAGGATGGCGATGATGTCCTGAAGCGACTTGTAGGTCTGCAGCACGCGCTGCACCTCGCGCGCCACGGTGTAGTGCTCGTGGCCGACCACGTTCGGGTCCAGGGCGCGGGCGGTCGAGTCCAGCGGATCCACCGCGGGGTAGATGCCCAGTTCCGAAATCGCGCGGTTCAACACCGTGGTGGCATCAAGGTGAGCGAAGGACGTCGCCGGAGCCGGGTCGGTCAGGTCGTCGGCGGGCACGTAGATGGCCTGCACCGAGGTGATCGATCCCTTCTTGGTCGACGTGATGCGTTCCTGCAGGTTGCCCATGTCGGTGGCCAGGGTCGGCTGATAGCCCACCGCCGAGGGGATACGGCCCAGCAAAGCCGACACCTCGGACCCCGCCTGGGTGAAGCGGAAGATGTTGTCGACGAAGAACAGGACATCCTGGCCTTCCTCGTCCCGGAAATACTCGGCCAGAGTCAGGCCCGACAGCCCCACGCGGGCACGAGCACCCGGCGGCTCATTCATCTGACCATACACCAGAGCGGCCTTGGAGTTCTTACCCTCCAGATCGATCACGCCCGAATCAATCATTTCATGGTACAGGTCGTTGCCTTCGCGGGTCCGCTCACCCACCCCGGCGAACACCGAGTAACCACCGTGCCCCTTGGCGATGTTGTTGATCAGTTCCATGATCAGCACGGTCTTGCCCACGCCGGCGCCGCCGAACAGACCGACCTTGCCGCCCTTGGTGTAGGGCGCCAGCAGGTCGATGACCTTGATGCCGGTTTCCAGGATCTCGGTGTCGGTGGACTGCTCCACGAAGTCCGGCGCCTGGCGGTGGATCGGCAGCTTCATGCCGGTCTCGACCGGACCCCGTTCGTCGATGGGCTCGCCGATCACATTCATGATGCGGCCCAGGGTCTCCGGCCCGACCGGCACGCGGATCGGCTCGCCGGTGGCGTTCACCGACTGGCCGCGCACCAGACCTTCGGTGGAGTCCATGGCAATGGTGCGGACGGTGGACTCGCCCAGGTGCTGGGCCACTTCCAGCACCAGCCGCTTGCCCTGGTTGTCGGCCTCCAGCGAGGACAGAATGGGCGGAAGATCGCCCTCGAAGCGGACGTCAACCACAGCACCCATCACCTGGGTGATCGAGCCGACGGAGTTGTTCTGCGCGGTCGCCATGTGACGCGTGCTCCTGCTTGCGGTCCTATGTTGCGGCGCGTGCGGTCGGGATGGCGCGCCAAATCCTGAGTGTCGGTGCCGCCCCGGTCGTGGGGCGGTGAGTGTCTACAGCGCCTCGGCGCCGGAAATGATCTCGATCAGCTCCTTGGTGATCATCGCCTGTCGCGTGCGATTGTATTGCAGCGTCAGGTCGCCGATCATGTCGGAGGCATTGCGCGATGCGTTATCCATGGCGGTCATCCGCGCCCCCTGTTCGGACGCGTAGTTCTCCGTCATGGCGCGGAACACCTGGGTCTTGACATTCAGCGGCAACAGATCGTCGAGGATCCCCTCCTCCGAGGGCTCAAACTCGTAGATCGCCTTCAGGGCATCGTCCTTCTCGTCCACCGGCTCGTTCTCGTTGGCGCTGTCCGGCACCGGGAACGGAATGAGTTGCTGGCGGGTGACGATCTGGCTGATGGCCGACCGGAAGCGGTTGTAGACCATGGTGCAGACGTCGAACTCGCCGGCCTCGAACATGTCCAGCACCCGCTGGGCCACCACCTCGGCCTCGGCGTAGGTGATGACATGGCGGCCGAAGTCCTCCAGCGTGTCACTGATCAAGGACGCGTGATCACGCTTCAGCGCGTCGCGGCCCTTGCGGCCGACACACAACAGAGTCACGTCCTTGCCATCCGCCTGCAACTCTCGCACAAGCGCCCGGGTGTTGCGGGCGGTGGCGCCGTTCAGGCCACCGCAAAGCCCGCGATTGGTGCTGACCACCACAATCAGATGGCGGCGATCCTCGCCGGTGCCCGCCAGCAGCTTGGGCGCGCCGGGGGTGCCGACAACGCTGCCAGCCAGGGTGCCCAGCATGCGGTCCATGCGCTCAGCGAACGGCCGGCTGTTCTCGGCGGCCTCCTGCGCCTTCCGCAGGCGCGAGGCGGCCACCATCTTCATCGCCGAGGTGATCTTGCGGGTCGATTTGACCGACGAGATCCGGCTGCGTAGATCCTTTAGGCTCGCCATGGACTGGGGGGCCTCTCCTCCAGGGGAACGCGATCACTCACGAGGCTCGCACAAGGGCGGCATGCCCGCGCGCCGAGCGCGCGGGCCCAACCGGCCCTCAGGCGAAGGTCTTGGTGAAGCCGTCCAGGAACGCGACCAGCTTCTCCTCGGTGTCCTTGGAGAGCACCTTCTCGGTGCGGATCGCCTCCAGGATATCGGGCGCGGAGGCCCGCATCTCCCGCAGCATCTCGGCCTCGAAGCGGGTCACCTCACTGGTCTTCACGGCGTCCAGGTAGCCCTTGGTGCCGGCGAAGATGGACACCACCTGCTCCTCGACCGGGAACGGCGTGTACTGGGTCTGCTTCAGCAGCTCCGTCAGTCGGGCACCGCGGTTCAGCAGCCGCTGAGTGGCCACGTCCAGGTCGGACGCAAACTGAGCGAAAGCCGCCATCTCACGATACTGGGCCAGTTCCAGCTTGATCGAGCCGGCCACCTTCTTCATGGCCTTGATCTGCGCCGAGGAGCCCACGCGCGACACCGACACGCCCACGTTCACCGCCGGGCGGATGCCCTTGAAGAACAGGTCGGTCTCCAGGAAGATCTGACCGTCGGTGATGGAAATCACATTGGTCGGAATGTAGGCGGAGACATCGTTGGCCTGGGTCTCGATCACCGGCAGCGCCGTCAGCGAGCCCGCGCCGTTGTCCTCGTTGAGCTTCGCCGCGCGCTCCAGCAGACGCGAATGCAGATAGAACACGTCGCCGGGATACGCCTCGCGGCCCGGCGGGCGGCGCAGCAGCAGCGACATCTGGCGGTAGGCAACGGCCTGCTTGGAGAGGTCATCGTAGAAGATGACGGCATGCTTGCCGTTGTCGCGGAACCACTCGCCCATGGTGCAGCCGGCGTAGGGCGCCAGGTACTGCAAGGGCGCGGGCTCGGAGGCGGTGGCGGCAACGACGATGGTGTAGTCCAGCGCGCCGTTGTCGGCCAGGGTCTTAACCACCTGGGCCACCGTCGAGCGCTTCTGGCCGACCGCCACGTAGATGCAGTAGAGCTTCTCGCTCTCATCCTTGGCCTTGGCGTTCACATCCTTCTGGTTAAGGATGGTGTCCAGGATGATGGCGGTCTTGCCGGTCTGACGGTCGCCGATGATCAGCTCACGCTGGCCGCGGCCGATGGGGATCAGGGCGTCAATGGCCTTGATGCCGGTCTGCACGGGCTCATGCACCGACTTACGCGGCACGATGCCCGGCGCCTTCACGTCGGCGCGGCTGCGCTCCACGTCCGTGATCGGCCCCAGACCGTCGATGGGATTGCCCAGCGCGTCCACCACACGGCCCAGCAGGCCCATGCCCACGGGCACGTCCACGATGGCCTCGGTGCGCTTGACGACGTCGCCTTCCTTGATGCCGGTGTCCTCGCCGAAGATCACGGCGCCGACGTTGTCATCCTCCAGGTTCAGGGCCATGCCCTTGATCCCGCCGGGGAACTCGACCATCTCGCCAGCCTGGACGTTATCCAGGCCATGGATGCGGGCAATTCCGTCGCCGACCGAGAGGACCTGACCAATTTCCGCCGTATCCGCCTCGGCGCCGAAATTGGCGATCTGTTCCTTCAGGATTGCGGAGATTTCCGCGGCGCGGATTTCCATCATCCAACCCCTTTCATGGAGAGACTCAAGCGTTGCAGTTTCGAGCGCAGGGAGGCGTCAACCATGCGCGAGCCGACGCGGATCACCATGCCGCCCAGCAGGTCCGGATCGACGGAGGCGTTGACGGTCACGTCGTTGCCCACCACCTGCCGCAGGCGCGCGGCCACGTCCGCCATCTGGCGCTCGCTCAACGGCCGGGCGGCGATCACCTCGGCGGCGGTCTCGCCACGCCGCTTGGCGAGCTGGCGCTGAAACGCCTTGATCATGCCCGGCAGTGCGAACAGGCGCCGTTTCTGGGCCACCAGCCCCAGGAACTTACGGGTCTGGTCGCACACCTCTGCCTTGTCGGCAAGGGCCAGGATGCCTTGAAGGTGATCGTCTCGGTTCACCACCGGGCTGGCTATGAACCGGCGCAGATCCTCGCTGTCCGCCAGCATGGATTGAAGCGCGTTCAAGTCATCGGCCACCTGATCGATGACCTTGTTGTCCTCGGCCAAGGCATAGAGCGCCGTCGCATAACGAACGGCCAGCCCGGATGCCCGCGTCGATTCCGATGCCACAGTCGCCGTATCCTGCTTGTGGGTGAGTTCATCGTCCCGCGCAGGGTTTGCGGCAGGCCGTTGAATTACAACAAAAATCGAGGCTCCGGAGAGCGTTCCCCCCGAAGACGTCGGTTCCTTACCACACTCCTTTCGCGGTTTGCAAGTGGCGGTCGGGCACGGCATCGCCGCGGTCAAGGCTCGCCGAGCCGCCCGCGACGGCCCGGTCCCGATCGTCCGGACGGGTGCCCATGCCGCCCTCGTCGGCGTGCCCCGGCCCAACGAGAGATAATCACAAACAGGCCACAAACAGGGCTTAAGGTTCATACTGACGGTTGGTGAGGGGCGCGACCATTCCGCGTCCGACCGGCGCAGACAAACCCAAGACAACCCGTATTGAGCCCCGGTAAGGGATCCAGTATAAGGTTCCGTCCTGGTTCGGCCGAAGGGTTGTGGAGTTCTGGATAAGGTGCCGGGAAGCGACGGGGCTCCGAAGAACGGGCGCCGCCCCGGTCCAGGCCGCATGAAAGACCATGCGTCGAGCCGATCCGCTGGTTTCGCAGGAAGAACGTGAGAGGAGACTATCCATGTTGAGGACCCTGATTCTGGCCACGGGCGTTGCCCTGACCTTGGGTACGAGCACCACCGTCGCCATGGCGGCCGATGCCGCCAACGGTGAGAAGTGGGCGAACCGCGTGTGCAAGGCGTGCCACACCTTCGACAAGGGTGGGAAGCACATGGTCGGCCCGAATCTGTGGGGCATCTACGGTCAGCCTCCGGCCCAGGTCGAAGGGTTCGATCGCTATCAGGCCGCGCCGCTGTTCGCCGAGAACGGCATCGAGACCTGGAACGAGGAAAACCTGGCGGAATACGTGGCCGACCCGGAAGCCTTCCGCCAGAATTACGCCGGTGGCCACGAAAGCGCCATGGTCGTCAGCCTGCCGCCCAAGTTCGCGCCGGACGTCGCCGCCTATCTGAAGACTCTGCAGGACTGATCCAGGCAGGAGGTCGACTCCACCGATCCGTCATCGGAAGAACCGCCGCCCCCATTCCGGGGCGGCGGTTTTCTTTTAGGGGACCGGCGTGACGCACAGATGATCGGCCCGCGCGGGTCGGACCCGCGCAACCGGCACTTCCCGGTTGGAGGACGGGTCCTTTAGGGTTCCTCCACCCCGTGACCCGCGCGACAACCGGCCTCGTGCCGACGCCCCGCCGGGTCCAATTTCCTGGAGGATGACAAACGATGACCGATTTCGTGCAGGTGGGACGGGACCTGGCCGCTGGCATGGCCGCTCTCGGCAAGGCCGAGCCCCAAACCATGAGCGCGTTCAAATCCCTGATGGCGGCCACCGCCGGCAAGGAGGGCGAACTGTCCGTGAAGGTCAAGGAACTCATCGCCCTGGCGATCGCCATCACCGTGCGCTGCGACGGCTGCATTGCCCACCATGTCAAGCTGGTCGTCGATGCCGGCGCAACCCGCGGCGAGGTCGTCGAAACCATTGGCGTCGCGCAATTGATGGGGGGCGGCCCATCCACCGTCTATGGCGTCGAAGCGCTTCACGCTTACGACCAGTTCACCGGCGCCGCCTAGGGCACGGATCCAGACAAGAGCGGCGGCCCCGCACTCTGATCTCTGGCCGACTTATCCCCTTGCTACCACCGGACACATTCGGCTGGCCTCTCGCGGGTCAACCTCGCGCGCTATCCTGTGCCAACCTGAAACAAGGGGATAAGCCATGTGTCCGGTGTCAGAATCGACCGTGCACGCCATTCACAATGGTGCGTAGTGTCCCGGTTCCGAAGTCTGTGCGATCTGAAGCGTTCGGAGGCAGAAGCGCTCGATGGCCCTGAGGATGTGGCCGGCAGATTTGGTCCGGCGGAAAGGCTTGGGATCTTGGTTGTGGGCCTCGATGAAGGCGTGAATCGCGTCTTCGAGACCCTTGGTGGACCTGTGACCGC
>Ga0126339_10000487_pt1 | contig 22063 bp, 10 predicted proteins | sample OrbTmetagenome_2_FD_92532 | JGI IMG/M metagenome (GOLD analysis project Ga0126339, IMG submission 92532) | Coral microbial communities from Petempiche,Puerto Morelos, Mexico - Orbicella T R C metagenome | ecosystem: Host-associated > Invertebrates > Cnidaria > Coral | place: Petempiche,Puerto...
GTGGTTTATTCAGTTTTTGCTTTTTTAATGGCAACCCCCCCCCCCCCACCTTATGGCCACCCAATTAATATGGACACCTTGTTGTTACAGCCACTTTGTTCTGGCCTGAACAGAAGTTCAGTCAGTCAGTCATTTTCACCCAGGCAGTGAGGCCTGGGTTTAAATTTCGGCTTTCTTTTTTTCCGCGTTCAGTCACAAATAGCCGTTTGGTCTCTAAAGGGCATGCGCCACCTGTGCATGCGTACAGCACATGGAATTTACAGAGGTTGTCGTCGAGAAAAGTTAGCACGGATTCTATGATTTCTAGGGTGATGAAATCACATGCAAATGAACACACCGTTCAAGGTAGACCAACACTAAAGGACGTTAAGCGTTTTCGGAACGGGTCACTGCAAGCCTTACGAGACATCAATTTACGAGCGAACATTTTGAGTGAATCATGAATCATGTTATACCAAAGGAGTCATCAACCAGGGCTATCAACTCATCAACTTGATAAAAAGCATCTTCAGAAGCATCTTCGTATTTTTAGACATGATCGTGAACCAAGCAGAATCCCAGCACGAGCTCAAGAACGTCTGAGCAACGAGCAGAAAGGTTAGAGAATTTGTTTACGAATTCATCTGTTCGAGTACACCTAAGGAAAATGCTCTGAGAAACTTCATTAAGTATAATAAAGATAAAATCTCAAACTAAAGGATATTCTCTCGTTATTTGCTTGTAACAGAGTTATGTGTCTTAACAAGAGTGAAACTCGTGTAGCGAATTATTGTACATTTAAGCTGAAAGAAACTAATGTATGTCAGTGACCCCAGCAAAACAATTCTTGGCTTGCACTGTCACGCAATCCTGACACAATAAAAAATTATTCGAAAACCATTTAGTGGATAAAATCAAGAAATTGTGATGTTATAGGAGATTAATAAAGATGACACTCCTCGAATTTTTAGGTCTGTGCATTTTCCCAAGCTCAGATATTCGTTGAAACATTTTGCACAAATTTACAGAGACCAGTATGGAACCACCATGTTGGTGTACCTCCGCGGTACGCCCACATTGCAGCCGGAAAATATTGTAAACATTTGGAACTTACTTTGGCTATCTAGGCGACTGATTATCTGTACTGAACAAACAAGCATTTACAGAAGCACTTTTCCTAATACTGTAACTTCTAAATGGGCTAAAAATCACGAGATAAGTATGTGATTTTGACAACCGCGTTTGTAGGTCTAGGTGACACATCGCCATAACAATGAAATTCAAAATGTCTCGCTTGCTTGAGAAACGCAAGTAACAACTACAAAGGCTAAGGAAAATAGACTGAAACATTTATAGGTTGATATAAAGACCTTGACTCATTTCACACCCTAAAGACTTGCAAACAAGTAATAAGCTATTAATCAATTCCAAGAAATGCAATCAGAAGCAGAATAGCTTAAGCACATCAATTCGATTGAATTTCGTACAACTTTAAATGCAGAACATTTAGCTCAATTGCAATATAGCTATTGCTTCTCAGTATAATGACTGCCTGGGTACACGCAGCAAAGCGTCTTGTCTTATTTGAAGAACCCCTTCAATACAGCCACCCCATTAATATGGCCAGATCTTCCTGGCCCATTGGTGACCAGATTAACAGGATTCCACAGTAGTAGTAAACCCTGCTTTCTTTTGTCCTTTTACATGAATAGCGTTCTTAAAAGTCAGCTTCACAGGGCAAGTCTTAAACATGTGGGATATAAAACTGCAGTATGACCAGAATGAACTTGAACGCTATTTGCATCATTTTAACAAGTATTTTGCATATCACAAATGAATATATGGCGGTGTTGTTTTTTTTGGTAGTAATTCAACTTTTTTATTAGTTCTTGTTTGTTTTAATTGATATAGGAATTAAGGAGTGTGCACATTAGAAGCAAGGTGTGGACTCACAGTGAAAAACCAGAGAACCAGTCAAAAAATAGATATGGAAATGTAGTAGCTTGTACGTGCTTTTGTTTAAATGCATGCTTCTTATTTCATTATTAATTTTGTAACTAAAGTTACTTTAACAAGTACATACATGTAAGTAGATATATACATGGGGTGAGGGATGGCGCAGTGGTGAGCGTGGTCGCCTCCCAGCAATGTATCCCACGTTCAATTCCGGCCAGGTGCCATCTGTGGGTTGAGTTTGTTGTTGGTTCTCCCTTACCCCAAGGGTTTTCTCTGGGTTCTCCAGTTTTCCTCCCTCCACAAAAACCAACATCTCCAAATTCCAATTTGACCAGGATAGAGGACCAGCATAAAGCCAGCTAAGCCTCCACTCTAAATATTGTTATATTTTACATGCATAAAGTGTGTGCTTGCAGTAACAGTTACTCAGAGTTACTATGAATCTAAACTAGCCAAGTAACTAATAAATTATAAGGTGGCAGCATGGCCGAGTGGTTACACTGGTCTTGAAATCCAGAGGTCGCTGGTCCAGGTTCAGCTCTGACCACTTTATAGCTGGAGTTGTTTCTTGGAAGACCCTTGTTCAACTCCTCGGTCATGCTTGTAGATAGCCAACTGGTATGCCTCCTGCCAATTGGGATTTTTAATCCTATCATGTTTAGTTGAGATACTTGTTTCTCTCAGTTTAAGTGGCTTGGCTATGAATTAGCTAGGTGTAGCTAAGCACAATGACCACCATAAACAACATTTGAACATTTGTCTTTGACGGTTTGCATTATTAACACATAAGTTGGCTGTCAATAAAACTGGCATGAGAAAACAAAATGAAAAGTATGCTAAAACAAAAGTAAAAGGAAACAACATATGATTCTCCAAGATTTTCCTCAAGCTTTGCTTTACAAGCAAATTTAACTCTGGACTCAAAGGTTGGGAGTTCAACCATGGAAACTGACCTTGTACAATTTGTATGTGTTGTGTTCTCTAGCAAGACACATTGACCTCTTTACCTTTCCTTGTTAAGGACCTGTGATGAACTAGAATCCCATAGATCATTATTTTTTTCCATTTCTTCAGATGACCATTCAAGGGTGATTCTTTCTCCGACAGAGAATGAACCAGACTCACATTACATTAATGCAAACTATGTTGATGTAAGTATTGTCTTGTTGTTCATCAAGTGTGTTGTGTTGCTCCAGAAAAAACCCATACCCTCGTCATAGAAAGTCTTGTTTTTGTTTGAACCCCTACCCCCACCCCTCGGGGAATTCCAATTCAGAGTCATACTTCCCTTTAATGATGTTGTCTTCAAGATCCCCCACCCCACCCCTATGGATATTTTCTCAAACCACATACTGTAGAAAGCTCTTAGAACTGTTTAAAAACAGTACGATTGGCACTACAAAATATATTTCGCTTAAACACTAGCCTCATCAGTTGTACGCCATGTTGGATTCTGTAAATCCATTCATATAAGGAGCCGCAAAAAGTAATTACTGAACACATATACAGTCATAGAATATCCTTCACACTCTGCCACGTGAGACCACCACATGAGGAACATTGTTTGAACGCACGAGATTTCGGTTGCAGTAGTGTGCTTGTGAACCTGGTCTCAGAAATTAATTTTTAACGTTGTGGTTTGTGGCACAAAAAAATATCTGCAGTTGAACTGTAATAAAATGGTGAGAAATAGTAGTACTTCTCCTTGTGACAGAAACCATTATTCAGGACTTTTATACATGTATGCACATTATGCCTTGTTTCCCTGTAGCCAACAAGTAAACAGTTACTTTGACTAATCTTTAATTTGGTTTCAGAGCTTCAAGAAAGTAAATGCTTATATTGCCACTCAAGGTAAATTCAACAGTCCTTCCTCTGCCCTCTCCTAAACAGCAGGGTGTAAATAAAGTTGTTCTGATTACCCCGGGCTGGTGTATTCTCTCCTTAGCTTGCTTGAAGGGCAAGTATAGTACTTTTTTAGACACTTTTTTGAAGAAATTCAAATTACAGAAGTACTGTAAGAGATGAAATTAATTTCATTAAATGAATTCAGTTTGAAACTAAATTAACCATGGTAGTACAGTGAAACCTGTACTCAGCAGACCCCATATTAAACAAACACCATCTATTAAGTGGACACCAGCTTGAGTCCCTAAATTTTCCTCACACATTAATATTTTACTGTAAAATAAACCTGGATTTGGCAGACACCTCTGTTAAGTGAACCCAGACACCAATAATAAGTTATTTTATTGCACAAAACCTGCAATAAGCAGACACTTCAAGGGCTTTTTATTTCTAAAAGTTTAGCTGAGACTCTTTTAACATTGTTCAGCGATGTCATTTTAAGGCGGCTTACCACAGTTTTTTGGAGACTAGTAGCGCCCGCTATGATTGCTTGCCAGATGTCAGTATTAATTGCGCGTACACAAATGACGCAAGCAAGCCTAAGAAGAAACAGAAAACTACTTCAGCGCTTCAAAGGCGTTAAATCACTTCAGTATATGTAGCAATAGTTTCAAACTCCGTTCAAACATGTGTTTAAGACTAGGGCTAAAAAAATATGACCAAAAAACTTGATAAACAACTGGTAAAAGAGCTCTAAATTACTCTTGCTTTCTCACATGCGCTACATGGCATCACATGAGAGTGTGCTTAAATAAAGGGCATGCGCAATTCATTCTTGTCCAAGGTTGTAAAAGCCAGTCTTTGATTGAAGATTGCTCGAAAACCTACCGTACAACCCATGATGAAATTTTCACAGTTGATTTGTAGGGGTGAACCATGTTTAGAGCCAAATTTTTGAAAAAAGCTGTAAGATTTTGAGCTATTTTTGATATCACATTTTCTTAGTTTGCGAAACATCTGTCTTACAGATTATGAATGTTAAATCAGACCCAATTTCTTATTCCTAAAATTTTGAGGTGGGGTCAAACAGGTAGATTTTGAGAAAAACATGATTTCACCTACTAGTGCCCAGTCTCTCCTTAGGTACCTGGTCATTCATTTTGGCCATTTGTTGACGTTTAATTGTTCAAGTTTGACATAGTATGGAAAAAGACTTGAGTAAACAGCAGATAGAGAAAGGAAAAATATCTTGGAACATTTTTCAAAAGAGTTAGAAGTTGGGCTGTTATAATCCATCAAAACTGTAGTAAGCCACCTTAAATCTAAGTAAATTATTCCAGATTGATGCATTGACTTATTGTCATTGTGTTATGAGCAGCCTTTGATCTTACACCGTGTTAACTATCATTGCAGAGTATATTAGAACCCGTTTAGAGCAGACAACCTATATTAAGTGGACAACCTGCATTAAGCAGACACTAGTAAATGTGCCAAGGGTGTCCACTTAATACAGGTTTCACTGTAATATTTTTCTTTTAGTCCAGGGAATGGGGCTTGTAAGAATTTTGATAACGACCTTTGGGCTAGCACATTATATACTTTTAGTAATAGGCTGAAACTGTAAACTAAAGAACAGTTTTTTGTGGTTTGTCTTTTGAAGGACCCCTGGCTAACACTATAAATGATTTTTGGAGGATGGTGTGGGAACAAAACTGTAGGGTCATTGTTATGATCACTAAGATCTTTGAAAGAGGAAGGGTAAGTCATTCTCTTCACAGACATTTGTTTTTGGAGCAGTTTTTGTTTGAGTGTCAAAAGTCATTTGCATTTGCCTTGGTTTTACCTTACTAGTCGTATGTTTTGGAAGAAAAACCAAAATCAATTGCGAATTGTTGGCACACAGTTTCCAATGTTTCACAGTATAGGATACTTCATATATTTACCTGGTATTGTGATAGGTACACAGTATTGTATGTATTGTGTATGATTGGCTAGAGTGATTACTTTGGTTTGGTTTCAAAAAAGTCAATTAAAACAGATGTGAAGTACATGTAAAAAGTTCAAAGCATTTGTAAGTCACCACCAGTTTTGCCCTGGAATAGTCCTCTTCTGACTCGGTGGTATTTCTTTTTTTATATGAAATTGTGGTAATAGTTATAATTATGACTTTTTATTAGATTGTGAAAGGGCCTATGGGACAGAAAAAACACATATGTAGAAAAATAAATTATGATTCTATAAAATTGTGAATTAGTTCTTTATATTCCTGTCAGCATAAATGTGCAATGTACTGGCCATCTAAACAAGCCAAGAATGAAGTTCATGGTCCTCTAGTGGTAACATACTTAGATGAGGAGGCTTTTGCACATTACACTGTTCGTAGATTTGAGGTGAAACCAGTTGACCACTGCAGTCATTACAGTCAGGTATCTGTAGTTTATGTTTTCTGTGTTGATATCAGCACTTAGCAATTTGTCATCATGTTCATTTGCTGTTTTTTTATATAAAATTAACCTGTGCTGTTTAATCTGAAAACAGTTGCTATTTTCGTAGGAATGTATACCATACCACTGTTGTTTGAAAGTTGATTTTAAAACTTTAATCTGGGATTGAAAATTATCCAAAGATTTACATCAATCACTTTTAGTTCAAAGTTAGTTAGTAAGTTATTGTTTGATGCAATGTCGACTATCAAAAAGTTGGACGCAAAATGAGAGAAGTAGTTCCTTATTTATGATAAACCGACTGTGAAGTTGTCTTGGATTGGGTAATTCCTGCTTTAAGTGAGTGAGCCCAGATCTGTCAATGTAGAACCCTAGTTAATGCTATCAGGCCTTTAAAGTGGCTTGATCAGATTGAAACATTTCAAGGCCACTAATTTTCAATGTCAACACAGGGAAATGTTGCACTGATTTTCACTCATGTTGTTTGTTGTCTTCATTATAATTTTTGTTTTTCTGGCATCACTATGCTATTGTAATTTTCTGTATATCATGACTCCATAAAATGCGTGACTGCTATCTGAAAATTTTGCAAAAGCATGCTAAAATATCCTGAGCTAGCATTACAGTAAGAATAAAATATATGTGACACTTTCACTCATCTTGCGGTAAAGTGGCCAAGCCAAGGGAAAGCGATGGGCACAAGCGGAAAATCGCTATGCTGGATTCCTTGTTTATCTTTAGCATAGCAATTGGCCACATTAATGCGGCCATAAGTTAAGTGTGACAAATGTTTAATGGTAATGCTAGCACTAGCTTGGCAAATTTTAGCATGCTTTGCCAAAATTGGCAAAAAGCAATCGGGCATTTTATGCATTCATGATATACAGAAATTTACAATAGTGTAGAGATTCAAGACAAAAGAAAATTATAATGAAGACAGCAAACAACATTAGTGATCATCAGTGCAACATTTTCCTGAGTTGACGCTGAAAATTAGTGGCCTTAAATTGTTTCAATTAATTTGTTTTTGTCGTGTTTTGACACCTTGAAACTTCAACTGCAGTTTTCTCACTTTAAAAATTTTGCCATCATTTAGGCAACTATGTCAGCTCTTAGATTACGACGTCGTAATTCCAAAATGAACCCTTGATGATAAGTTATTCAGTCTCACGTAAAATGGGGTATGACATAACATTGCTATGGTAACTCAAATGTTGGTAAAACTTGCCTCATTTGAAACTTTCATCCTTCTCTAATACACCACTGACGTTCGATTTTCTGTTGGGTTGGTAATGGTGGCGCTGTAGTTGCTCAAAGTTGAAAAGTATTGTTACTCAAAAATGTGATGAAGCCACCATAAGCCCCCATCAGGAGTGATGATCACTTGTAAGTAACAGTCTCTTACAGCAAGCACACTGCATGAGAGATATTAAATGTTTGCAGTCAAATTATGTAGTGAGAAACTGACTGCAGGCCACCCCTGTAAATATGGATACCACAGTTCCATAAAGTGTATGAGTTAGGTGTTTGTATTGAGTATATATGATTCAGTTTTGATGAAAGTATATCTTATTTAAATATTTAGGGACACTGTGTAGTTAAGGTGTCTGTGTTAAGTGGGTGTCAGTAAAACAGGTTTCTTACACTAACAATCTACCTTGACAAAATCGGTGTTTTGAAAATACTTCTTTCAGAACATACATGTGCGATAAAAGGATTTTGTCACAGGCTTGCATTTCGTAGGCCATTTAAGAGGCTGTCTCTATAAAAATAGTTTTATTTGATTAAAAATTCTAATTGAAGTTTTCTAGGATTGATTGAAGTTCGTTCCACTCGCCACAAGTTACATGCCTGCCGAAACTGGAAAAATAGCACATATTGCCCATGCTCTAAAAAAAATAATATTTGCTCAAAAGTCCCAATTCTTTTTTTCAACTATAGATGTATTATAGGAGTTTGTTTAGCCATGTTGCAATTATAATTCAATGTTGTTCCTTCAACAGTTAAAAGAAGATTTTCTACCTGTTAAATCGAGTTTTGAACCAAATGTGAAAATAGCTTTACTTTGAAGGCGCGTTTTAAATAATAAAATTTGTCTGCCCACTAGGTTTTCAAAACTAATGACCGCTTAAAGTTCAGGAAATTTTGAAAACATTCCAGCAAGTAACTAACACACTCGCCTTCGTTAAGCTCTCCAGGGAGCCAAGGAAGGATTGATAAATGCCACGGCCATTTTGTGTTTACAACAGGTGTTTAGTTCCCAGTCTTCCCGTGAGTATCACATCATTGATTCCCGTTATACTCACGGGAAGATTGGGAACTAAAACACCTGTTGTAAACACAAAATGGCCGTGGCATTTATCAATCCTTCCTTGGCTCCCCGGATCACCATTTACTGTTCATACATGTATGTGTGCCGAGAGTTGTCCAAGAGTGCTTCTACAAACCTTTCAAGCGGACTCTACATGATTAAACCGGCTTAGAGGAAAACAATAGTTGGTAATACAAAGAACATTGAAGTAGGTGACCATCACGCTTGACACAGATGAGGAACGTATAAATGTACTTTATATACAAACCTACCGCTGAAAGGAAGAGCTGGCAGTTTTAATGCTACCTACAAGTTTCAAGGATCGCTATAAAGGACCAAAACTTTAAGCTTGAAGCCAGGTATGAGATTTATATGAATTTATCGGAGCACTTTCTGAAGGCAAGTGTGTTAGCTACTCGTTGGAATATTTTCAAAATTTCCTGAACTTTAAGTGGTCATTAGTTTTAAAAACCTAGTGGGCAGACAAATTTTATTATTGTTTTAAATTAAGGGACATTTATACTTTCTATTCTTTTAGTTCAGCAGTTTCAAACAGGTGCCACATTTTAAAAACGTGCTTTCATAGTAGAGCCATTTTCGCGTTTGGTTCAAAACTCGATTTAACAGGTAGAAAATCTTCTTTTAATCTTTGAAGGAACAACATTGAATTATAATTACGACATGGCTAAACAAACTCCTATGATATATCTATAGTTGAAAAAAAGAATTGGGACTTTTGAACGAATGTTAATTTTTTTAGAGTGCCGGCAATATGTGCTATTTTTCCAGTTTTGTCAGGCATGCAACTTGTGTCAAGCGGACCGAACTTCAATCAGTCCTAGAAAACTTCAATTAGAATTTTTAATCAAATAAAACTCATTTTAGTGATTGACTAGGTAAGGGCTTCGAAATCCTAGCTTATGAGAAAAATTGAATTTTTGAAGTAAAATCAGTGGTTGGTTTTTACAGAGACAGCCTCTTAAAACATTGAACTTCTATAAATGCAAATAAACAATGATTTTTAAAAGGACATAACTCTGTATAATGCGTTAAACATAATGTTAATTAACTGTGTCTGCTGTTGTTTGTTTCTGCATGTAAAGTATAAATATTCATCTAGGATGGTTTCCTTTGGAATAAACTGGGTAAGGCTCTTTGCAACAGATCTGTAGCATTTTTGCTATTTCATGGTAACAAATCATAACTGAATAAATCAAGGGTGTTGAGAATGAACCTACTAACAAGTGAGCAGCAGGATTTTGAACACATACAGAAAACAATCAAATGAAAAACAAACATGCACATGAAGCTTGTTAGCAAGATTAACAGTTGACTCAGAACTGTAGATGATAAAGCCTGAGATACATGTACTGGTTCTCATTACCTTCCAGATGCTTAACAGAATTGATCTGTTGTGTTGCAACTTCCAAAATGAAGTGTCGAAATTCCATAATTTGACATTTTTAGTCAGATGTTCTTAAAAATTACACTTGGGAGTTACCACCGATGTAAAAATTCACGGAAAAAAGGGATTGATAAACACTTACGTACCACCGGCTGGTTATGTTCAACATTCTTAGTTAATTTTTTGCAAAATAATATAATGATCCTAACATTTTACATGTAGCATCAATTGCTGTTAATCAATAAAATATTAACCACTCTTTGACAGACACCTTGAAATTATTGACAGTAGCTTTGGGCCTTAGCTCATAGATTTTCATAGATTTTCTCATTGTTTAGTTCACTTAGAACTGACCTGTCTTTACTAAAGACACTTTCTTTGATCCTTACAGTGTCTGTATTAATGGGTTTGACTGTAGCTTCTTTATAAAAGTGTTAAAATCAATTTCTGTGACATATTTCAGTGAATAATTTATTGCAATCAGCCAATTTTAAGAAATAGAAAAGGTTTTCCGTGTTTCAATCAAGGTATAGAATCATGAGTGGAAGTGTGGGAGAACGAGAATGATGTGGGAACATGATTCACAGGAGAGTGTTTCCACAGCTTGTCCGAGTTCTTCGAAGTTTCCACAAGTGTTTCAGTCTATAACTTCATAGAAACACCAAGAAAATGTTTTCTATTTTTTTAAAAGAAAACACTGGAAAAAAAGAAAGGAAAATCCCTTGTTTATTTTGATTATCAAATGTTAATTTTCTTTTTTTGTTGTTTGCATTATATACATAATTATGTCATCGGTTCTTGTTAGTTCTGTTGCTATCGTGTTGCTTTCACAGCAGGCTTTCTTACGGGATGCTTTCTGAATAACTATAATATATGAATTTATAATATTTAAGGCCACCTGACAAAATCTGGTGTAAATTTAATGAAAACCTCAGATGTTACTAGTAGATTTCTGACAAATTAGCAATCTAAGTGCACTACAGAAACAGTACATTTGTGACCATTTTTATTGTTTTAAGTCATTCAGACACTGTTGGTCAATCATTTGCAAACTTTTTGAGTAGTTGGAGTATAGTTGCACTGTAAAATACAATGGACTATTTTGTTATACTGGTACATAATAAATTACGTACTAATTTGTAAATGTTTGTGTCCAGGATGCAACAGAAGATGAAGTGAAACCTATGGAAGTGTTACAGTACCATTTCACTGGCTGGCCAGACCATGGTGCTCCAGATGTTGGTTGTGAATATCCTGCATTGGACTTCATTCTGAAGTCAGCAGCTGCCAATCAAGATGGGACTGGTCCCGTTATTGTTCACTGCAGGTGAGTATCAGCCAAAAAATGCATTTTTAGAGGTTATTGCTCGGCCAACTTATCTATTTCTCCCTTTTGGCTGGCTTTTGCAAGCATGTTAGTCATCTGTCGGTGAGGTATTGGTGTGTATCATTGTGAATCCTATTGTTCTCCAGTTTCCTCCTCAAATGGTGGCTATTTTGTCTAACATGTTGTCAGCTAGTGCGAAAAACATAACAAAGAATTTAATTGGTTTAGCAGCCTTTTTATTGCAACATTGTGAGTCGCCTATTTTCAAATAACTAATTTAACCAATCTTGTGTACTACAGGCCCTCGTGGTCAAGTGTCAACCGATCGCAGCAATCGATATTCAAGCGACATCTCAGCAGAGCCCCGGCAGATGCATATCGGCCATCGCTTGGTCGGTTGATAGTCTGTCTACAGAATCTAATTTTCTTAGACACGCCTTCGAGCGTTGATTGATATTAGCGGTGATCACACATTCAATATGTTGGCCAACGCTTGAATCAGTCACTTCCTTTTGGCTGGCTTTTGGGGCATGTTGGTCGTTTGTCGGTGATATGTTGGTGTGTATCGTATTGTGAATCATATTCTTATCCAGTTTTCCTCCTCAAATGGCGGCTATTTTGTCTAATATGCCATCAACTAGTGTGAAAAGCATAACAAGGAGTTCTTCCTTTGAAGGTCTCTGGGTTTCATAACCAGTCCCCTCTACAAACTATGGCTGGTGTGAGATAAAACCCAACGAGATCGGGCGAACTATTTTTTGTAGAGTTTACCGCACATTTATTAGAGAGAAACCTCAAGGTTCTATTTTTGATAGGGCTTATTTTTGCACAGTATATAGATGAGGTAAATTTGTGAATTAGGATAGTCAGTGATTCAGGACGATTGAAAAGATTGAGGATGATGGAGAGAAACGTTTGAGGAGTTTAAAAACCTATGAACGTGAGGCTGAAAACGGAGAAAAGTCAGCTAAGCGTCGGTATAGTATTGGCTGAGCGTCCCGTGTGGTGCCACTATATTTTCATGAGTGTCTACAGTCTACAGTCCAGCTGTCACACTAAGGAGCATGTCGGAGACGGTCGGCACTTGACTGGCTTTTGACTGTTGTTGGTCGAGTGTTGACCAAGTATCGCTCAATATGGGGACCAACTGTCGAACAAGTGTCAACCATGCAAGATGTCGATCAAGTGTGAATCGCTGCTGGATTTGGTGGACAGTTGACTGTGGTGCCCTTGGTACACTTAATCCGTTAGAACTTGTGCCATGTGTGACCGACCATCTCAATACAGTAAGACGGTTTCAATTTTGAGATTGATAAAAGAGATAAATCTATCTGGCCAAAACAAAAATGTATTGGAGCAAAACAGGGCAATGCGTTTCCTTTGGATAAGGCTTAGGTAAAACAAATCAAATCAGAGTAAAGCTTGATGTTTCTGTTATATTCGATGGTCCTTGCACGCAACGCATGAAATTTTGTTTGAGCTAGGTTACTACTTTCTAGGGATCTTAACTTTCAGAACTTCGGTGTATTGTACGTGTAAAATAACAGGAGTATACTGTATAAGCAATACCTTGTTTGGCGCGGACATTATTTGTTCTGAGAAGCAAGCAGTTTTCCCAGAGAACATTGAGGAAACCTGCGAGCTTGACTCAATATGAACTCACGAGGTTTTATTTTCGTTTCAGTGCCGGTGTTGGTCGAAGTGGGGCATACATTGTTATTCACAGCATGGTGAAACGAATGCATGAGACTGGTGATATAAATATTTTTGATTTTGTCGCTCAGATACGTCAACAAAGGAATCATCTTGTACAGGAAGAGGTTAGTGCATGATGGTACAAAAAGTTATCTCCGACATCACTGGCGAGATGATGGCCATGACTGTTGTTCTCTTTACTGCATTGGCTGCTTATTGTTTGTAGGAACTAAACGGTAAATGTTCTTTTATCCTTGTTTGTTTTAGTGTCAGTACATTTTTGTCCATGATGCTTTACAACACTACATTGACAGTGACTTGAGGCTGTCAATCCCAATAGATGAACTTAAAGGCTCTGTACAGAAGCTGAGAAAAAACCTTTCAAATAAAAGCAAACTTGAAGTCGAATTTGAGGTGAGTTTTGTTTGGTACATTTAAGTTATCTCTAATGATAGTTATCACTAAACTTGCCCCTGCTTTCTTTTATTTCTCATGATTGAAAACAACTGCACATTATTGTATGAACTAAAACTTTTATTTCTTGTTTTTTTTTGTTAACTACATCACCCATAACGTTCCTATAACTTAAGCATCTTATCGTGGATATTATCCAAACAATCAACTACGTAAACTTAACCAACACTTTCTATTTAACTCATTCTATTCCAGACAATTTTAAAGAACAAATTTGACACATGATATTCTTTACAGAATATCTCACTAAGCATTTACAGCAGAGCAGTGTACCATGTCCCGTTTGAAAGGACGCAAAAAGTACTTCTAGAAAAAAAAATGTTGCCTTCATGGAGACTAATATTTCTTTTACGAAAAGTTCACTCAGCAAGACTTAGGAAAAAAGGTTACCCGATACGCCTATACGCGCCTAGTTCGGTCAAATGGAAATTTTTTAAGCCCCTAATATATTTATGCCCATTTCTTCATACACGCGCGGACTACTAGGGTGCCTCCGCAGGCTCTCCGGCTCTGGGACCCTTTCTCGAAGATCCCGAAACGTTTTCACACCCGGAAAGCCATAGCAAAATCTAAAATCTTATGATTACAGAGCTGTTCTTTACACATATTCTTAATATGAACAGAGGTTCTCTTCTTTCAAGAAATTTCACGCGTACTCACCTCTTTGTTTTTAGATACAGATTAACTAATACTGGCTTTGCAGGCCCGAAAAGTTTCCGGGGCTTTCGAGAAACGGGCCCCTGGCTGGGGGGCTGTGGGGGCAATATTGAATAAAGTAATAGTTGCATTTAAATTACAACATAAACTAAGGTTGTAACACTCGATAAATTATAATAGTTATTAAAATTAACACTTATGAAGTATTATCCTTTCTTTTTTCAGAACTTGAATGCGATTCAAGTGAGACACTACAACTTAAAACAAGCTAAACGTGGTTGCAACATAGGAAAGAATCGATCAGTGGATTATATTCCCGGTAGAACTATAAACATGTGATTAAGCAAGAAATCATTTAGGAGATTTAGTTTAAAAGTTGTAAATAGTAAACAAAACTCAACTTAGCACCGAGGAAGGGCTAGGCCCGAAACTTCTACTAAAAAAATTGAGTTTAATTTGGCACTGAATTATTACTACTTACAACTTCTGAACTGTTTACTGTGCCACGCAGCTACTGGTCCTTTTGGATTACAAATATTTATTTCAATCATTTAGTTGTCCCATTATACTGGTCTGTTCATTCATGTGGCGGTCCATTGATTTGTGGATTTAATTCCAGGTAGAACTATAAACATGTGATTAAGCAAGCAATCATTTAGGATATTTTGTTAAATTTTGTAAATAGTAAACGAAACTCAACTTAGCACCGAGAAAGGGCTAGGCCCGAAACGTCGGCTAAAAATATTGTGTTTAATGTGCCACTGAATTATTACTACTTACAACTTCTGGACTGTTTACTGTGCCACGCAGCTACTGGTCCTTTTGGATTACAAATATTTATTTCAATCTTGTAGTTTTCCCATTATACCGGTCTGTTCATTCATGTGGCGGTCCATTGATCTGTCCAGCGGTCCGTCAATCAGTCGGTTAGTCAGTAAGTTGGTCCGTGCATAACTCCGCTTGTCAGCCAATAAGGTAGACAATAAGGTATTCATTTATAAAGATTAAATTGCTTAGAAGCGTTTTATTGTTTAATACTTAATTGATGATAAGTTTTTCCATTATGTGTTCATCCATTTTAAGCTGACAGTGCCAGGGTGGAACTGTATCCTCGCCCAAGAGAGGAGGGGTCGGATTATATCAATGCTACGTACCTTGCGGTAAGAATTGGGCCTTCTTTACTTGATAACTACATGGAATTCTGTCTCAAATTTGCCCTTCGATTATACTTTGTGTATACTGTCAGCCTGTGTTTAGCTATCTCCAATTTGTTAAGTTACCAGAGTTCTATCCTGTCAATTTCTGTTAAGTTGATCAGCAAATTGTGCGTTATTTTCAAACCGTAGAACCGTAGATTGTCAAATTATGGGAACGGTTAGTCTATAATAGCACTCGGCGTTTTCTTTCTTATTTAGGGATTCTGGAAGTCCCAAGCTTACATAGCTACTCAGTATCCTTTAGAAGAGACTACACAAGACTTTTGGAGGATGGTTTGGCAGGAAAACTGTCGTTCACTTGTCATGCTGCTTAGTAAAGCGGAGCTAGAACAGGTAATACCTTCCCCCGGCAGAGGGCTCACTGTCACATTATGATCTGTTCTCTTTCTCAAACAAGCATCGTAATCTATGTACTACATTCTCATCCAACCAGCTTCAACTAAAACGTTTTTTTTCTTTCAGGATTACTATCATAGTTATCTTCCACGTGCGTATGAAACATGCAGGTTCGGTGATTATGAAGTAACAATAGATTCCGAGAATACCCGTGGTGATATTGTGGTCAAAGAGCTAAGAATGGTCTCCATAAAGGTACACCATCTACAATTATACGTTGTGTCCTGTGCAACTACAGACTTAGTGAAAGTAGTGTTAATTGGAACCCTGTAGGTAAGCAAATATTTTAGAAGAAGTCCATTCAAATCTGACTTGTTATATTTGTTATAAGGACCCAAGTGAGTACAGAAATCTACAACATTTTCATTTTCTTCACTGGCCTGAAGATGGAGCTCCGTGGTCCGGTCAAACCATTCTGCAGCTTATCTGTAAAGTGGACAGCTGGGAGAAAGAAGTGCAGGTTCACGCTAAGCCCTATGAGGTTATTGGTCCAATTGTAGTGCACTGCAAGTAAGTTAGATTGGTTGCTTTGCGCGTTGTTTGAACGCACTGTTAAATGAAAATTATTTTAAGTAGAAATCTTCCATGAGGAGACTGCAAAATTGGGTGGAGTGTCTCATTATGTGAGACATTGATGTATCCTCTATATGTAAACAGACGCCGTCCTTAAGGTGGCACTCAGCTGTGAGTGAATGAGATTGTCTCATTATGTCCATACAAGCACAGTGCACAAAGGAGACAGTACTATAAGTAGATATTTACCGTAACTAGACGCCTCCCAGAAGCCGTCAACTCCAATAGGAAACACCAGACACCTAAATAAGCAAACATACACAATGATAGCTGTTGAAAACCGTGGTTATTTTTCTGTCACCTTCAAACGTATATCTCCATGTTAAGCTGCTCATTAGTTACCTACCCATTTTGTCGATTAAGTTGTGAATGTGTTTGTGGTCACAGTGTTGTTGCTTAATCACCTTCCTTTTTAGTTCAGTTCAACAACATTCATGTGAAACGCTCGATATAAACAGTTATGGTTATTGTTCTTCACAGTTATGGAGTTGGGCGCACAGGTGTCTACTGTCTGCTGCACACAATGTTCCATCAGATAAGACGTGAGAAAAGTGTTTCCATCTATCAAACAGCTCGCCTCTACAATCATCAGAGACCGCATTGCATATTAACCAAGGTTTGTAATGCCAACTTACTAGACGGAACAGGCGGATTGGTGTTTGATATTTTTGCTGTATAGCGGGATCGGGAGTTAGTAGCGGTGAGGGTCTCCCGTTACGTTTCTTGCCAAGAAAATGTCCAAAATGTTTCGCTTGTCCCAAGGCCTTGTAGCAATTGATTTTGACAATTTACTTAGGAGAGAAACTTATCAGTTGTAGGCACATGGAAATTAAGTTGAATTAATGTACCTGAAATCTTCTTGTTGTTTTATACTGATGGTGCAGTTCTACAGAAATCTGTTGAATTCGCGACAATTATCACACTGATCGCGGTTGGCGTGATTACTTAGCAGTAACTGCTACTTTATTGACAAGGGTAATGAAAAACCCATGTTTTTTCTTTTGTAAAGGAGCAGTACGAGTTCTGTTACGATACACTGGTGGAATATATTGAAGCAGACTGCTCGCTACATCTTGTGTGATCAGATACCAGACGTCACTGAATACATCCCAGAGCACTGGGATCAAAAGTGGCATTAAAAGTGACGCAAGGATTAACAGCTCGTGTCACCTCTCGTCAGTTTTCACGAACTTCATCATAGTTGTTGCATAATGAACCAAGTATTGTCCTTTGCAGTCCTTGTCTCTTCATGCAGTCTTTCCGTGAAATTTAAGTGAAGTAGTTGTTAGGTTTTGTCCCGTAAATAGAAAGGCGTATGAACCTTTCAAGGCCTAGTTGTGATTATCATATAATTTCTCCTTAATTTCGATTTTTTATAACCAACGGAGAGGTAGCAAGACTATACAAAATCGTCAACTACAGGTGTAGGAGCTGATAACTTAGAAAATGTGGTCTCTAAAAGTACAGTAAGGTGATAGTCTTTACGTATAACTACTAGCGATCATCAAGGAAAATTGTTATTATAAACATAGGGCTGAATGGTTGATCTTTCTTTAGATTGTAGTTTAACTTGAAATTGGATAAGTAGAATATTTGCGTCAAGCAACGCTTTGCTCTCCGTAGTTTGTAAAACAGAACAATCTCTGATGCAATTTGAGGATTAGGTGAGCCTGTGATTGAGGTTTCTTGGCCATCGTAGTTGCTAGGTAACAACTTCGGCTGGAAGCAGCACAGATAGTGGACTATCCTCGTAAGTTATTCGTTTTTATTTTGATAGGTACAAATTGATCAGACCCTTTCTGGGCTTTTTGTACGAGCAGTGTCACTGCGGATGAACTTGTTTCAGTTAACGCAGACACTGCGTTTTAAAAATTTTGCCTGCGTAACAATATAGAGTAATAAGAAATGTCTTTCAAGAAGCATTTGATGGAAAATATTATTCAAGATTAGCATAAAATTGGAGTGTTCAATAGTATTAGTAAGAGCGTTAGCTGAAAGCTGGAATATAATTTTGATAATACAAAGATGATGATAATCTATAACGATAAATAGTGATTGTAGTTTATGGTTTGAACTGCTGTTGAATAGTCTTGATCTTCTTTACGCCACATCGTTCTGTTTTATTAATTGTAAAGTATATTTTGAAGTTAGTTTCTTGGCTACTATGATTGATCTGTTTGCTGTCAAATTTGCTCGTTGTTTCAGTAATGTTTATTCATTTCAGACAGCTTTACTGACATCTTTCGGTTGGTTTTCCAAATATCTCTATCAAGCAAAGGGCAATGGGCTAAATCGTGGAGGAAAAAAAACTAATTGGTCGAATTACATACAGCTGCGATAAAATTGGTACCTTGTCAGTTTTGCCTGTGTTTCATACTTGGGAAATTAGGCATCTCATGTTGCAATCAATTGTTAAATTTCGTTTTCTAGTTATTTTTATTTGCCGTAGGGTACAGTTAGTATTTGGCATAAAAGTGTAGCATTATTACGGTCATGATTGACCACTAATACTGTAAAATTGTGTAAATAATTTGACAATGGTTTACTATTGTCTGCTTAGTGACTGAATAAAATTATCTCAACATTGTAAAGTATTATGGGAAGTCTGGTTGACCCGCGGAGCTGCCCATGGGATTCGGGGAGAGGGGGGAGGCTTTTCTACTCACTGTTCTCTGGGTTAGGTATATTTCACAAGGTGTTGCAAGCAGTGATCCCCGTAAATCTCAGTCATATACTAATGCAGCGGATGCGTACTACCCCCCCCCCCCGCCTCTTCCCCCGCCTTCCCCCGATAGATTTTTCAAGGTTAGGAATGCTAGTCTAACATTTCCCCCGGATTAGACAAGTCAGCACCAAATTGGAACAGAACTTGTGAGCAAACTATTCTTTCAGTACCTGCTTTGAGTATTCCCTAAGACTTTCATTTCCGACCGTATTAATTCCCAACTAGTCAGGGCCTGGGAAGGGGTCGGGGGTGATGTGAGTAGAATCAAACTTGTAACCAGACTCTCGTGAGAAAAACGACGACCTTGTTGGAGTGAAGTGACGAGTAGACGTTTTGCTACGCAACAAAATATCGATTTTCTTCGGTGATGGCGCCAATTCTTGCGTACTGGGACATTCGAGGGGTGAGTTGATTCAAGGCTTGGTTTCTCTACTTGGTTTGTCTAAAACCCCTGGATAGATTCCACGTGTCGATCGTATGTGAGCCCGGTACGAACCCTTGAAGTCTTCGCGTTTATTCAAGTGGTATGAGAGCTTTTAATTATAATTTGTTTTTGCGTTCTATTTAATAGCTTGCTGAACCGATTCGCCTTTTACTTAACTACACTGAGACAGAGTTTAAGGATGAGCGGTATGAAATTGGTGACGGTAAGGAGTGAGGTTGTTTAACACAAGCCCAGCATGCAAGATTCACTTGTCTCGCAACGATTTGACCATGTTTAATTTGCATGAAATGTCAGCGGGTGCAGTGCCAAAACTTGCGAAAAACATTGCATTCATACCGTAATGAAGTTCCTGCAATGCTGCAAGGGACAGTTTATAGGAGGAAACGTTGTCCTTGGTATAGGTATTGGGTATATATTGGGGTACTTAAGGTCATTCCACTGAAATAGAACCTGCACTGAGATTTTTGTGAAACTTTGCCTATTGATTGTTTATATTACAGGAACTTAAATTTTGAAATAAAAATGAGGGGTCCCCATGTTCGTTCAGGAGCAACAGCACCTTGTTTATACCCAAATAAATCCTTATAATAGCACCATGATTGTGGTCACGATTGCTTGCTAAATTCACGTTTCCGACTATTGCTTTTTGTTCTACACTGAGAACTGGTCCATATTTATTTTACACAAAGAAATTTATTACTCAATTCAAAACAGCAGAAAAAAATGATAGGTCACCATAGTCGTTTGCGAGAAAATGACAATTTACCTCTATGGCGAGGTCCAGCTGTAAAGAAAAAGCCGCCATTTTTTAATGCACGCGCGCTAATCACGCATGAAATTATGCACAGTAGGGATGCGCAATGCAATACTGGGGAATAACCGCAACAATTATTCCACCACAGGCAGCCCAAGCTCACGAGCCGAGGAGTTATAATTTTTTTTATCTTTTTTTGTTACTTTTTTGCAAACCTTCAGCGAAATGAGACATGTATGGCCGACATATACTATTACATAATGACCGTGGTTGAATACGCAAAAATCACTCTCGTCTTGCAGCATATGGAGGTGTCATTGGTTGTTGACAAATCAATGCTAATCGATGCTGACTACCCCAGTCGGGCTAATTATAGTTATCCAATGTACTATGCGAACCGTGAACCGTGAAGCAATCTCAAAATAAATGTTTTCTTAGGAAAGGCATGGTGGACGGAATTGCATAGTGAGTGAACTGATGATCTCTTCTTTGATTTTACTGAGGAACAGAGTTGGCAGGGTTATTTTCAGTGGGTTTATTCGCTTCGAGTGGTGGGCACTCCTGAAATGAGTGTCCAGCCTTTTTTTATTTTTGCAGTGGAAACCCACACAACAATAACTCACTGAAATCATGTCAGATCTACATCTATATCCACATCTAAATTTATTTTAAAAGTTGGTAAAATGATTAAGACATTGCACCAGCTGAATTATAAAAGTTTGTCATAAAATATATAAATAAATAAATAAATAACTAAATAAATTAACTCTGATAATACATATATAAAAATGTACCAGCCTGAGGAGCTGGCAAACAACAAAGAATACAACAGAGCAACAGGGTAAGTAGATTTTGTCCACAACATATATAACAACAACAATATCAATATCTACATGTACAATATCATAGAGGTCATAGGTTTGAATATCGTTCAGGCCTGAATTTTTTTCAGACTATAATTTCACAGCTGCTTAAATCATGTATATAACTGCAATGATCGTCTAATATGTCTTCACTTTGAATGTGTGATGAACCTTGGTGAAAGGTGACTTGTTTGGGGGGGGGGGGGTGGGGGGGGGGGGGGTGGGGGGGGGGGGAGGTACTTAAGATAATTCTCTGTAACTTGACAATTTAGCAAACCTAGAGGTGATCTTCAATGACGAAAGTTGGCTTTGCACTCTTTGTCAGTGTTTCGTTGAAAACATGAATTCGTATTTCGTAGACGGAGTCGCACTTAACTAAAGGTCTGTGCGTCCTTGGACAACCTTTACACCTCACAATAATGGCTGCTATGACACTACAAACCTCCTGTTTCATCATTAAAACACGTATAGCTTATCAGCTGCTGTACATTCACTTCACCACAACCATTTAACAGCAAGCGAAAATCCTCCGCAGTCAGGTTATCAAATGAGGACTGAGGTATAACATCCAGTACTCCGCTACGAAGAGCCTTCAAAGGGAAAGTGACCTGCGTCATTACTAGAGTTAAAGACATCACACTTAGTACAATTTTACGGATCTCCGTTACAGTTCTATATCCCACATTAGAATTTTAGGACGATGATTGTTTCAACTGTGAAAATTTGTGAACACACCTTTTTCCCACTTCACAACCAACCTTTACCGGGTAGTTTTAGGAGTGAACATTTGACTACCTTTAATGTTGCCATAGCAACAAAACGATCGTTTTGCTTGTCGTTGAAACTTATAAAACTCTTATCTAAAAGTTGTTTTTTTTTTATGTCAGTGATGCTCTTCTGATAGAATTTTCGTACACAGAGCGTTTCCACATTGCGCTGCGGCTGCCATATTGGTGTCCTTAAACAATGAAACGGCGGCCATGTTGGTGTCCCA
>Ga0126339_10000488_pt1 | contig 22062 bp, 13 predicted proteins | sample OrbTmetagenome_2_FD_92532 | JGI IMG/M metagenome (GOLD analysis project Ga0126339, IMG submission 92532) | Coral microbial communities from Petempiche,Puerto Morelos, Mexico - Orbicella T R C metagenome | ecosystem: Host-associated > Invertebrates > Cnidaria > Coral | place: Petempiche,Puerto...
AAAAAAAAAAAAAAAAAAAACGCGCGTAAGGTACGTGATGTCAGAAGTGTTCCTGATTGGCTGGAGAAAAGCACGTTCCCTCTGATTAGTTAACCGTTAAAGCCATTAGTAAAATCGAGAAAAAAGAACTCATTTCATGAAAAAACAAAAAGCCGGAAAAAAAAAACACTTACTGCGCAAAAAAAAAAAAAAAAAAAAAAACAATAGCATTTCCCGATAATTTTTATGTAAACGATCCTAGGGTGAAAAGATAAATTTCTTAACTTAAAAAAAAAGAAAATTCTAATTAACTTAGTGCCCTCAGCAAACCCAAGCATGTCAAAAAATTGTTTTACTTACCCCCGGAGAGAAACGGTTAGAGGAAAAGAAATTCCCACAATATTTCCTACAATGTTAATGTTTATCAGTTATCCGATCATTGAGCTACAGGCTGTTAAACTAATCGTCTTGGGTGGTCAGTTTAAAATATCGAAAGCGAGATATTTTCTTAGCCATGTTATTTTATCTTGGTAATAATAAATTCAGTTGTTCCCGCGATCTTGAAAATAGAACTCTGCTCCAGTTTCTTATCACCGCGGGGTAGTGCACCTCTTCAACTTGACCTTGCTTCCCATGAAAGATAAACTGTAGTATAATTTTATTTTCTTGCCTCGTTACATGCTGACAGAAACTCAGTGAGCCGATGTGGTCTTTCTCTTGCTTAAGGGTCCTTGACAATTTTAACGGCGAAAAGAAAGCTATTTTCCAAGTTTAGGGATAGAAATATCCGTTTTATGGAAAACTTACAACAGCAGTTAATTTGCGGCTGATAACGTAACAGGAAATGACAACACGCACTGGGCAAACGTGCGAATTCCGTACGTCGCACCACAATTGCTCTGTGCGAACTTCCCTTTACTCTCGAGTATAACCAAGCTTATTTTCGGCGACACAACTTTTGCACTGAGTTTCAGGAACAGTAAAGAAACGCTGAGAAATGTTCGTGTGGAATAACTAAGCTTCGGTTCGAACCGAGGCTAAATTATTCCACGCAAAAATTCCTCAGCGTTTTGGGGACGTGGATGTTGGAAGTTGAAGATTGGGTTTTGAAACAATAAGCCAAGGAAACTTTTCGCTTCGCGAATTTTAGAATAATTTTAAGTTATGGAGAATAAATGCTGTTTATAGCATTCCTATACAGACTAAACACTCGACCCCTCCTGCTGGGAAAGCCACGGTTAGTCCGTAACCGTGTCCATATAATAGCAAAAGTATATGTGCTGGTGGGGTTTATCTCTGAAACCAATGTTTGTCACTGGTGCAATAGGATAATTAAGATTTTCTGTTGATAAGCTTGATGAATTTTATCGAAAGAACCAGCTGGGAATTGAATTGAAAACCCAATTACGACGAACCACGGTTTGTGCGGACTTGAACCTCAGGGTACAGGGAACGTTAACAAGACTGAACCAGCCATTTGACTGGTAAAGATATAAACTGTGTTTTGCCAAGTATAAATAGCTAACGATGACAATGAATTTTCGGAACTAAACGGGAAGAGCTAAACCGGGATTACTTCGTACGTATTTCTATCACGTCTGCGCTAAAATATTTTCGTCCTCGATGCTAAGAACTAAAAATAGAACATATTGAAGCTCTCGAGCGATATTAACGAGCTCTGAACAAAGTACTTACCATCACATAACCTTTAAAAAATGCGTTTTTTACAAATGTAACATACCTCGATTTCGACAGACAGTAACATCGGTGATCAATCAGGTTCAGCCATTAATGGCACGGAGAAGAAATATCAACCTCTTCAATTTATTTTTGCATCAAAAATGGGTCTATATGCCAAACATATGTTCAGCTTCAATCAAGAGCTCATTAAAACGGAAGCCGAAAAATGACTTATTTCCTTCGCCCGTTACGTATCTCACGTAAGCGTGATTATTCCACTCATGCGCGGGCCACTATATGAAAAACAAATCTGACAGGTTTGACAACAATTTAACATGATCTGTGGGCGATTTTGGATCGAATGTAATTGCTTATAATAGCACGCGACTTCAGTAACAATGCTGTTCTTACAAATTGTACAACAGCTTGAGTATAACTGTTATGAAACATATATTACGGTTCATTATCTCGCCTAGCATATGGATCTCATTTGCAGCGACAAGGCCACATATCATTGTCTCTTCTGAAGATAAAAACGGTATGTCTGCATTACTTTACTGACCATGGAATCTCATTCTCTTGTCAGCCCGTGATGACCAATTTAGTCTCCGCAGAGTTAACTAGACCAACTTGAAAGAATTATAAGACCATGACACTACGAATAGAAATCTCAACAAGGTTTTGATAAAAGTAAGTTCCGATAAGTTCATTGAAGGACTATTTTGGGGTCGTCTCCTTGTTTTCTAGACAGTAGCAATGCCATGGGTAAGTATTGAGCTATGCTCAACAAATAAGTTAATTAGAAACAGTTTTTGAATTGCAAGTTTAGTAACGTTATGAACTTCACGTTCTGTTTTTCCTCTTTTCTGGGGTTAGTTCGCAAGCTGTAGTTCCGGTTCAGAACGTCCAAGTTTTCCACAGTTTCTTAGAAGGACTAGAGATAAAAGTTTTGAGAGGTTCATTTCAGATACCAAAGAGGTTTAAATAGAATAAAACATTGTGATAGCTATAATCCAAAGAAAGCGTTTTGTTTATCTCTTTCACCTGAATTTCCTCCAACAGAAAAAAATAACTGAATTGATAACTTCAACTGGGCGTCATTAGGGAAACTTCTTTTATTAAAATAATAACTCAATTAAAGCCTGGATGTTTCTAATATAATCACAGATTTCACTGAGTAAAATTCACCTCTACTATTTCATTATTAATTTTCACTTGACGGTGCACAAAAATTAAAAAGCATACAAAAACGACAGAAAACCCACAAGAAATATGGAACACTGTATATTCCGTCAAAAAATGGTTCAGCCCTCGACCAAAATGTAAGGTCAACGCGTTCCCAACTAATCGTGGTTTACTTAGCTGTGAGAATGTTGTTTTACATCAAGACAATGTTGCCACTGTTCTGTAGTGACTCGGCTTTTATTTTCATGAGTGTTGGTTAAAAGCTGTTCATTTTCAGACTTTTCACCCTGGTGTCACTTTTTCACAGATCTCCCACAAACCCGCGTTCGCAGGAGAGCTAAATTGTCTTGTAACTGATCCGAGATGTACATCGAGATCAAAATATGTTTGCTGCAGTGGAAAGCTTGGCTGATAAAGTACGATAAATTCAATGTTGTTTATTTGTCAGTTTGCAGTACTCTAGCGCAGGTGGAAAAAATATTCGTAGAAGTCAGTTGTTTGACAATTTTAAAACCCAATCATATGGGATATGACTGTTATTATTTTGTATCTTAACACAATTGATCGAAATTAATTGGGTGGCTGCCAAAGTGTTCAGTAAACAATTCATCAGTTGTGTTTTGAAGTTTTGCTATTTTAAGGACTTTATACACGATTCCACATCGATTTTTTTCGGTTGTCAAACAACTGTTGCGCTCCCGGAAAATGTGCAATTTACACTGAGACGCAACTCAAAGAATTATTTCAACGTCCTCAAATTTTTCCTCAATGTAGCATCAATATCCACGCTATGGTATTAGCAAACATTGGTTCTGAAGGCAATCTAAGTGCACTTCATCAAAACCCTGCATGATGGAAAAAGCAGCGACACAGCGGCTTTGCGAATAGCTGTTGTTTATCAGTCAATGGCGGCTTGTTTAAATCAATCTTTAGCGACTTAAGCCATCGTTATTTCTTCGTGTATCTCGCTCCTTGTTAAAAGAGTATCATTCAAACACCTACTTCCGAAACTACTCCATTTTCAATATAAGAGTGTTTTATCAGTATTTCGTTAACTGTATCTTCACTAACCTTCAATCACATGTCTCCACTAGCTGGCCACACAGCGTAAACTTAGCATTGAGCAAATTCTAAGATTCCTTTGAAACTGAATGCTTCAGATGGCCGACGGGGACCCTAACTGTCAAAACGAATAAAAAATGACCTTAATTCTTAGCGGTTACCCCCTTTTCGGGGGAGAAGTGTTGAAAATTAGATGATTGTCTGGTGGCCGTAATGACCCGTTTGGTTTAGCTGTTGGCTTTGGGAAACCTGTTAAGGGAAATAAATGAGGCAATTGAGGGCTAGGGATGGAGAACTCCATTGGCGTATGGAACACATCTTGATTCTCAAGCATTTTAATGATCAAAACTTAAACAGTTTTGCCTTTAGGTCTGTCCGAGTTAGACAGTACGGGTCGTTCAGCTCAGCGTGAAATGTCAAAAGGCATGCTGTTTGTGAGAAAAGCAATCTCCATCTCTTCCGGCGAAAGCAACGACATCTTTTGTTCAGGAAGAAACGTCCAGCAGAGAGATAAACTGACCAGTGAGATGGCTAATTTGGAATTGTCAATTGAGGATTGCTTCGACAAGTGTGTTCTATGATTGTTTTAATTGATTCTGCGTTACCCAGACGTGTAGAATGTGCCCTCAGACCTACATCATCTACAGTTACTTAATCGTTCTTCCAAACCTAGTATGACAGGTTAAATCATTCTTTTTTATTAACTCAATTTCCATTCCTCTCCGAAGAAGGTCATTTTCCTCAGCCCAATATCGATTTCGCGATCTCGTGATTTCTCATTTGCGGTCGCGTGAATTGATGTTACATGTTTATCGGCTGCAAACGAAGTGATCAGTTTGACTCGGTCATCAATTGTACTGTGGCTATTTGTATGTTATTCATTATTTCTAATTAAATTAACGTCGTCAATCGAGGGAGGCTTGCAAAAAGCGTACACTCATTCTTACGGAGCCCTTGTAAATAGGGCTCTATTGAAGAAGAGAGGTCCCAACAACTAGTGCTTTGGTGCAAGTGAAGAGCGAAATGTGCTGCCGCGGCCCAATGTGTAGGTAATTTAAGGCTTCTTTCTCAGTGCTATTTCCTTCTGTTCTAGCGGCCTACCTTATTACTTATCCACAACTCAGTTGACGAAATGCCTCGACCTTGAGCAGATAGAAAGTAAAACTGGTCGATGACCCCAGCGATTCACCATTAACCGAACGACTCTTAACATTATCACAGAATAACCAAGGTTTCTTTTCTTTTTTCACCGCAATCCCATGAATGGTTTTAATTCGCGGCAAAAAGACACACTCTGGAAAGTACATTGAAATCAAATGTGTCAGGTGTGAGGTAATCACTTAGGAGGAAATTAATCAATTAACTAATGGATGCTTTGCTTGTTTTACAGACACAGAGTGTGTTACGGGCTCGGTTATAAAGAAGCCAGTTATGGGGATTGTTCGATTTCAAATCTCTTCATTTGCAGATATTCTCTTTTTATTCAGTCGATAATGAATGAGGTGGTTCCAAAAACTTTCGCAGCATGAAATCAGAAGTTGATTCACTTTAATTGATAATTTGGACAGACAGACTGACCTTATGAACTCTTTGTCTCAGGAGTTTACAAACGACTAGCGTGACTTAATGATCAGAGCATGCCACTCACATTGCGTGACCTTCGGTGGAAAGCTTTTCGTCACGAGACACTTCAGTAAAATGGTATTACGTTTCAAATTTGGTCCAAAATACTTTTAAATCAAACTTTAACTCAAATCCAAAACTACCTGAATTTAGAATCAGAAATAAAATAAAAATTTCATACATTTCTCTGATCTCCGTGAGTATTTGACCCATGAGTCGGAAATTGAAAAACACAGTCTACAATCTTCATACGAATGCAATTCTTTCAGTTGAGACTTTTTATAAGAAATCGAACATTAATGAAATTATCAGATTCTGATAGAAACACTGTTTCATTGCATCGGTGTGTAAACTCATGCCCAGTCTCCTGTACATTGTGAACAAAATTCTTAGACAGGGAGGATGACGGGAAGAAACGAGCGGCTTTCCCGTCATCCCACGCGTCGTACAATTTTCTGGTAAAAGGCAAACTAAGACGAGTCAAAAGGTGGCTTATTAGGGTCGTCACGCAGCGAGTTGCGTGAAGGACGACCCTTTTTACGGCTGCGAAGGAGACTAAGTAAAAGCAGGATATTTAATTACCGAATTTATAATATGGGCCCCTGCTATAAACCAGTTTGACTAATGAAATGATAGTGAGGAATGTAAAACACTCCAAAAGGAGAAAATTTTGCAAACTGATTATCAGTCTCTCAGGCAGCCACACTTTAATAAATTCCAAGAAACCATCATTTTATGAATGGAATATTTGCTTTCCCCGGTGAAGTTTTTCTCTTGGCCAGCTTTGCCTCCGAATTCTAATATGTGGAGCTCGAGTTGACAGGCTGCTGGTACAAGGTCGCCCAGCTTTAATATTAGCTCAGAACTATCAAAAATACAAACTATAAGCTTAGCGAGCGATTGAGTAATTGCATTCATGATCCAGTTTTAAACCAGTCTCTTAAAATAGGTCCAGTTAGGAGTTGAGATTTATAAAATCTAAATTATCCAGTGTTATAGTATACGATTCATCTCAGTTTCCATACCTTCAACAGATACTATGCGAAGGTTCCTGGGGAATTCGACCTGTCGAAAATGCTTCTGAAACACGTGTGCTTCGTCCTCTCGTCTCTATGACGTGCCGCTTTAAAGAAATCAAATAGAATTGAAAACTTTAGTTGTATATGAAGGAAAACAGTCCAGTGTGCCGGATATAAGATCTCGCCTGGCACCAAGATACGGACATCTAGTGGTTCACCATACAGGAAATTAAACTTTTTGATTTAAAAATTATCACTTCCTCACGACTTCTCGATACTTCTTCGCCACACGGACTAAATAAGTCCTTGGCTTCAAGCGCCTACCCATGTTCTTCGAATCTCAAATTTCAACTGAGATACTTCAGTAATGAAGCTTTTGCAATTAAACCTTCAACCATTAGGCAAGGGTTAATGTCCATCACCAAACATCAGATTAGAGTTAGTTAAAACCCTTGACCGACAAAAAGCTTTTTTTCTTTCTGTTTTTGTGTTTTCGGCCATCATCTGTAAACTGACCACCCCATGAAGATCTATTGATGTAATGCCGGTATTGCAATAAGATAAGGCATACAATTGGTTGTACAATTGATAACACCATGAAATAATGATTTTTTTTTTCCTTCCACGCTCGATCACTTGTTCCTTTATATTTTTTTCTTTTTTCTAAGTTCAGTCTTTGATGGGTTTCCTGCCCTTTATCAAGCTAACTTAATTAACGAGATCATTTCCTAATCCAATTGTGTTAATCCTCTCTATTGTGCTAAATAGATGCTTTGATGTGCTTCGTTGAAATACACAACTTTAAAACTTGCATATTAGTTAACATCTTGTTCGATATTGATAAACTTGAAAAAACCAACGTAATCTACTGTCACACAAAAGCCATTTTCTTTTCATGTCACGTCCCCTTCTGATCAAAAAGAACTTTCTTAAAATTTGTTAAAATAAAAGAAACATACCCGTACCCTTAAAGTACCCTTGAATGCTTAATTCAATTAGTCATGAGCTTGCCATTTCGTGACTTGAGGTGACAGAAAACGGAAGCTGTATTTTACAGCTTTTCCTGTCGGCAGACTGTGTGATTCCGACACTTCGCGTGCGTTTGTGCATGTGGTCGTGCTGTTTTGACCACTTTTCAACTATTTTCCGGGTTTTTGTCTGTTAAACATCGTCTCAAGAGATCTCTAGTACTTTTCAGAAGTAATCTTGTTTTATTCTATTGAGTGTCTCTGATTTAATATCCTGATGCGGGCCGGGAGAGTAAGGTTGGAACAAGTTATTAAGAGGTTTTTTAAGTTAAGACATTATCGCTTAACAAGATGGATAACTACCAAGGAGGTAAAATTTTAGAGAACAAGATTAGGGAGAGATTAACACTTTAAAATCTCCTTTTCTGAGTTGTTGTTTTCTTAAGTGTTACAGCCAAACAAAGAAAGAGAAGTACGGAAGTATATGGTTATAAAGAAGAAAAATTGTCTTTTCAATAATGCGATTTTTTCCACGACAGATGACCCCCAGTGGTTTTGTGACGTCATAAGAGCAACATAATTCATTATACGACTGAGAAAATTACTTCATTGTGATTGGCTAAGAGCAGGCCAATTTATCACAGTTATTACCATCCTCGAAGACCAAAGGGCAGTTAGTTAGAAGGGAAGAAAATTAAAGCGTCGAAAGTTTACAAGTTTTGATTTTTCGAAGCCTCAATTTCAATTTCATTTTTTCAAATTCAGTTTGCCGTTTTTTTCCCTCCCGCCAAGCTAACTGCCCCTGGGTCTCCGAGGGTGAATTATTGCATATTGCTGTCTCTGTCGTCGCGTTGACCCGCGGTAGCCTGAGTACCAGGCCTTAGCGCGGTCATAATGTCTAACAAGTCTACATAAAACTCTCTTCGTCCTCGTCGAGGTTAAAGACGGTGGAATATCTGCACTCGTTTTGCATGTTATGGTTACTCAATAAATTCTCAAATGGACGCAAACTGTATTGTACTTTTCCTCTTTATTCATTTTCAACGGAACCGTTACAAATTAAATTACACAATAATAATCTTTTAAGCCGCAATTTAAATCAATATTGTTAAAGCTGAACTATCTTGAGGGCCGGTGTGTGCACTCGCCGACCCGGCGTTAAATTAAATGAAGAATACAAAAGCAAAAACCGACACAACGTAGGATGATTTTTTGAAGGTGTACTATATTTCGGCTGGCCAAACCAGCCTTCTTCAGAGACTCTATCCGTAAGGCCAGGGAAGCTTTTTTAATTCGAAAAGGCAGAACAATTGATCCTAATGGTCTGAATATCCACAAAGAAACATATTAATTGTTTCCATTTGTTTTCTTTTGTTATGTTCTTTTATCATGTTATTTTATTTTACCGTATGCTTACCTTTAATTTACACTATCAATTACTTTTGCGTATTTCCGGTATTACGTAAATATCGGCTACATAAAAACACGTACCAATGTAAAATTTTCCATTGTACCTGAAGAGGGCTGGTTTGGCCAGCCGAAATATAATACACCTTCAAAAAATCATCCTACTTTGTGTCGGTTTTTGCTTTTGTATTCTTCATTTTATATGTAAAGCCGATTAGATCACTATTGATCTAACGTATACCAGCTGGATCATCGTTCCGGTTGCTTGCTTAAACATTTTATAGTCATTTTAAATTAAATAATCTTGCATTCTTTCGGGACGCACCTATATTAAATCGCAGCGAAAGCATTTAGTTTCCATTCAAGTACGTATCTCGCATTGTATCGGCCATCGATAAAAGCAACTAAATCGTTCATTTGCCGAATGTGGACGAAACACGAGGGAGAAGAAAATCGGCGCGTGGAAACTGGAGACAAGGTCATGAATTTCTTGCCCCCCAGTTCCCATGGGGCGATTTCAACACTCTTCTTGAATTTTTCTTCGTTTACTGCGACGCAGAAAAGCATGCAATTTAAACCTGTTCGCTGCAATATAAGGTCAATTGAATCCTGAGGCGTCTTAGTTCTTACATCTGAGCTATTTACAAAGATTAGAAGTGATCAATATGTTATTATCTTTATTCATGTGGCATATCTTCGGGTCCACTCCCTCGCCGTTTTGTCGTGTTCTTCCCGATTAGAGACATACTGAGCAGCTATGCTTCCAACTAAAGGATCCGCTGAAATACCCAAAAACAACAATAATATTTGAACAAACTTATATTTTAAGAAGGAGTATGAGTTCATGCAACGTATAAATTTAACTGAATTAAGTTCAGGAAAAATGATGTAATTCTATACTTATATACTTCTATATACACTTGTGTACTTATAAACTGATATTTAACAATTAGATTATGAGCTCGAGTTTTCTATCTCGTGATAGTTGACGAGGGCACAGCCCTAGTCATCTATCACGCATAGAATTCGAGAGCGAATAATCTAATTGTTTTACTTCCTACTGGTCGTTCAAAACTTTATCCTCTTCACAGACACTTTGAAAACACAAAGAATCGGTCGCCCGTTCCTCTTGATTTTAATCGTTACAGTAAAATAAAAAGTTCAATTACCTGGATTGCAGTCCGTCAGAAGCGAACATACTGAAAGAAGAACTTTAGAGATGGTAAGAGCTGGGCTCCAGTTATCTTTTAAAATATCCAGACAGATCACACCCTGAAACAAAACCAAGAAACAACATCGGTTTATTTTCACACACCAAGGGTTATAAAAATATGTATTGTATAACTGATAAAATTAGCAGCAGATATTTATCATTACGACTTATCACAATCGAGTGCTGTCAAAAACTGAATTCCTATTTCAATTTGTACCTCTTGACTAAATTTAATCTGTCGCGCGACTGATTGACCCAACACACAAAACTAAACTACACTGTGACTCACTGCATACCAGAAATTCAACATCTCCTTTTAGCGATATTGAGAAGGATACCACGATGTTGATCTTCAGGCTAACAATTTTTTCCAAAGATCAGAGAAAGATCGAGAATTTAGACACAAATGAGAAAGGATAACACATTGGTGTTTATACTGTCTCGAAGATGATCAGATTGTGGCGAAATAAACACTGTGTCATTTTACCATTGAACTGTCAAATGCGTGGTCTAAAATTATGCTTTGTATTTACAGAATCAGCGACAGTATTCTAAACTGTTCTCGACTTTTTTCTTGCTCTTACAGCTCAAACCATGGCTTCAAACTGTCCATGTTCCTTTATTGCAAGTATTCTCTCGGTTAACCTTGTTTTCTCCTGACATTATCGTTAAATCTTATTTAGATTAACTGACGAGGTTTTTTAAACGAATTAAATTATTTACGTTACAGTTATTTATGTCTAGCTCAGTAAGTCTGAACTGTCTGAAATACATTAACCTCTGGTGTGTATTTTAGGAATGCGTTGGACGATTTTTTATTTGTATGAAAACTGCACAAGACAAATAAGTGGGTTCGTTCTTCTTATGTTTCTGCTTATGCTTATGTTTATGTCTCGGCTGTTTTCACTTGTGTTTATGCTTATCCCCTAGTGAAAACCAACCTTAAGGTTCTATTGCAGTCATTTTTATTTATTTATTTTTTGTCAGCAGAAACCCATTAATCACTTTGCTGTTGTGCTGAAGTGTCAATTAAGCCTTTCCACACAAATATCACGTAAAATCGCCTAAATATCGATCTTTCCGGAAGTCTCAAAAAATATATAAATATCTCAAAAAAGTTTTCTTAATATCTCGAAAAACCCTCTAACTATCTCTTATTTTTGTTTTAAAAACTTAAACCGATTTTCAATCACTTGGGCTAAAACTTTCACACTTTTCTAGCAGTAGTAGGAGTTGAGGATGTCACCAACATCCGCCATTTTGGAAATTTGCTGCTTTAGCACATTTAGTAATTAATTAATTAAATTTGTATTAATACATCTGTAGACCTAGCTGTCTGCCCTTTTTAACTCTCTAGTTATTTCAGGTAGCTCGGTCTCCAACTCTATTAATATGACCTTCTAAAAATATATATTTTTGTTAATCCAAGGGGAAATAAAGCTTGTTGTTGTTGTTGTAATACATTTTGCAAGTGGGAAATCGCTGAACTAGATTATTCCTGGCATAGAATTGAGCATTGTTCCAGTAAAATTGACTTATTGGTGTTGTTCCATTGTTATCTCTTTTTACAATCAATCGACCACATCTGCAGCGTTATATGACAAGCCCTGACTGTTTCTGACGCGACTTTAGAGAGTTTTGAAATAAGTGACTCTGATGACCCAACTAAAAACAACAATTGGATGGTGTTGAAGTAATTTTCACCGTGTGGAGCCAGCCTGCAGGCATTAAAGCCTCATATCACGCACACCGCTTCTTGTAGAAATGGTTATTAGCACCGAGCACACGGCTAGTGCAGTTTTTGTCGCTTATTGGCTAGTTTTGCCGTTTAGAGAAAGGAAGAATCTTATATCAAGGCACGTGTTTTATACGTTTAGTTAAAAACGTATTAATTATATTGTATTTACAAATTTTTAACACACGTTATATTCTTTTCAAAATCTCAGCCTCGGGTTTATTCTTAAAATATTTTTAAAATTTCGCAAATTTGAGCCTCGATATTCTTATAAAACATATTTTTATAAAAAGTAAAGAGTGTATAGTTTGAAACGTTCGTCTTCCAAAGGTCAGAATTCGCCCGCGTGCGAACGATTTCCCCGGGTCGAGTTCATTTGCGAGTCCTTCGATAGTCTTATAGTAAAATTTCAAATAATCATTATCATTATTTTTTTTTTTTCGTATTGTGAGTAGCTAACTTACCTGGCTATTGACATTACAGTGATAAATTCTTGTACGAAAAGTAACCTGAAAAAAAACATAAAGAAAATTTTATTCTCATCAAAATATACTTCAAACCCTTGCCCGGCATTAAATCAAAGCCATGATTACTGAGCTTAATTTAAGGAAAGTCGTTTGAATAAATTGAAACCTAAGTTTTTTTTCTGTGCCGAAAACAGTGCATTTTTATTAAGAAACATTGGAAATAACTAGCTAGCTTTCAGAATTTCCCTCTTGTATTGATAAATAAATTATTCTTAGTTCAATAAACGATTTAATTTTCACTAAATCAAGAGATATGCAATTGAATGTTTACTGAGATAAACGTCATAAATCTCAAAATGTCACAGTAAATGAAATTACACGCGTTGTTCACAGAAGTCAGTTACTTTTGTTTCATCTCGGCACGAAAAAAAACTTGTGCCGTAACCCTGGTTCGAGTTGAGTTTAGAAAAAACTTCTGGAATCACGATTAAAAATACTCCAAACCCTTTCGTGAAAGAGTGCTTTTATCAGACATAATTTGAATACCTAAATCCGTATAAGCTAATATTTTCTTTCTTACCTTTGGTGGTTTAAACGGATAATCCGTTGGAAAATGAATATCAAGGAAAAAGACTCCCCCTTCGTATACTGATTTCGGGGGACCAAGGATTGTTGAGTTCCATTCGTAAAGATTGTCACCTTTTGGTCCAGCGCTGCGAAAAGCAAAAAAATAAAGATATCAATTACGAGGCAAGCGGCAACAAGCAATCATCAGGTATTTTAATAATCTTCAACTGGTAACCACAATGAAGTCTGACAGCAAAGATAAGAGGCAAATGTTCCCCACGTTTCCTGCAAAAATGGTGCAATTTTTGCTTTGCTTTTCCTGTTTCATGAATGTTTTTGTTCTCGTTACGTGCACCTCTCACTAAGTGAAGAGAAATCAAGTTTTTGATGTTTGTTTGGGTAGACGCTTTCCGATAGTTTAAGAACCTGTTCGTAAACATCTGGAAATCTCGGTAAAAGAGATGACCCGACCGACCTTTCAATACACACGACTACGTTAGTTCCGCGGATTATACCTCAGCGATATCCGACACAAACTGTTTCCACCTTAAAATTGTGGATCAGTTTAATGTCCATCTTTTGGATGAAGTGGAAAATAATCTTATGTTACTAGAGGACGTAATGGCTTTAAATATAAAGCTGTAAAATACAAAGATTACAACGACAAACCACCGTTCAGTTGCTCTCCGGTAACACAATAATTAGGGCTGAATCATCCCCAAATGATGTCAAACGTTGGTGTCAACTTATACAGCATAATAAACAGTACCATATGCGTGAAAGTACTGCTCAGTAGTTTTAATTTGAACGGCCGCGCTAGGGTTTTATCTACAAACTTAAAAGTTAGAACCACCTTGTACATCATAATAAACAGTGCCACATGAAAGTACCGCTCAATAGCTTTCATTTGAATGGTCACACACAAGGATTTCATCCACAGACTTTAAAGTTAGAACCACCTTGTACAACATAATAAACAGTACCACATGAAAGTACTGCTCAATAGCTTTCATTTGAATTTGTCACACACTAGGGTTTCATCCACAGACTTAAAAGTTAGAACCACCTTATACAGCATAATAAACAGTACCACATGGAAGTACTTCTAAATAGCTTTCATTTGAATGGTCACATGCTAAGGCATCTTCAGTCATAAAACTTTATAGAACCAACTAGTACAACACTCCCATATGCCGGAAGTACTGCTCGATAACTGTTCACTTGATTTAAATGGTCACACACTAGTGTTTCATCGACAGAAAACCACAGTTATTATACACCGCTTGTCTCTGGGAGTGTTTCATGAAAGGAAGAGCTGTATCCTCGGAAAATCGCCAAGGCCACACTTTGATGAATTGCAGATTTAACACCTGTCGAGATCACTTTCCGTGCATGACACTTGTACACAAATTTCAGTCAAATGCATAGGCCTCGTTAAAAGTTCATTGGTCAGTTTGTCACCTCAGTTTTAAGCAGACAGTCAACCAAACAAAGAAACCTGAGTATTTCAGAAAGGGGACCTTTTCTGAAAACCAGATTATTACAAAGAAAGTTATAGAAGTATGAGAATTTCTAGGTTCAAATCGCCTTGAACTAACAACATTCAGTAAAGTTGAGTTTCAGTTTTTATTAATTTAATATGCTGTATGTTTTTCAGACCAATGGTTATATTGAGCAAGCTGTCAACTGACCCATTCAACGGTGAAAGGAGAATCGTGTGGTGAATAATTTTTTTTTTTTTTAATTTTTTGGCTCAAATGGGAAAATTGCAGATTTTCATCATTTAAAGGCATTTGTGATAAAATTGGCTATATCATGGTGCACATTCGCCAGATTTCGTAGCCACGACTCCGAGCAGCGAGAACGACGTACGTCGTTGAAAGGTACTATGCAATGGCCAGTTGTTATGTCAACTCGTGTCGGAACGACCCAGTTGATACGAGGCAGGTGTTAACATCATCTTTGCATAAATTATGAACAAATCTAGATCGCGAACCTCTGCGTCTGCGAACCGGCAGCCCGTGTCGAGAAATACGGAGCGATATCTACCTCGTAAGAAGTCCTGATACGACCTAATTCTTCTGTGATATAACACCTGAAATAAGCAGTGGAGGATAGAACAGTTTCCCTCATATAGTCAAGCAGTCTAAAAATATACAATGAGCCGCGGCGCATAATTAGTTTTGGCTTTGGAAACAAAGCCTTCGTACACTTTAAAATACCTTCCTTAAATGACCTTATCACTCGAGAATAATTGACTCAATCCGCTTTTCCTAAATTTTGAAGAATTTTTCTGGGTCCGAAGTTTTGTTTTTGCAAAGAAATTGAGAAATTGCGCCGTCGCGCGAGCTTTTGATGGAAGTTTCAAAATCCTCTATTCACGAAACAAAAACCGCAATTCCATTGTTTTCCAAACAAGAGGTTGAAGGGCTGGCGTCTTGTGTGTTGGGAGCAAATTACCTGCAGTTTGGAGGTGGTTCCAGCGTGATTTCAGCTAATTCTCTCTGAATTCTGGAAATAGAAATACAACCATGTATCAAAGGGAGAAAGTTGCTTGAGTCTAATTTTCTGGCCGAAGAACTGATAGTTCCAATTTTCAACTGTTTAAGACAAACAAAGATAAGGCCTTCCGTCAATATCAGCAACACAAACATTTCCCAGCCGTGTTACTAATCTCGCGCTTGCTTTCGCCAAATCAAAGCACCCTTTCTCAATTTGATCACATCAGGCGATTTTCGCCAACATTCCCTCAAGATCGATGCAATTTTTAGCGCATTCGGGCAAATTTTCAATGCAAGCGGGCTTCGCAAAGTTAACATGCAAATTACAGATCAAATTGAGCATCAAGTGAACACGAACTAGTCGTTACAATTCAATACACGCTACAACGATCCGCGAGACAAGTCTACCTGCAAGCGTGGCTACAGTGCCAGCACGGTGTAAAGAACTTTTCCTTTACAATGCGGCGTTGGATATTCATGGTAGAAGTAATGAGATTATGTTCCCGTGGTCTACCTTTTAACAGCAGTTGATAGTGGCTTGGCAGATCTCGAGGTTCCCCCTTTCTTAAGATCTCTCTTCAAGGTCGGTACTCGTGTCTCTTCTTGGTCAGCTGTAGGTCGGCTTTCTTGCTCAGATGACCGCCCAGACATCGAGATAAAACCTGTATTCAATACACACACACCACCATAAAGAATTCCCACTGAAACTTTACACTGAACTGAATTATCAAAGGTTTGGCGAGTCCATATCACAAGGTAGTACTAAGGAGGCCGCCATTAACATACTAGCAAATGGAAACCATTTCAAACGCGGGTTTGAACCTCAGTTAAAGGGAAAATCAGTCCGTCCTGATCGAAGGATAGTTTTAAAGAGTAATCGCCCGACTTTGCCTCAAAAATACGGCACTTTAACAATGAGAGGAGGTGAAGTACAAACATGGCTGCCATCCAGATGTCGTTGCGGTTAACTCCCAGGCCATTGAAACGACCGAGCGAACGCTTGCATTAAACCCGAAAGTACATCAAAACACTCACTATGAATTAAACTGTTTCTCTAGGTGGTTTTGCGACTTGTTCGGCGTGGTATAAGAGCGAGAGAAGAGTTTTAAGTTTGAGACCTTGGCCCACCCGTCATGTAAGGCGTCACAAATGGCCGTCTGTGCAGAGGATGTTTAGTATTTCCGCCTGTCAACACGACGTCACCAATTAATTAATGAAATAGCGCGAGGACACTAATTTAGTTCAGAGAAATCGCTCTCTAGAACCAATCGATTTAATTGCACAGGATTTATCAGTCGAACCAAGGATAAAACTTGTTACTTTCAACTTCATTTTCGAGGTCTTGTCAACTGATTAACAGATAAAAGGTTCGGACGCAATCTCAAAACAAACTTACTCCTTATGCATCATGCATGTACAGGTTTAGACATTTTAACAGTCAAATGGATCTTAATACTAAGAGGATAAACTACATCACATTTTCCTGGTTTAAAGCACCGTGTCTGTTGGCCGTATATGCCCGGCAATACCTGTTCTTATGTTTGAAGTGGAAAATGATATCTATCAATCTGCACAGTCAGTTTCTTGGCAAGCACTAATCATGACTTGTACCCAGAGTTTTAGCGAATAATCCTAAGGCAAATATCAGATAATTTTGTGACTCGAGGCGATGCTATCGTTTCCATAAAGACAGTAAATATTGCTTTTAAGGCCTGCTCGTTCGAGAAAGAACATGAAGTTTATTTTGCTCTGACTCTCTGTAGACATTTCAATATTTAATTTACGAAGGGGATGTTTTTTGTTCAAACACCTGTCAGAAAATGAAAACACGAATAAGTTAAAGAACAGAAACTGCAAGTAACTTGATAATCTGTGGATATTTAGTTTCGTGCTCGGTCGCCATACGATTACCAACACATTTCAATACATTTGAATACATTATATCATTAACCGCAAAATAACTATTATCAAAAGTCTATAACCTACTTATTGACTTTCCGTCCTCGCCAGCAAAACTAAGTAACGTAACACAAAATATTTGGAAAGGCTACTTTTAAATCAAGTGTTATTGGCCTGCTCTGTAGCTTCGACCGTTCTTATTTTAGCACAAAATGTTCCTCGCAGGTTTTTGTATAAAACTATTCCATCGATGCCCTCATTAACTCCCCGCTCCACTGGGTTCTTCAAGAGTTTCATTTTTTAAATTGACTTTCGCATACACTATATAGTGTTATAAAGCGTTTTGTTCCCAGCCATTTCCTTCCACAAGACAACACACGAAACACTTCCCAAGATCACTTAACAACAATATTGTTCCCCTAAGCGAAGTTGAACAATTAGAAGTCCGGAAACTAAATTGGCTAGCAACGGCCGGGCTTTCTATTTTTATTTTACAAGAAAAGTGCAACTGATGCCAAAATTAACTGTTCATTATATTTTTATGTGGTTGTATTCTACGAGCAAAGCAACAAAACAAGATTAAACACCTTTCTTGCAACTGTCAACAAGCTTTTTGGTATTTGATTAATGTTGATTTATTGTGCATTACTTACTAGATTATTTGAATAAATGCACTTTCTAAATAAAACACTAACATTTTGTAAAAGCAAGAAGCATGCTTTTGTTAGATTATTTACATCCACGAAATTTAGTTTAAGAATGAAATTAGGCCCCTTTATTGTATTACCTGCATTATCTACGCTTTTGTTGAACAAAAGTGAAACATAACTTTCAATTTCTACCATGAAAGGGGTTTTTGTTTACCTTTTGTTTAGTCTTGTTTACTCAATTGTTGGTCACGTCAAGCCGGCATATAGTATTCGATTTCAAAACGCTTTGCATTTTGTTTAATGCGGAGCGTTCTGACAGCTCAAAATATTGTCTTAATCTTTTATGCAGTCGGCAATACCTCGAGCAGTTGCTCAATGAATTATTTCTGAGTACGGGTGTACATACAATAAAACCATTCAAAAAGCTGATATTAATTCTTTGTTCAAACGACGTCCTTAGCGATAGAGAAATCAATATTACTGCATGTCATTAATTTTTCATGAGCACTGCAAGGCAGAAATTTGCATACAAGTCTTCAAAATCCTAGCTGTTCAATACAGTTTTCTCTGCAATGTTGTTTTTCTTCTGAGTGGTATTATTCAAGACTATAAAACACTAATCTTGTAATTAATAGTTCATTATCTGGCTAATCGGAAAAATAGATTCTTTCTATCAAGCTCCCTTGGGAATTTTCGTGCCTTGTCAAGCATAAAGATTTATCGAAGCGTAAAAACTTTAATAGCACTTCACACAAAGGCAAACATATTGTTTAACTCGGTGCAATATGCGTATTGTTCAAAAGGTTATTAACGGCTATATACAACAACAGAACTACAAAACAGCTCTAACACTGCTATTTGTTACAGTTAGAAAGAACTGAATATTGCTTTCACCAAGAGGTCGAACGGTTAGAAATAAGCTGATATAGACCGCTCTTACAATACCGGCTGAAAAGCCGTTTTATAAGAGAGATTGGATAAGTTGAGGTCGACAAGTAATCTTGTTTCATATCATGTTCCAACATTTGACAATTGTACTCTCAATTATATTTGCCACGTGAGTAAAACCTGAACTCGTAAATTTGACAAATACAGAACTGAAAGCAGTTAACCGCGTTAATTTCAGAATAACTCGGATGTCTGGAATTTTTAAGCGATTCCGGTTCGAAAACCGCAGATACGAAAGTTGGTCAAAGTTTGTCAAACCTGACCTTATTATGTCTATATATCATCCCTGTAAAACGCAAAGCAATCTACATTGACACAAAGAAAATTTAAATAAAATGAACGATCTCACTTTTATTTACATTTCCAATAATAACCTCGGAAATGCAACTTCAGAACAATTCGCGAAACCAGCGTAAGTGTTATAACGAGCAGACCCATAGAAAATCTTCGCAGTGTTTCAGGTTTCAAGGGAAATTTAGGAATGTAAATTCTTACGCGGTGAGGTTGGTAAACCGCATTTGAGTCAAACTTCACAACACAGTAAATAACTTCTGTTTTATCGCATTTTACATCCGCTGACGACGCTACTGTCAATGAAATGATTCGAGTTTCCAGTTGTGTATCGACGTTGTTTTCTGGAGAACAAACAAAGTTCTTGTGGCCGTTATTGTGTTCACCCTACAGGATGTCAATCAGCGAAACAAGTGCATTGTTATATTCCCCTGGGAGACATCGGCAGCTGTTCATGATACTCGACCTCACTCAATAGCGCACCACACACGCGCTGTGATTGGTTGGTTGCTTCGTTGTGTCGATAGCCGGTAAATTGGTATTATGACGCAAACCATTGATAACTTAATGACGTCTCTATGACAGGCGGAGACCACTGACAATGCTTTGCGCGCTGGCTTTCAGGCTTGGCAGCTGTTGAATCTGTGTCCGGTAGATGCTCCTGCTTCAGTCTACGCTAGCTTTAAACCTTTGATAATCTTCACACGTCCCCCAAAACAGCCTTTTTTTACGCCTGAAGTATCGACCATCATCTAGCGAGTACGTGAGTATAGTTTGTGTTGATACATTTTCAATGATTTGCTCATACGTAACCGCGGAGTAAGAAGCGTTCCTTCGTGTTGGGGCCGACACGTTCTTTCAAGCACGACTAGTTCCTTTAAAGAGGCGTTCAGTCCGGTTTAAACACAAAGAGACCGTGTATTTACCAGCGGAAATTGTTCTTCGTCTAAAAGGTGCATTATTGGTGATAATTTGATACTCGTGTGGCTCACAAGTTTCTCGTACGCAGAGGAAAATAGGAAGCGTTCTTATTCCGGTAGACCAGGCCGCCATGTTAAATGTGTCACTGCCCTCTAATCAAATCTCTCATAAAGTTGTCACGTGCTGTTTTTCAACTCTCCTGTCCTGCGGTGAGAAATGTTCGCCCAAAATAAGGTGTCTATTTGCCGTCCAAATGTTAGGATCACGAAAGCCGCTTTGAATTCTCTTGCCGGTAGACAGAAGGCCGTGATCGCGCGAGACGGGCTGCTATGACCCGGAGCTGTTTAATCAGTGTACATTTGCTACCATATAGGGCAGCGTCCAGATCTCGTGATTCGTCGCGTGAATTTCCACGGTCTCTTCATCGTGCTGGTCATGTCAAACCACAGCGCACTGAGTTCCTCATCTGATGGCGAGAGGAGAACCCCTCAGGATAACTGTGACGGCAAGCGAGCCGCTCGCGGCCGGGGTGCCAGCCCCCGGCCCCTGAAATCAGCTTCAACATCTGCTAAGAGGTAGGTAAATCCTTGACACCGCGGATTTCGCGTAATTTGCACAGGCGAGTATAGGTGGAGGGGCCGAAAGCTGACAATGATGTGACTAGTTGATCTCTAATTTGCATGTTAACTTCTAGACGTTCCCCACTTATTGTAATTTTAGGGAAAAGACGAAAGAATTGCCTTACTTTGAACAAAGGAACCAAACAGACCATCTTCAACTGTCAGAGTATGTAATTCTTCAAAATTCAGGGCCGTCCGCGACGGGTAAAGATGTTGGGGTATATCGGTTCATTAGCATATTCAGCTTTCGCGGTTGTCTTTGTATTACATGTTACAAGTAATCTTTGCGGTACTGTATTTCAGAATTCAGCGAGAACTGGCCGAGATCGCTTTGGATCCTCCACCAAATTGCAGGTAATATTTCCTCATCCTTCGACCTCAAATAAGAGACCAGACTCCTGAATCTCTTGTTTGGACTGAAAACAATAGATCTACACGGTTTTGTTTCCTGAATTATGCCAGGTTGCCATAAAGCCTTGATCATTACTATATTGAACAACACGACTGGTCCTCTGGCAAAACACGATTTCCTATCCAGCTTAAAAAAACAGCGGGAATTCTCATCAAATATGCCCCCGATTAGGAAATTTCTGCCAACAAGATAGACGCGCAAGGATAAATTATTTATTTTAAGTGGTAAAGACATTTACTATAAAGCCACGTGGGATTTGAATGTGCAAAGAGCCTTTGTTTTGTTAACTTCAACTAGATATGCTAAGCCTGGCTGCGCACGGTTTGTTCCTTGACAACTGTTTGTCATAATAAACTCCTTTTTCTGGCGACGGAGGTTAAAATATCGTATTCGACTTCTATCCTTTTCCACAGTCAAGCTGTTGTATTCGTCTTTGGTAATTTTTGAAATGCTGTAATTGATACATTAGATATTTAAAGGACTAAACATTTAGCGAGACCTCGTTGTTCGGCAAAATGCTTGATTTATCGTCTCCCAATCTTGATATATGGTATGTAAATGCACAATTTCACCTGCCGTGCAATAATATTTCGTATCCAAGTCTTCAAGCAAAACACGGTTTCTCAACTCGGTCATTTCATTAAAACATTACCCAAGCAAAAGTCGACATAAGTTCAATTTGATAACGGGGATTTCTTGTCGTTTATTGTAGCTAGTTCTTCAATATTTTTTTTATGGCGTTTTGGAAACGCAATATTTGCCTAATCGTCTGGAATTTTGCTAATTGCAGAGGTCCATACTACTTAACATCACTGGAGCTGCTAAGTGTTCCATTAAGTTTGGCAAAGAGCAAATTCAAACAACACAAGACCGCCTATCTTAGTAAACGTATGCTAACATTAGAGAACCGTTTGG
>Ga0126339_10000490_pt1 | contig 22048 bp, 17 predicted proteins | sample OrbTmetagenome_2_FD_92532 | JGI IMG/M metagenome (GOLD analysis project Ga0126339, IMG submission 92532) | Coral microbial communities from Petempiche,Puerto Morelos, Mexico - Orbicella T R C metagenome | ecosystem: Host-associated > Invertebrates > Cnidaria > Coral | place: Petempiche,Puerto...
AAGGTTTTGCTTTTCATTTATAAAAAGAACAAAAAAATTTAAAAAAATTCCCGCACCAAAAAAAATCCCTTCCCCCCCCCCCCCCCCCCCCCCATACAGAAGGGATTTGAATTTCCTTGTGGGTGGGGGTTCTCTGAGACCAAAAAATTTAAAGAAATGTATCAAGTTTAATTGGAATTTCCAGAGGAGTGGGAGGTCTTGGAAAAACTCCTTCTGTGGGGGAGGTATGGATATTTTCTGGAGCTACACATTTGAGAATGATGACATATAAACAATTTTCTCAACTTTAATGTGATACACTGGTATAATGTTCTACATGTTAAATATCAAAAGCTTTCGTAACTGTACTACTGTGTTTCCGAAAAGTTCCCTGTTACAAGGGTGGTTATACCAACATTAATTTTAAGATGCTCATTATTAAATAGTTATTTTAAGAAAACACTTTCAGGTATTGTAAAATTGAAGATCATTATAACATTACACATAGTCCTAGTGACTGCTACAGACTACTACTTGCATCATTATCCTTCTTGGATATTAATGTCACTCCATCCAGATACTAGACATATGACTGGACTTCAGACAAAATGTGGGACTTTTCATACAGTCTGTCTTCATGAGCCATATGTAAATAGTAAATCTACTTCATACAATCACTTATCAATGCACTTAGTACCATGCTAAATAACAACCTGATCCTGAATAACTAATGCTCAAGCAGAAAAGGTAATGCATCGTTTTGACAAAATTGATATCCATATTATTATTTTCCTTACTTTCTCAAGGACTTTGTAAAATCTGGCATCTTTATACATAAGCATACAGTCGTGCCAACTATCTACAGCCTCTGCCTTCATTTAATGAACTTGCTGCTGATCTGCTAATGGCTCTGTGAATTCCAAGCCCCTTCACAGCCCCTCCCCCTCTGGGTATTTGACAACTTTCCTGTCCCAATAACAGGTCAGCCCAAGGGTGCAGCATCAACATCAAAGGCAATTTATCTTTCAGTTTTTAAAATACATACATCTTGCATTATTTTTAAATTCCTGTTTGCCTTTGATACAAAAAACTACAAAAACTGAGTTGATAAACCTCATTGGAGTTGTGCACTTGAGCTCCACCCGCAAACCCACATGCAAATTCCTCTGTGAACCAAGGATGGTGGAATTGGAATCGTTGGGGCCATAATTAGGGTAACTTTAGATGAAACATCAACATGACCAACTTGCAATCAAGTACATGTACAAAGTTTCCTCTAGCACATTAGACAGAAGCACATCACCTAGTTAAAAGGTTTCCACATGATTGCTGACATGTTACAAACATTGTTCAACATATGGCTCACTTTAAAGAGGATTAGGAATGACACTGCCACAAAACATTACCAGTACCAGTACCAGTAATAAAATACTTCACCATATTTAGCCTGAGGGGGGAGGAGGGGGAGGGTGTGTACAAAGTGTCTGCCTTGGCTTTTGGTCACCTAACTTGATGTTTCCAAGGTACTAGCATCCATGGTTTAAGAGAGTGTTTCACCAAAATGAAATATTTTCCATGTGCTTAAAAGTTTGCTTTTGTCAAAATTTTGATATTATGACGACAAATAACAAATTCTCTGCAGTTCTTTTATCCTGATATTTGCCAGATTTTTTGAACCCATTTGGGAGCTGTTCTTGACTAATTTCAAAAAGATTTGAAATCCAAGATGGTGGACATTTGAAAAAGTGTGACATAATTTTGGCATTCTGTGGTGTTATAAACAGCATGTGATTATCACTTCAGTAACAGGCATGAATTTTTAAAAAACCTTACAAGTTTCACTACCATTGAGAGAATTCTTTTGAGGATGCATGGGTTTGTGCCCCCACCTCCCTTGGACTAAGTGCATGAACAAAACAAGAAGCCCAGGCTAAATAGGGTTAATCAACTTAAATAGTTGTCAAACAACTGGGCGACAATCTTAAAACTCTGAACAAAAAATTACTGTACAAGCTAAGTTATACATGCAAGTGTCATTAGAAGCAGCTTCATTTTAAAGAACACTAACTTCTGTCATTGGTGACTCAGTATAGCGTTCCTTGTTTGTCCCCTTTTGGCCGTCTAGTCACTTGTTTGGCAAAAATCTACTAAGGAAATCAACAGGAAGAGGGAAGATGATAGTGGAATTTTTCTCAGCTGAGATGGATGTCAGCGTTTGGAGGTATCGCAGCTGAAGAGCAGAAGGAGACTCAGAAATGATGTCAGCAGCTTCCTTCAGAGCACGAGAGGCATTCATCTCACCCTCAGCAGCAATGACCTGGAATAATGGTAAGAAACAACTTGGAGTTAATCACAAGGACATCAGAAACCACTATCTCTCCATTAGCCCACAAATGAAACATAGACAATGTTCGAAATGAAATAAACTAGTAGTAGTGACTAGGCAGGAGTGTGTAATCCCAATATTTAATGTGAAATCAACTGCTTGTTAACAGACCTACCTTAGCACGTGCATCACGGGTGGCTTCAGCCTCAGCTGCCATGGCTCTCTGGAGCTGTTGTGGGAGACGCACATCCTTCCTAAAGACATAAGAGACAATACAACTGTCAGCTGAGAAATTGAATGTAGGACTTTCTGTTGTTTATCTTTCCACCACAAATGCCTAGTTTTTTCAAAATGATACACAACCTTTATGCTTAGAAGGAGGCTACCAGATGGCATACAAAGGAACTGAAAAGGGTTAGATGTGATGAACTTGTTTTTCCAGTGCATAATTGTGACGCACAAACCCTGAAAATCTTTATGACCAATACCCTCTATGAGACGAGCCTGAGGGACATCATGGTAGTTGTATTCATCAAAATAAATATCCAGTCCAAGGTGAGTAATACAAGTACCATGATTCCCTGCAGGCCCAACCCATAGGGGGAATTGGCCAATTGATGCAAAAATAGAACAAAGAGAGTTGAATGAGGAGTGCAGCCGTAGATCAAATGTCCTTGTGAAAGAAGGCCACACAGCAAGGGGATGGGGTCACATAAAATATCAGCACCCAAAGAGTTAATGTGTGGTTCCAGAAAATATCCATACCCCTACCACGGAGAGTATTGGAAATTCCGAAGGGGTGGGGATCAAAGACCCAAGAAATTCTGGAGGGGAGGGGGGTTGGATGGTCGATTTCGTTTCCAGATGCCCTTTGATTCAATATGGATTCAAGTATCGATCTAGCTGTTCAAAAATCCTTTCTTACCTACTAAGTAGATCTTTCATGTGAAAAATAGTAGCTTGAATACTTGTATTTGAATCGCATTATATTTGAAATAAATTTTCTTTCTTCAAAAAGCACTTTGGAAGCTAGCGAAGAACATGCCGTTATGTGGAAATGGCCAACATTACTTGTTACCAGTCTACATTGGAGTCACCATGTAGACCAAAAAGCACTGGTGACAAGCCTAGTTTGTTTTCACATCAGTCTTGGAAGCTGTCAAGTGGCAGTCAATTTCTTTCGTGAAAATGAATTTCTTTACAAAGGTAGAAATGATGTTAAGATTTCATAACCTTGAGAATTTCTTATTCTTGTTTATCTCTGTCCATTTGTATGTAATTTTGCTGTAAAATTGGCTTTTGTTGCGAGTGTGTCGGCAATTGTGTTCTCGATTAAAAGTATGGTGTCAATTTCATCCACACTCATCAGTCCTTCAACAGAAATTGTACCACATTTACAAAGAGACTTAGTCGTTTAGGAAGGTAATTTGACAAGTTACCATTTTATCTATTTTCTTTTAAAGCATGTTTAAATAAACTGCTGTATGTTTTCTCTGTGTGTATCTTCAGATGCTACGATCACTCGAGAATAAACAGCAGTGACATGGAATGCAGACAGCTAAGTGTTTGGAGTGTTTAACTTTAACTTTAACACACTTTCTTGCCAAAACTATTTTTTCCAGAGGGTATGGGTGGTATACATAAAACTTGTGGAAATTCTGAAGGGGTGGGGGATTTTTGTGCTCAAAAAATGGAAATTCTGGGAAGGAGGGGGAACTTGTGTGAAATTCCCTCTGTGGTGGGGGTATGGATATTTTCTGGAACTACACAATAAGAAAACATCATTCTTGAAACAAATATGTGTTTTAAAATTCTCACTCAGGAAAACAAGTATCATTTGATGGCTAACTCCAGTCTCCAAGAGCAGACCAAGGCATGAGAATGTCCAGAATAATCCCAAGTGTGCATTACTACTTTTTCTTATGAATCAAATAAAACTTGGAGACTTATGGAGTTTTTGATAAGAATCTGTCAAAAACAGCATGTCTATCAAACTTTACTACACCATCAATAGTAACAAGCTACATTTTTAACAAAAACTGCTATTTATAATCATCATCATGTACAGCCAATCAAATCACAAGTTGTTTAATAGTCAGTCACTTGGTTGTGCAAACTTATTAGGGAGTTTAAGCAAATCACTATGGCTGCTGCTACTACGGCTGCCGTGTCTGAAAAGGTCTGGGGAGAGTACGTCTCAGTGGTCTGCCAAATTTTAAGTTTAGCGCGTAAAGTGAAATACAAAGATGAGAGAAACATCGGCTAAGGAGTTTAAAATCTCTTTCATTTAGTTTCTCACAGCCAAATGGCTTCGCTCAAAGGACGATGACTGTTATTTGGTCGGACGCCAGAACAGGTTATTTCTGAGCGAAAGCGAATGCCATACACTTTGTACCATAACAATTTGATGGATGAAATATGTAATTTCAGAGACAAATGTCTCAAAGAATATCGAGTGAAGAACACAAATATATCAATACTCAAAGAAGCAAAAGAGCATCGTATAGTTATCCAGATAAAAAACATCTTCACTAAACCCTCAAAGCAAACTTAACCGAAGAAAAACAACCTTGTGCTCAACACGAATATTTCACTAGATTCGCTTTGCCATTCCAACACCTTTGCTAAAACTTATCGTAAATTCAGGATACAGATTTACAAGCTTATGAGAGGCAACCTTGACACAATCTTTGACTTAAATTGAGTTTTAAGGATATAGTATCCAATGCAATTCTTAAAATGCCGAGAAGTCCGTTGAAAAGGGCCACAGAAGCAAAATAGACCCGGCATAGTAGCCACTACGGCAAAACATCCCGACTCACTCAGTCAGATTTCACGCTACAGCTGGATGCGACTGACGTACATGTGCAATGTCTCATTTTGGGGGAAATTTACTTCCGGCAGCCATATCAGCGCCAGCCATAGCGATTTGCTTTAACTCCCTATTACCACTGTCTGTGACACTTACACTTCCACACGTTCCACTTTCACCCCCCAAGGATCAGTAGCAGTATCCAGCGAGGACTGCAACAACAAGTTACAATAACAACATCAAGAAAACATTACTCTTCATACAGTGAAACCTGTATTAAGTGAACACCCTTGGGATCCTCATTAGTGTCTGCTAAATACAGCTGGTGTCTGCTCAAAACAGGTTTCAATATGTTGTGCAATAATAGCTGATTATTAACCCTTTTGTAGCACAGTGTAACACAGTGTGAGATTAAAGACTGCTCATAGCACAATGTGCAGTCAGTCAATGCAGCAATCTGGAATAATCATTTAGCTTTAAAATAGCATTGCTGAACAATGTTAAAGGAGTCTCAGCTGAACTTTCAGAGGTCAAATGCCCTTGAAGTGTCCGCTTATTGCAGGTTTTGTGAAACAAAATGGCTTAATATTGGTGTCCATGTCCGCTTAACAGAGGTGTCCACTCAATGCAGGTTTATTTTACAGTAAATGTGGGAAGGAAATTTAGGGACTCAAGCTAGTGTCCGCTTAATAGAGGGGGTCTGCTTAATATGAGGTCCGATTAATACAGGTTTCATTGTACTTCCCTCCCTTCCCTTCCTTCCTCCCTCCCTCCCTTCCTCCCTTCCTTCTTTCCTTCTTTCCTTCTTTCCTTCCTTCCTTCCTTCCTTCTTTCCTTCCCTCCTTACTTACTTAGGGAACCAATCAGAGCAATACTGAATATTGTATTTTGTTTTATGAACAATCAAAAAAAGTCCAGATTCCTGACTTTTTACTGTGGACTGCTCAAATAAATATATGATGGCATTCCTTAGTTTTTCACCCTCCCACCACCAAAACAAATAAGAATGCCTAAAGTAAAACCCAGGTTAGATCCTAATGTCTACCCTGATTGTTCAGAAATTGACCTCATAAGGGAGATCTCAAAATAAACACTTGTGATCGTAAATCCACAAAGTCTGTATTTGACAGTATACAGAACAGATAACCATCTATACTAAATAATATATCATCAATTTACATCAACCTCCAAGTTATTACACTTTAAGAGCAATGTTCATTGTATCATTATTCATACCTGCATGGCATGGCTGATTTCTTCACGGTCTGCTAAAATTTCACTCAGGTTTTTGGTGCCCAGAAAGTTTCGCAATGTTGTCTGAGCTAGCAGGCGAGTTGACTGATCAACCTTTTCCACATTGGTGACTGACATAGTGGGGTCACTGATTCTGAAGTAAACAACAGCATCTACTGCCACAGTCACGCTGTCTTTGGTCAGAATCTGAAGATAAAGATAGCCACTTGCTTGTTATCAAGGCTACCACAGAACACAGCCTACAGATTGATTTAACATAACCTAAATTTGTTAGTACCTCCTGTGGTGGAACATCAAATGACACTGTCCTCAAATCCACTTTCTGATAGGAGTCAATGCAGGGCAAAATGAAAAACAACCCTACAAATACATCATAGTCACAAAATCAGACAAGAAAGAGCTGAAGAACCAGGGAAAAAATGCCTGACAAAACAGTGTTCATGACACTTGAATTTGACAATTTTCCCAGTATCCTTCTCCCTTACAAGAAATCTGCTGTATTCAAAACCCTACTAATTTGCTCTTCTGATGTAGTAATTTGACTGAACAGGGACTAACAATGAATGAGCAGTTCATACATGGCTTGCTGATCAATTGTACTGCGATGGCAAACTTATGGAAAATATCTGTCCAGAAAGGGAAAGTAATCACTTCACTACAAGTACTTCAGGATTGGCTTCTTGACAATCAAAACATCAAACTACTCCATTCCAACATCAGGGTGCAAAGCAAATCAATTTTGACGTACTGGCCTGAAAGTCAATCTCAGTAACTCAAAAAAATTCCTTACTAGCATGATTAACTAATTCCATATTAAATAAATACAAAAATCTGTACCCCAAAATCTGCCCCCCCCCCCCCCTCTCTTCCCCCTCCTAAAGAAATACACACATACCCACTGGGCAAGCAGAGGATAGAAACCACTAGCCCAACAACATAATTCACTAGCCCCTGGGCTACTGGACAGAACAGAGAAAGTAGTAATATAAATTATGAAAGGCGTAAACAGTAAAGTGTTACCTGGTCCTTTAGCTCCTCCAGACAACAATCGACCAAGACGGAATATAACTGCTCTTTCATATTCTTGTACTATCTAAATGAAATATTTTAGTCAAGCAAGCTGGACCGTGTCAAATTGATCAATAGTTAGTTACTGAACTACCTATTGGTAAATGAATAAGGCATTTGACTTCTTAAAATTCCCCTGCAATCACCAATACACAGAGGTGGGCATCAGTGTATGATAAAAGGGCAGAAAAAATGCTGGGCAATGCTTGTCCCGTCGCCTAGAGTTCTTAGTAAAAATTGGCAAGTTTAGGGGTTGCATATTTTCATGACTTTGCAACAGATTCTTATGAAACTTCACATATTTGCTAAATTTGGCATAACAAATTGATCTATGGACGTGATTTCTTGATAGAATGAAAAACTGAAAAATTGTTGACATTGCATGTATTTATGTTCCCCTGGCAACAGCGCATGTGTCAGTTAAACTACCAACACACAAACTCTGTTTTGTTAACTTGCATCTTGCCATTTTTGCAACCAAAGGATCAGGGGTTTTAGAAAAAAGGGTGAATAAAGCTCAGGCATCAAAAACTGTGTTTGGTCACCTTACATGAGGACTTACACAAGGTTATACTGCTCGTCAATAGTTAGAGCGAAAAGTGCTCAGTGAGCACTGACTTCATTCATTTATTACCACATCATCATTCAAAAAAACTATCAGGAAATAGGGAGCCAGGTTAACAAAACAACAATAATATTATTATAGACATTACCTTCAAACAAAAGCACAGGGAGAAAGGCAAAGTACAAATAAAAATGAGGACTGAAAAAATTGTCAGTACATAGTCGCAACAACCACGGGAAATATCATCATCTATAAAATAAAGACCAAAACAAAAATACAAGTGGTTTAATTGCTTACAAACAAACAAAATTTCACATTGCTTGCTTTAATGACCTTAAAAATAAAGGACAAAGGCAAGAGATTATCTTGCTGAAGTGTGCTTAGTTAGTTTACTGTATTTGACCACAATATTCATTTAAAGTGCACCTAACCCCCCAATTTTTTTTTTTCACTAAAACGAGTCCACTTATTATTTGGAGGCATTTTGGCCAAAGAATTTTTTAATTTGGTTGAATCCTCAATTTTCTATGCCCTTTCAAAGTAGCGCTTAAAGTGTTGTGTGACCGTATTCTGGGGCGGCGGTTGCTGATGACGTCTACCCAGGAACCAAACACAATGGCGCCTTCATCAGCTCTCTGTATTTGCTGCAGAAAATGGAAAACAAAACTAATCAAATTGTTCCAATGTATTCTGGGACTAAAACGTCCAAGTTTTGTTTCAGAACCATTTCTTTTTCGTCACTGGAGTCAGAGTTAAGTTTCGATTCGGAAGACTCCGAAATAAACTTCGATTGAGCATGTTTGACAACTGTGAACTCACTGCTTAGAGCTTTGAGAGAAATTTACAATATTTCAAGCGACTAAGGGGAAGACTTCTTTGCGGACAAACTGCTTCTATATTAGGAATGGAAAGCTAGATACGAAGTGGAGGCGCAGGCAAACGAAAAGCAGGAAAGAAAACTCAAGGACTGTTTGTATGGTAATTTCATCACCTAAACGCAAGATTTCCACACGTGTTTATAGCCCGTTTACATTTGTCCTTAGCAAGAATGTATTATGTCAAGATATGATTGTCCTATTAAATCCAGTTTTTGTTTTACTTTCTGTTGAATGCTTCATGTTTATAAGAGCGACGTAATTGTTGCAGTTTTTGAGACTTGATGACCTCCAAAACACTGGCTTCGACTGATTTAAAATCGTACTGTTTGGACCTGTATTTTTGAAGCTGCGGAAAGCAAGGCAGAAGGAAACATTTCACACAATTACCGATTTCACATTCTCACACATTTTAAGTCGTAACTCCAAATAACCAATGTAAATTTTTCTCAAAGTTTGCGTGAAATTCGTCAGATAAGTGAAAAGGATGTGTTCCCTAAGCGGTCTGCAGATAATGTTATGCGGTCATATTTTCGACACTGCACTATTTGCACAGAATGTTTGTCACACTGCTGATTTCCAAACCTTCGAAAAACTCTGTCAGTCTAACACTTTTGTTGTTATCATGTATTTCTAAAGGATTAATCTTTGACTTTTATCTAAATTGAAAGAGAAATGAGTGTTGGTTGGCGGCATACAGTTGTGACCTATTTACATATTAGTATAAATTATTTGTCGTAACGCTTCTTGATTGATCACACAACTTTGCCAGCTATTTTATAAATACTGCGGGATTGGAAGATATAGGTTGTCCATAGTATTTCTACAAATTGCTGGTTAGCTTTAAGCAGAAAATTTTGAAAGTAGCGTTTCAAAGTCTGTGGAACTAATTCCAGTGAGAGTTCTTCAATGGTTCTCACAGACTCGGTTCGCTTGTTTCGGTTTGACAAAATCAACCATCGTTTACGTCTTTATTGTACCATTGACCGATCATCGCAAGTAAATTGTACAGAATATCTTTCTTTAAATCTGAGATATTGCTGCAACAGTCGACAGCACTTCTGGAAGGCGTTTCTGCCCACTTTTCGAATGTGTATTACACCATCCTGAAGGAAATGAGAGGATGCGAGATATTGACGTCAGAACAGCCGCTGGGCCCATTCTCCTGAAAGTCGGTCATGAAACAAAATGGCGGTGTTTTGGAGCTATTTTTGAGATTTCGTCGGGACAAGAAAATCAAGGATTTAACCGAATGCAAAAATTTTTTCACAGAATATTTCAAATAACAAGTAGATTCGTTTTAGCGAAAAAAAATTTGGGGGTTCGGTGCACTTTAATATGTTGTGCTTGCTAATGTTCGTATTTACTCCCAGTCCACTACAAACCGATCAAACTGAACTATTGAGCAATAATGAAATAGTATTTTACAACCATCCTAGTTTAGAGTTAATACATATCCCCCAAGTCTTAAAAAGTAATCTGCCAAATGAATGACGTCTTCAGTGTTTCTGTCTGTACCTTAGATTTTGATTTTCTTGACTTTCCTGCGGTGAAATCTACCAAAATTTTCTCAGCACATTACATCCACCCACATAGGAATTTTACACCAGAAAAAAGTAGTTTATTTATTTATCTAGAAATCCGTCCAAGTTTAAATGATTTTGCCAGGACTTCCACAATTACCAATTATTGGTACACATAATCCTCCATCAACAAAGTCTTGATACATAACTTACCTCCTTACTTTATCCAGTTTTTTTTACACCAGATAAAGTCAAATACTGTCGCTTGCATCTAAACGTGAACAACTGATGCCGAAACATGCTCTAATTGGGTGTCAAACATGGCATGATAGGTCATCAAACATTTGAAGTTTAGCAGACAGTAATGCAAACTTTCATGCTCTGAAAGACTCTGAAAGTCTTGCTCCCGCCAATATTTTGAGGTTGTACTAGAAGTAAAACCACTTTTGGGAAAGGTGTATGCATATTGACACAGGTCAGGGTCAATTTCTCTGAAGAAGTCTTCAATGTCCAATCTTTCAGCCATTTCGTGTGTTGAACTTTGAGCGTGAAAGTTCGTGTTACAGTCTGCTAATGTTTGATGACCAATCATGCCACGTTTGACACCCAATTAGAACATGTTTCAGGGTCACGTGTTCACGCTTAGATACAAGCAACGGTAAAGAGGTTGAAGAAAATTTCTGAGGGAATGGCTAGCATTGATACAGGATACATATTAGACGAGGAATGGATTTATATTCTATTTAAACAGTATCAAAAAAAATTAAACATAACAGAGGAAATTCTAGACCATCCAGTTATCGTTCCACAAAGGATAATTAAAAATCTCTCCGTTTAACTATTATTTATTCAAATAGCATTAACATGTGAGCATTGTTGCAATCTTGTTGCATGCAAATAATGAAGAAAATCTAAAGAATAGATTTTATGCAAAATGAAGAAAAGTGATCCTGTTTAAATTTATTTACGTTGCCATGGCAATACCAATATTTCAGCTTAACTGTAAAAAAAAAAAAAACATGCCTGTGCCCACAGTTTATGTTGTTAACTTGCATCTTACCATTTTTTGCAGCCAAAGGATCAAGGGTTTTAGAGGAAAAGATGAATAAAACAAGGTTATCAAACACTATGTTCCGCCACCGTAAGTTACTCAAGTATAACTTGCGTTTCATGCAAATTAAGTTTTTCAGACCACAGAACATGACCTTCACTCAAATGAATTTATTCACTGAACACAATCGGAAGCAATCCACTGGTTTGCGTTCAATGGAGTTCGATCGCCAAACATAATCAAATGCAATCCATTGGATTGTGTTAAACTGAACTCAGTCGAACATAATCTGATTGACTGAGTTCGATTGGTTTGATTGCCGAACTCAATCAACAGATTGAGTTTGATTGAGCTGAGCACTGTAAAATGTCATTTGTTGAATGATGTATCAACAAGCCCAGGCAAATTCTTGACAGCATTTTAAATAAAATGGAAAGGCACATAAAGTAATTCATTTCACTTTGGCATGAAGAAATGTACACGGAAATTAAGCAGGGCTACCGGCCACACTTGGAAAATATTTATGCGAGTCGCCTCTCATGTACGGTCAGAAAAGGCAGGCTGACGATCTCTTGAACTGCCGATACTTCTTGTGCAAACAATTAAGCTTAACTCAATAACTACAAAAAAGGATTTAACCCCAAAAAGTGTTTGAAAATTAAGGAGGCTTTCATTTTAGACCAAGCTCTTACAGTTTCAGTGCTAACACACTTCCCGTTAGATCGGAAAAATCTGCGGTTCCGCAAAATCATGCGTCATAGCAAAAAATAGTAACGTAAGCCAAAGAACTATGAAGAGAGAAAAGTTAAAACTCACAAAAAAGGCGCAACATCGCTTGAATCTGAACTACAAAAACCCAGTAACCTTAGTGTCTACAAGCATAACATATTAATTCGGAAGAGATATCGATCACTCGCATTTCTCAGCAAGGATCGTTTCAATTATTTTTCACTGTCATCTCTCGGTTCGTGAAGCTTGCAAACGCAAGATTCGTGCTAAGCATCGAAAGTGCACAATTTCAGCACAGTTATTCAAGTTAATCAAGCACATATACGTAGCTTTGACGTTGCTACGGGAGTGTGGAGCAACCTTGCTTTTTTGTATACACAGAAGCTTATAAGCTTACAACACGCACGTATCAAAGATAGAATTGAAGGGTATTAAACAGCACCCATCCAACGCAAAATTTCTTATAAATTATACGTCCATAATACTTAAATATTTCTACCGCCCAGCTGCAGGATAAAATATAACTTCTTACCATCCGAAGCCATTTTCACGCCGAGCAAATCGACAGATCTTCAACTGCAAAGCAAAGGTCTTCAACAGGGCTGTAAAAAACACACACTCCTACGCAGCTACATCACGTGATAAATACTCCTCCCGTGAAACAGCCAATCACATTCGTCTAATACTCTCATCTTGTTATTCAAATTTATTTGCCATAAATTTTCCATTGTTATTGTTACTTGTGTCTGATGTGGTGGATTTCTAAGCTAGTAAATAACAACAACAATTTATTGAAAATATAATATCGATGGGAGGCTTGACCAACCGTAATAGTGACTCAATGGGGCTGACTGTTAGGCCTATCAAGCCGTTAGGAGTAAAATGTAGAAAATTGTAATCGTTAGCCGTAAAAAGTATTAACCGTAAAAAAAAACAAAACAAAACAACAAAAAAAAAGAAATTAGCCACGAGAGTGCAAGTGTCAAGATCTCTTGTCAGACGGCTAGGTGGAAAACGCGGGGCCGGTGTCCCGTGGTACGGGGTTCGGGGTCCCGGAGTGTGGAAAACGCGGGGTGTGGAAAACACGGGGTCTGGTGGAAAACACAGGGTTTGGTGGAAAACACAGGGTCTGAGTGGAAAACACGGGGGAAACGTTGTTTCGCCAAAATATGAATTTTCCTCTCTAAAATGAGAAGTCGAATTTTTAAAATTACAATGAAAATCACGGCGTGAAACGCGTTTCTCAAACATTTCGTGGAAAGAAAACCATTCAAGAGCCAACGTGCCGTGCAGTGGTTTTCTTTTGCATGGGGCGTGTATTTTATTTTTCGCAATAACCTGCGTGGATTTTTGTTTTACCTTTAAATAAACATATTGAAATAATAAAGATTGTTTTGCTTAGTATCTTTAACCATGAAAAGCGACAGTTGCCGTATTTGCTCGATTAAAAGCCGGTTACTTGTAAGTAGGACCTCAAGAAATGGCAACAAAAATTACCATGGAATATAAAGAATAAACAAATAAAATACGCCTGGCCCAGCCAGGCCAAATTTGAAACAAAAGCTAAGGAGGTTTTAAGGGTTATTAATGGAGAAAATACAGTAACCTTCTTGAAATAGCAGTTCCAAAATAAATTCTGGTGTTCCTTAAGTCGGCCCCTTACTGTACTTGCTTGCGTTCATTTCAGCGCGAATAATCTCCACTCTTGCGAATGTGGATTTCGTTTTCGCCGTCTCCTTACACACGAGTTTACAAAAAAAAAATGTTGTTCTAGTGAAATCAAAATGTTATTCACTTTACATTAACTATCGACTGGGACCTCACTAGCGATACATAAATGATCAGACTTCAGGTTTATAATTACTTCTGTCGTATTGTAGATTGGGGGCCGGTCAGTATTTATCCCCTGGAGCGGGGTGGGGGGAGATTTTTGGGGGGATCATCGGATTTTTAGGATGCCAGAGGAAGGAATCAGTCATAACTGAGAGCCCGAAAGGGATGATCACTAAATGTCACATACCCATACAGACTTGGTGGACGGCTTTTTTGCACTCTAAAAAGTAACTTTGCAGTTTCCAAACACTTGGGATGGTTAGTTGCTGTTATGTCAACTGAGATCAGACCACATTAGTCACGGGGCTCTCAGTAGAACGGCGGAATTCTACCGGCTGTAAAATCGAATGTAGCCACCTGTTCTGGTCATTGAAATTTAAAAACATATAACAATAAATTAAGACTTACAGACTGTGACTTTTCAAGAAGAAAAAAGTATTTTATTTAGAATGGTGAAACAGCGCTACTTGCTACATCTAATTTTATGATCATAAACAGCTCATTTTCCGTAACACCTTCCCCCCAAAATGCATGAAATCACATCTTATTCTTTGGCCACCTAAAATTTGAAACTTTTCTGGGGGAACGTACCCCCGGACCCCGTAAGCTGGCTTGTCCCTTCGGGCGAATCCTGGACCTCACTTTAATTTATGTCGCCTGTTATGCTTTATTGGACGCCTGTGAAAACTTCTGTTAGAGCCCTGATCAGATATCGGGAAGACACGGATCAAGAGACTGCACCATGGCGGCTTCATTAATCTGTAAGTCAGCATCATGATTAGAAATATTACTGTCATATGACCGTTAAAAGCACTAAATATACATGTCGAAGGGTGAACATGTGTGCGAAGACATTGAGGGGGATCATGAAATTTATTAATAGCTATGAAGGGAATAATTCAATAAAATAACATTTAAGTGGGGGATCAGCAAAATGTTACTATCTTTAACCGAAAATCCCACGCCATCCCTCAGTCGATAAATAATGACCGGTCGAAAGTGATTATTTGTATAGAAAGGCTTTTTCATGGTTTAAGATAGTAAGCAAAACAATCTTTATTATTTCATTATTTCTTTTTCAAAGGTATAAAAAAACCACGCAAGTTACTAAGAAAAATAACATAGACGTCCCATGCAAAAGAAAACCGCTGCACGGCACGTTGGCTATTGCATGGTGTTCTTTGCCACGAAGTGTTTAATTTGCTTTGATCAAAAAACGCGTTTTACGCCGAGAAACGGAATTGATTTTCATTGCAATTTTAAAATAACAAAATTTCGACTTCTCATTTTAGTGAAGAAAATTCATATTTCCTCGAAAAACGGTTTTCCCCGTGTTTTCCTCTTAGACCCCGTGGTTTCCGCGTAGACCCCGCATTTTCCACCAGACCACGCGTTTTCCACACCCCGGGATCCCGTACCCCGTACCCCAGGATCCCGGTCCCGCGTTTTCCACCTAGCCATCGTGATAATACTCTTCTACCTCTTTTAAACCTGATGAAAATAAATTTCTAGCTTTTTAAAAACAATTGTAATTAATTTCTAAGCTTTCTCTTAACCGTAAGCAAACTGAATTAACCGTTAGCCAAAAAAAAAGCCACCACCCAATTGACACCCTCCGAATAACTAATAGGCCTTTTGCAACGGTGCTTATAAATAACACACATTTAGTCGTTGGTAGTGCATAATGTTATCAGAAATGGAACGAACATTTACAAATATATAGCCTACATGCAAATGTTCAGGTTTATATCCCTTAAGAGGGAATTTTTATGGACGTTAGAAATTAGAAGGATTTTTATGGGAAGAAATGTTCAGGTTTATATCCCTTGAGAGGGAATTTTTATGGACGTTAGAAATTAGAAGGATCTGTATGGGAAGAGAACGTTTTGCCCTCCAGTCACGCTCCAATGGTTGTCCATACAAATCCTTCAGTAATTTTGCAAGTTTTCAAACTACCATAAAATCTTTGCCCTTCGGTTTAATTAACCCTTTCAAGACATGAGCGCACATACGTGTGCCCGATGAGCACAGAATTTTCCATTTTTCCTAATATTTTACCCCCTCTACCCCCCACCACCCCCACCCCGCCAACGGAGGTTTCTGCAGCCTCGTTCCCAGGGTCTCTCATCATTTTCCCGCCCTCGACCTCCCGGAGCGAGAAAATGGAGAGTACGGCTAGCTGCCCATGCTCAACATTTCTCAAAAATTTGCTTAAATGTTGCCCCAAAAGTCAAAAAGTTGCTCAAAAGTTGTTCCAAAAGTATTCACGTTGCTTTTCGTATTTTCTACAAGAAGTTGTTAATTGCCCTACCAAAGAACCTTTTTTCACTGTTCCTTGAGCATTTAAGGTGGCCGAACACAGTTTTCGCGCGCGCTTTTGCTGATGCAATTCAGCGCGTGCACAAGGATTGCAAAAAACAAACATGCCGTCAATAGAGCGATCATTTTATTTACTCAACACCCGCACTATCTGTATTATTTTTCTCTAGAATTGAACGTGGTGTATTGATGGCTTTAGTCTTTTATTACAAAGACATGCTAGAAAAGGTAACGATGCAAAGAACCCAGCAATTCTCAGCTTTTTCTTTGTTACCAAAAGAACCCAGTTAAATGCAACGCATGCGTAGTAAGTCAAAAAAATTGCGATTGAATGAAAAATTGCACTCTCGGAAATACGCCTATTTCTCAAGAACCACTAACTAGAATTTCACGAAATTTGGAACGAAAATACTGATGCCAATGCCAAGGCATTGGTCTTTGCCTGCATGTCCTGGTGTCGGAGCAGCGCAATATCATCCGCATAATCAAGGTCTTCCAAGACATTGGTCAATGTCCATCCAATCCCTCTTCTTTCACCATAACAACACGCATGACATTGGTCTGAAAATTGGTGTTATGGCCTTTTAAAACATGCTGTCAAAAAAGTTGAGCAACTATCTGCCACGTGACTAACTGTATGACCAACCGAAAAAAAGCAGCTAGAATCACGGCAGAACACCACTAGAGAGAAACTGGTCCGTGTCAGTGACCACACCGACACATTCAGAAGAAACTAGTGAAAACTCAGAAAGACGATGTAAGCTGTACCGAAGAAGGGCATAACAAAGAGAGTGTATTTATATCTTTTGTGTGCGGAGAAAAACGCGCCTTATCATGGTCGGAGGATAGAGATGTGATACACAATGAAATCAAAGAACAAGGTTAAAACATAATATTGTTAGAAACCTTCGAGATCAGGAAGTTTTGCTCTGTATCCTGTATTACCAGTAATGTCGATTTTACCTACCAATAAAGTTTGCATGAAATAGTGTTTATTTCACTGGAAGACAGACACAGATCAATACTCTAGTGTGTTTATTATTCAATTTTGACTTTTAGAAGCTCTTTCAAGGCGTTTTTTAGTTATACTTTGATATACTTAGTTATTTGTAACCTTAAAGTTGACTATGGTCATTTTACCGCAGTAACAAGTTAGTGAAGCGGACGTCTGGAGTGTTAGTCCCTCGTCAGACATGGCGGCCACAAACATTACTTCTCAAAATTCCGACTTTTCCCTGATAAAATTAAAATTTCCATGACCAAATAAATACAAAATGGCAGGTATAGTAGTGGCTTCAAGCCTTCCCTTACAGCCGCGTTTTCCACTCGGTCAATCGTTGAGATCACAGATGGTGACCCTAAATGTTTCTTCCAGCCTTCAATAGTATTAAATCAGCAGTGTTTAATTTATTTCAGTTTTCCCTGTCTTTTCATCAAAATGCCAAATTTCCGTGACTCAAATAAAATTCCTCGACTATCCCCTGACCGTGAAGAATTTGTTTCCCTGACCATTTCCTGACATGTGGCAACCCTGTCGGAGTAAGGACTAACTCTCGAAGTGTGAATACAGCATTAAATTCCAATTTGACAAATAATTGTTTCAGTTGCCAGCCGTCACAGCCAAAAAAGGTTTCCTTAGCAACTAAAACCTTTGTTTCTTTTTCAGTATAATAATATCAACTAGTTAATGAAAAGGTCTCATGAAACAGGCATGACACTGTGTCACACGTCAGCCCTGGGAGGAGGTACACTTTCAAGTTCTGGCCAACTGGCCAAGAAATTTGACATAAGCACCTGCATCAAGAGGCTTCACCTGCCTGTCAGTCAGTATACCCTGATGCATAAGATGATCTGACTAGCGTAATTTTATTGCAACTGGCAACAACTATTAAAGTATTTTAAATCACTAAAACCAACTACGACATTGAAGCAATTTTCACTATTTTATAATAATTACACTTCAGCATTACTCCTAGCTGCCAAAAAACAATTGTACATAAAATAACCAGAAGCATGATCCACATGAAACATCTACAACTAGAGAAAATAACCTGTCGCCAACCTGGCATTCATTTATTTGATATATTGTAGCACTACTATATTGCATGCGTAATACTTGTTTGGCCTTATGTAAAAGGCAAAATGTTTTAGCACCAAACTCAACTTAGCTGCTTTTCAACAAAGCTTACCCTTTCAGCTAGAAAATGTGCAGATAACCATATAATAGTTTAAAATGAAGATCTCAAGCAAAAAATAACCGGTTCAGAGTACAAAGACAGTCCATTGGAATTCCATTGGTGAATGATAATTATAATGTCCCTACTACCAAAATAATCCTTGTACCACAAAAAAGTTAGTGCTTTTCCCACCTGGAAATTTTGCGAATTTTGGAAGCCAATTTCTCTGTGCATATTATGCCCAAAGAGCCAAACATTAACCAATCACTACGTTTCACAAGCTTTTAAATGTTCGGAGTCAATTTCTATCTAGCATGAAGCCTTCTCTGTGAAAAGTTGTATGTTAATAAGGACAAAAATCAATGGAACATAGCAAATGGTTTGGACCCAGGAGTATCAGTAGTTCGTATAGTGTGATCGTTGGGGTGAGAGTAGTTCTGAAAAGAACTGTTGTTATTGACTGACGTTTCGACAACCTGAGCGGAAGTCATCTTCCGAGTGACGTGAATAGCGTTTGTCAGTCGTAATGTTATAAGTTTGGTCTGTTGAAAGTGATTGGTCAGTTTAGCCATCAGTGTTGGTATTGGCTGAAAGACTCGCGTAAAGTTTGTCATCAGTCTGTGGTTGGTTTCGATCCATCTATCGTTAGTAAAATTGGTCGCTTTTTGGTCCGTCTATTGTTGGTCAAATCAAGTCGGTCTGTTAGAAATCCGTTGGTCGGTTTTGTTTCCGTCGTGGATAAGTTGTTCGTAAGGCGCCGGTAGTTGTTGACATCTGTTAAGAGGCAACAACAGTTCTTTTCAGAACTACCCTCACCTGGAGGATCACACTATACAAACTAAAAATTAATGCAAACAAGGACGTCAGCGAAGATTGCTCTCCAGGAAAAACTACTGCATACCATTAGAATGAAAAGCTCTGACTACTTTAATGTCTAAAGTGAAATATCTTGCATCGATGAGTGAAATTCAAGTTTCCTCAGTCTTTCTAGTTACCCTTTCCTATCAGGCAAAAATCTGCTGAGGAAATCCACAGGAAGAGGGAAAAGGACTGTGGAATTCTTTTCAGCTGAGATGGTTGTCAGCGTCTGAAGGTATCGCAGCTGGAGAGCAGAAGGAGACTCAGAAATGATGTCAGCAGCTTCCTTCAGAGCACGAGAGGCATTCATCTCACCCTCAGCAGCAATGACCTAAAATGGTGAAGTTTCGACATTGAGCAGAGAAAAACAGAATTTCAAGGCACAAATACTATGGCTATACTGCGGGGATTGCTTACCAACCACTCAAAGACTCTGAATAGAAAAACCTTTTAGATATACCTTAGCACGAGCTTCACGGGAGGCTTCAGCTTCAGCTGCCATGGCTCTCTGAAGCTGTTGAGGAAGACGCACATCCTTCCTGCAAATCAAAGAAGAAGTTCATAAATCCAATGGGGAACTAAGACTCAAATTGCCACAAGATAACAAGGTCATTACCGGTAAGTTATGGCAATCTTTGTAACTTTAAATGACCCTTGATTTTGTTTGTGTAGCTAAGTTGACATGTATTATGGTTAAAACAGGAAAAATTGGGTAAATATTTACTTACACTTCAACACGCTCCACTTTGACACCCCAAGGATCAGTGGCCTCATCCAACGAGGTCTGTTAAAAGGTAGACACACATTTTAAATTAATGTTAATGTAAGATGTTATAACTTGATGATAACTACCAACAAGGAGAAAAACTCTTGGTTTTCAATGAATTATTTCTAACAGATGTGCAGAGACTTGTCAAACACAGCTTGTAGTTTCCTACGAAAGAATTGACCATAGCAATGATAACTGGGCTACAAAAATAACCATTCAAAAATAAAGTACGATAAAGTTCTTACCTGCATGACATGGCTGATTACCTCACGGTCAGCCAAAATCTCGCTCAGGTTTTTGGTCCCCAGCACATTTCGCAGGGTGGTCTGTGCCAGCAGACGGGTGGAACGATTGGCATTCTCCACATTAGTTATGGAAGTAGTGGCATCATGGATTCTGAAATACACCACAGCATCTACTGCCACGGTCACACTGTCTTTTGTTAAAATCTGAAATGAGAGTAGTATATTAAAGTTTTTACATTCTGGATGTAATTACTGGTCACCAATCAATCCGGAAAACCAAGCAAGTTCCCCTGCCAAAAAAAGCTCCTGCAAACAATTATAAATTAAGCTACTGTAATTCCTTGAATAAGCACCCCCCTTAAATAAGTGCCCCTTGTATTGGCCAAACTCCTAAATAAGCGCCTCCCTTCCTCCTTTAGAGAAAACAGTTAAACAAAGGCTTACCACAGTGTTGACAATGTTGAGCAACAGGTGATTACCATTATAGTAACATGAGCAGATTTGAGAATTAGTACAATGTTTCAGTTTGTGAACTACTATATGGAAAACTTTGCACTTAAGTTACTTACATTAGATTGATGTTTAAGACTAAACTGAAAATTCAAATAAGTGCTTCCCTCAGAACAACTCTCCCCTCCAACAAGTCTCCTTACAAGCCTTATCCTATATTTGAAATAAGGACTCAGGCACTAATTTGAGGCTTTGTGGTATTTCAGGGCTCGAAATTGCGATCAATACAGTCGCATTTGCGACTTAACTTTACTTATTCGCGACTAGAAAAACGAGAGTAGTCGCAAATTTGCGACTAGGTTTTGCCTTGACTGACACAAATTAAAAGGGTTAGCAGTAATCTCAAAGGAACAAGAACATAACTTGCGGATGAAAGACAATTTATAGATTTTATGCTGCAATTTTGAGACCTGTAAACTTCCTATTTATCTACCGGACTTCTACAAAGAGTGTCTCGATGCGTGGTCTTATGTTAGCACAACAAACGTTGTTTCTTATGACGATGTTATTAACCAAACAATATGGAACAATAAGTTTATCCTTATTGAGAACAAGTCGTGTTATATAAAACACCTGGCTTTCCATGGAATTGTTAAAATAGGAGATTTGATATCTGACAATGGTAGGTTTCTCGAAAGTGAAAAATTATTACAAGCTCGACTATCTCCTGTCCACCTTTTTAAATTAATGGGCATCGTTAATGCTATTTCCGATGAATGGAAGCTTATCATCAAACAAAGTCAGCAACATATTTGTCCCCCCTCAAATGACAAGTTTCAAATTAACATAGAAAACGCTATGGTAAATGTTTTGAAAGTCACTTCGAAAATGCTTTACAATGAATTTAAACGCAAAAAGCAAACGGCGCCTTCTGCTCAAAAGAAAATAAAACTAAAGTATCCAAATCTTTCTCTGGAATGGAAAGAGATTTACTCTCTTCCGTTTACGGTCACACATGATACAAAAACTAGGGAATTTCAGTACAAGCTGTTAAATAACATTGTTTTTACAAATGAAAAATTATTCAGACTCAAAATGATTGACTCTCCACTTTGCGCCTTTTGTCAAACAGAAGTCGAGTCCCCTGAGCACTTATTCTTTCATTGCAATGTAACAAAATCTTTCTGGCAGTTGCTTTGTTCCTGGATTTCTGAA
>Ga0126339_10000491_pt1 | contig 22044 bp, 12 predicted proteins | sample OrbTmetagenome_2_FD_92532 | JGI IMG/M metagenome (GOLD analysis project Ga0126339, IMG submission 92532) | Coral microbial communities from Petempiche,Puerto Morelos, Mexico - Orbicella T R C metagenome | ecosystem: Host-associated > Invertebrates > Cnidaria > Coral | place: Petempiche,Puerto...
ACCAGCAAATTTATTTGACTTTCCATAGGAGGAAGGTAAATTCCTAAAGATAAACATAAGACGAATTAATACAAATTACTAACCGAAGACGGCAGAAAACTAAGAGGAAAATACAAAACAGACTATAAACTAAACCGCTTACCAAAATGCTGGCAGCGGGGTTCTGAGAACCAAGAAGTTAGAAGTGTACCAGACGATAAACTAGCACTAAATGAACATGAAGGGATAACCCAAATATATACGCAATGAAATTTGCGTACGACGCGAGAAAAAAAGCATGCAGAATGGGAAAAAATACATTAACATACGGAACAAAAAAGGACACAAAGAAAACACGAAATATGGAAAACACAAAATAGCCGCAACATTTTATATTTTAATAATATTTGTTCATCACACATACTCCTGTGTGCATGTGGTCTGCTTTCCAATTTGAATATTGGGCCTCTAGAATTTGTCATTAGAATCTGACAGATTCTTAAGGCCACAGGTTTACGGTTACGGCTTAAAGCAAGAATCAGCTTATAGTAAAATAAATATGGTAATACAAGCCAGAATATAGATAGACTTACAGCTCCAATTTGAAGTCTGTCTAGGTCCGACACATTGACAAGGTTGACAGTGAAGACTTCAGCAACTTCAGGAGTATTATCTGGTTTTATTTCAATGGTAATGTTTACCTCATCATGACCTTCAAGATAAAATAAATTCATTAACATAACACATACACGTACATGTATAACACATGAATCATGTTTACTGTGGGTAGTGTCAGCCCACACTATCAACTGACATATTGACTGACACTCTGTCAATACGTCAGCTGAGTATCAGTCAACACTCGGTCAATAACAGCCGATGTATTAGCTGAAAGTACAGCTGTAGGTCAAGTGTCAGTTGAGTATCAATCAACTGTCGGCCATATATTAGCCATGTATTGGCCAATTGTTGACTGATACACTGCCAATGTTCAGCTGACCTATCGATCAAGTGTTGGTTGATATGTTGGTTGACAGGGTCGGCCGACACCACTTACAGTGAACATGATCCAAACACATTACAGATGGACCTAAATTGCCAGTCAATAATGAAATGATAATAATTATTGTTTTTAAAGCAGCCAATTCAAGTGTTGGAAAACCTTTAAGCCTAACAGTGTGGTAGGGGGTTCTAACTCAGGAGAACAGGGGCAGGAAGGCTTGGTTTGGAAATACCAACTTGGCTTTCAATAACTGCCAGCATAAATACCTTCTTCAAACACAACTTCCCCTCTCTGTGGACCAGTGTCATTGGCGTAAAATGTGGTGCTATCACTTGTGATGTTCCAGTGTACAACGACCCTGTCTGCAGTTCCTGTCCGTCTCACCGGCAGCTGCATAAACAAAGAAGAAGGACCAACTGGCTCCTGAACAGAAACAGACTGGTGTGCTGTGGAAAATCCAATTTCCCCATTGGCATCCTGGGCTGTTACGTTTAGGAATGCAATAGATCTATTTCCAATCTTTGGTGATGAGGGTGTCACTGAGTTTACTAAACCAGATGCTATTGAAAAAAATTGTATTGTTACCATCAATAAAATTTGTGATACCTGGTAAATGTAGATCATAATATTCTACCAACTGTATTGTAACTTCAAGACTAAACCCCAAGCAAAATTCAAAAAGTGTGAGGGCTTACACTGTATGTACTGTACAAGCATGTATTGCATGTTTTCCAGATCCCTCCTCTCTTTAAATAGATATACAATGTACACATGTATGTGTATTGATGCAAAGAATGCCAGAAATCTGATTTAGGGAAAATGTTTTCAAATCTGATTCCTTTAGAGACATTTTAGAAGTCAGTATGTACATTAGTGTCTCATTTAAAAATTTGATTATGAGCTCAAGATTTCTGGCATGAAGGCCATATCAACTATGTAGAAATCAAATGCAAAAAACCTATAAATATTATCTCTAAGTTAGTAGAATTCAAGCTAAAATTTACTTCAAATAATGGTGAGAATTCGTGGGTTGACATCAGGGGTTAAAATGATGAAGGCTTGCAAGTAAAAGCACACTATAGAGTCATGTACCTCCTCCCTGTAAACTGACAGCAGTCAGTTCAGCCTTAAAAGAAGCCCCAAGTTTGATGAATCCATCATCTGCAACCTCCACTGCCATAGAAATGCTACTTGAGCCAGCAGCTATTGAGACTGCGGGTGGATAAGTAAGACCAACTTCATTTGAAGGGCTATTGGTGCCAGGCAGGATGTAGACAACAGTAAGGTTAACTGTAACATCACCAACCAATCCACCCATCCTTGTGATGTTCAGGTGCAGTTTACGGGGAGCACTATCCTGTTTAGTGTAAAGAAAGAGAGGATTGAGCTTGAGCATAAACTGTACACTGCATAACAATCACTCAAAACCAATCTTACATGTATATCACTAGTTTAAGGGAAGGGGAAGGGTAAATAGAAGATGTGTTTTTCTTCTGTTTAATTCACTATTTAGTGATGCCAATTAGAAATTTCTATTCACTAATTAAAAACTATTAATTTTTCTCGCACAAGCATGTACCTTCATCTACATTGTACACAGTATATTAATTGTTGAAAGACCATGATTGTTCAGTTACAAATAAAACACTATCCTCAGACTAAGCTTCACCTTGCATTTGTCTCCTTTCCCCCCAAATCAGTGTTTTTACTTTGATAAGTAACATGTGTATTGCCAATCAAATTTTGTTGCTCATTATATTAAGCATTAAACAACTGAACATTTAAAAGTCATTATTAATACTTCAAACCTTGACCAAATCAATAAAGCTGTACAGTCAAACCTACTGTAAGCAAACACCCTTGGAACTACAACTAGTGAGACAATCTCAGATAGTGCAGAGCACAATTGATAGTTCTGGCACGGTAGTCCCATAAGTACTCACCCCTGCTCAGTTCACTTCAGGTTTGTGTCTACCTTGGTAGTCTGCTAGGGCTTTTCCCCTTAGCAGTGTGTATGTTTCAAGGTTGTATTTTCATTCAAGGTCCAAAAACTACATACAAATTACTACTGGTGTTTTATGTTGATTTTCATTCATTTTAAATTCAATAATATGTTGAAGCAGCAAACATGACAATTTAACTCTTCATGCCAACTCTGTAACTTGATACTTTTTGTTTTCCTCGCACAGGCATGTAACCTGAAACCCTTGTTTTCTCCAAAACACACGGAAGATGTGCTTGTTTTTCGGAGATAAATGAAAGAAAGTTAAATATCTGATGTAGTGATGAAGAAACGGAACAGAAACGATGTTCTACTAAAAATGCAAATTTTCCTATCACCGATGAACAAGAAATAATTTAATTATCAGATAGTCACAAAATACCACTTTCTTTTTCTGTTGCCACCTTTGTCGTTAATAAAACAATTCAAAATTAACACACAACAATATTGATGGCTGAGAAGCGTTTCAACGAAAAGTATTAAAGATAAACAGCGCTACTTGGCCAATATGAATGAGTCTCCTTAAAGACTGATTAAATTAATTTGCCCTTTCATTAGGTGCCACAGAGTCTGCATCAATATTTGAGCACTTTCCTGTTTTCCTTTGTCACAAATTTACAATTTGCGGAGTATTAAAGCCACTAACTTGGGAACTTTCTGGTCTGTCTTACAGACACAATTAAGGTAAGAAATAAACAAGTTGCTAAGGAGAAGCAATACATTTGAACCCTGACAAACACACTATTGTAGATTGAAAACAGCAGATGACATTTGTTGAGCCGACCTGTGTGTAATTCTAAAAGTTACGCAGCCACAGTAACGTTTCTCTTTTGCAATAAAAAGGGACAATTGGCGCTACCTGAAAAATAACTGCCGGCCTTGGTCACATGACATGACATATAAAATACCGCGTGGAAAGAAGTGTATAACACTAACGATGCTAGAACGCATGTGTCTTACATGTTGAGTTCTACCATAAGGAAAACCACTCAACATTTGTATGTGATTTCGTATGCAAAGTATTCTCCACCTACTACAGAAGCCACGAACGCTAACTAATCTACGCATGTGTTTAGAGCAAATTAGTTTTGTTCTAAAGAGAATGGTACCACAAGGAGAGCAAGGGGTTACCTGAAACAAATATATAGCTTTGCGATGTTCCTATCCAAGTGACGGCGATAGAACATGTTTTACGTAGAGTACACATGTACCTTTCCCACCCCACCCACACCACTTCCTTGCCTCTAGAATAATTAATTAATTGAAGTTGATTAATTAAACAAACATTAAAGTTTACACCTTAGCACCATAGTGCCTTAGTGCTATAGTGCCATAGCCATATAGCGCCCCCTACAGCGCCTTACCGCCGTCGCGCCTTAGTGCCTTAGCAGCAGGCAGCCCCCAAAACCATCCCAATAGTACACTCTGCACTAAAAAGTGATAACTTAGGAAAGGAGTCTGGAACAGCATTTGGGCATAGCTGGGTCTATGAATAAGCATCCACTCAAAAGAAATGTCCACCTACATGTACATGTAGGTACATGTACAATGTAGTCTCTAAGCAGACTTGAAACTCTAGTACCTTTACACATACTTACCATGTTTATTCTCTGCTCACTGTCTGCTGCAAATTCAAAGACTCCATAAACATTGTCACTATCACGAACAAAGAAATTAGCCCTTTGCGCTGACAGAGTGTTATCAAGCCTTGCACCTCCTGTAACATTATAAAGCTGTATAGTATACTCTTTACTCTCTTCTGGGATAGAGTCTGGGCGGACAGTGACTTGGAATGACAAAAGATTGTCTCCAGGGGAGAACCTTAACTCTCCAGATGTTGTCTCAAAAACAGAGCTTGCATCACTGCTGAGGATTTTCCAAGAAACTGCGACATCACCGAAAGTACCAGCACTGCGATTCACATTAAATGTACCAGTCCTTACACCAGTATCTTCATCTAAAATGCCCGGATATTGACCAAATGCGATGATTCCATGCTGATCATCATTTGGCGAGAGAACCACAGTAGCCATACCAGGTGGCTTAATATAAGCATTTTGACTTGCATTTACCAAATGAACTGTAAAATTCTCCGCTTGTTCTGGTACTTTGTCATTAATTAATCGAACAGTGATCATCTTTTTTGTTTCACCAGCTTGAAAAGTTAATGTGCCCTTATCATCATGATAATCCTCTCCTGCAATGGCAGAACCTGCAGCAAGAAACCAGTCTACAGTTGTGATCTCATTGACAGGCCCAATTTCAGTGACACCATCAGTGCCAAGTCCCCTGGAAACTTCAACCTCAACAGAGGTTTGATTCTCAGGAACTGTAAGGTCATCAAGTGGAAACTCTAGCAGAGCATCATTGGCAGGTATTTTGACAATAATTTGCTTTGCACTTGGCTCCACTGTAGCTCCTCCACTTGCAGATTCCAGAGTCAAAGTGAATGATTCTTCATTTTCTGCTACCTACATGCACAAACACAAAGGTGCAGCGTGAATTGAAGTTAATGACATCAAAATCTAATTAATCATTCAAATCATTCTTTAGACACTTCACTGCAGAGCTTTAAACATAAAAATTTAGAAAACATCAAAATGAAGCATTATAATATTATTTATTATGTTTGTACAATTTATTGTACACTGAATGAAGTGGTAAAGTAATACAATTTGTATGAATACACTGCAATCTTACTTCTGAAATCTGTGACCTGCAAGGTCTGTGTACCTGCAAGGAAGTCTACAGTAACAGCATTTTTGGAACACTTTTGGGCGTGGATAGTAGGTGCATTTATGGTGATGGTCATGATATAACCTGTGATATCAACTGTGATTGGGTTTATTCACCCAGTATTTGGACTCTCATTATGAGTCTCATTATGTCTGTATGTGACTTTGAGTTACAGTTATGTAATGTATTGGTTACATGCAGATCAAGTTTGGCTGTGAAGCTGTAAGGAGTTTGCATGTACTGTACAATATGTGTACAACACCTCTTCTGCACACAGTGAGGGTTCAAAACTTTTTTAACTTTGATATTTTGTTTATTTCTATTTAAATACTTCATCAGAAGGTGTTATATTTTAATTAATTAGTAAGTTCACTTCTCAGCAGACATAGTACATGACCTGTTAAACAGCTCTGCCATGTTTACACTGCCTTATTACCAGTGTGTAAGGGAAAAATGGAAATTAGCCACCAAAAACTAGGGGGTGTCAGGAGAGATGTCTTCATTCCCTTTATGCTCTTGCCCCCAAAAAAATCTATGGGCAGAGGCAGGTAACTACATGTACATGTCCATTTGGTTGTATGTGTTTCAGTCAACATAAAAAGTATCAAACTCTACTTACATTATCTGGCTTCACCTCAATGGCAAGATTTGCCATGTTCTGTCCATCTGAGAAGGCAACCACCCCACTGTTACTGATGAAGTCATCTAATCCATTGTTTGGTCCACTTGCAACCTATCAAACCATGATTATTGTCTGATTAGATACAGACATTTTATTTTCTGTTTTGAATTCACATAAAATCTGTACCTGTTATATGTTATTAATATTAAACAATCCTGTAAATTATACAGTACATTCATCTTGGTACCAAAAATAAAATCATACACTGTACTGTAAATTACTTACAAAATAACTGAGCTACTACGTGCACTCTCATTGGTCGATAGGTGTGCTAGGATGAGAGTATGTACACAATGTTGTGACGTCTTAGATTCGCATGTATTCTCCCAACCCTCCTCACGTTTAGATGAGGCTATCTAAACATGGAAAAAGTGCTCTATTGCATAAATTTACCAAATTAGATTACGAGCTCGAGATTTCTATCGTGTGATGATGAGGGTGCAGCCTCAGTCAACTATCACATATAGAAATCAAGAGCAAAATTAATAATCCAATGGTCTTAGTTAGCATAAATCTACCAGAACTTCTATTAAGTCCTCTTCACAGATACTTTGAAAACACAAAGAAGTGTCCGCCAGTTTGTAAGCATATCTAAAGTCGGATAACACTATTATCAAGGAAAATCGTTAAGTAAAATATTTATGTAGATAAGAATTGACAATATCTATTTTCTTAATAATTCACTATGGTGTCATTGTTAACTTCTGTAAACCAAACTTTATTCATTCTTCTGTAACTAAATCAATGAAAAAAAAATTGTAATCTTTGTAATTGTGGAAATAAATAAATAAAGGCAAAAAAACAAACAAAAAACAACAACAACAAAAAAGTTTGTAAGCAAGTGTACACTGCAAGGATCTACTAGGCTACTCACTATCTACAACAGAAGAGATATTGAGTAACGTAGCCAATAATAAAAGGGCATTCGTGATAGAATGCTAGTAGATTTATACAAATGTACTATAAATTATAGAAAACTTTGAAAAATGTACCAGTGCAGGATCATAAAAAATGTACTTACCTTCCAAGATACTTGCACCATACCAATCAGGCCAGCCTTACGAGTAAGCTTGATGTTTCTTGCATTAGCTTGACCTGTAAGTTCATCCACCACAAGTGGTCCAGTCTACAACGAAGGGAGATGAAATGGCTTTACAATCGTCTTTTATCGTAGACTTTGTATGTAAACATATTGATGTAAATACATTGCATGTACACGTAATAGTGCTAATGTATTTTTATTTATGGAAAATAAGAATCAAAAACCGTTTGAAACTTTGAGAACTAAATGATTTGTATGTTAGATGCCAAAGCTTAAGATTCGACATCATTTTTTCCACAAACTTTTCCAAAGCATTGAACCTGCTGATTCAATTTACATTGAAACATCAATGGTAGGTATATTTGGACTCCAATATACAAGATGTTACATGTACATGTGTATGACAAGCTTCTGCAACTTAGAACCTATTCACAGTTTTCAACATACCTCGTTAAAACCAATGATACCAAATGCGTCATCATTGGCTAGTATTGTTAGATATGCCACTGAGGGTGATACCACAATTCCAGATCCTGTCACAATCAGTTCTATAGCAAATGTTTCATTGGCTTCCGGGATTTCGTCATCTGTTATGGTAAATTTACACTCCCCAGAGGTGTCACCTACTTGGAATTGTATGTTTTGTGAAGTGCCAATCACATCTGCATCTTGAGCAGAGGCATTCATCTAAAACAGCAAAACCAGATTCAATAAAATGATCAACCAGGGCTGTCATTAAGTTTTGATTCATCTGTAGCCCGTTATAAACTTCTTACTTTATGAGTAAATAAATGTTGTATGAGCAACTACAGACAAGTTAACTTGTAACATCAATGGCTGAACAAGAATACTCAGCCATAACAGGTGTTATGGGCTATAGCCCTTAATGACAGCCCTGATCAACCACGCAAAATAACTTCTAAAACACTTGAGACAGTATCAGGATTTAAACATTTACGAGGAAGTTACACCAAGGCCTAAATGACATTCAAGTTTATGACAAATTTCTGTGCATGATTAAGCAGCCACCTTTTATAACTAACCACCTCTCATTATGTACGTGTCTTAAGTGACAGCATGTAAAAATTACAGTGCATCTTCAAGTACTACAAACAATTTAAGTCTGCCCCAAGCCATACAACTGCACAGTATATGTCTCACATGGCAAGACATTACATGTATCCTGATTTTGGCAGCAGGAAGTGACTACAGGAGCATTTCTACATGTATACTTGCCCTCTGGTCTGGATGGGATGCTAGTCCATCACAGTCCAACCCAGTGACTCAGACCAGGGCTCAAACTACATGTAGGTAGGTAAAGTTTGCATACAAGCCAAGTGGCCCGCCAGGCCAGAGCTCAACCCGGTTTCTGTAAAAAGACATGGCCAGGAGTATAAATTTCTACTTCCCCCGGTACCCGCTACCCATTTATACACCTGGGTGGAGAGAGGCACTGTGAGAGTAAGGTGTCTTGCCAAGAACATGATACAGTGTCCCTGGCCAGGGTTCAAACCCGGACTGCTCGATCCGAAGACAAGTGCACTAACCATGGCACCACTGCGCCTCCCTCTCGAAGTAGTACCACCTAATGTGAGGTCTAGTGAGCTGATTATTAGGCCACTGCATCTCCCACACATAACCTTATAGTACATGTACCAGCTGTACTATAAGTTGACCACCAAAGTGACCACCTTCTCGCAAGGTAGTCGCTATCTCAAAGTGTTTATTATTTCACTAAGATGTCCACGCCCCATTACACTCAAGACTCATCTCCTTTCTCTTGAGTGCAATGGAAGTACATTTTAATGAATATTTTAATGATACAACAAGGGAAATCCTCTTATGATTGACTGCTTTTGCTGTTGAGTAAATTAATGGGTGACACCAACCTTGCAAGTAACATCCACAGTGCCTGTTGTTGTCCCTGTCCGGGAAATGCCAAAAACTGCTTGGGTAAATGGTGCTTCTTCTACTTGAATATGCGTGTTTGTAAACGTAAAATTCCCATCACCAGCAGCGCTTGCCAGCAGCACTAACAGTGCTAAGGGATAGTACATCTCTGGAAAAAAATATAAAACACTACTTTGGATACCTACTTCAATTATTGCAGTACTTTGTAGTTAGCAATGATACAGATTCAACCCAATATATGGCACAAATAATATGTAATCTTATGTTAGTTTGAAATAGAGCGATTTTCACTTGCACATCAAAAAGTATTGGGTACATTACATGCATTTAGACTACAAGTGGTCCCTCTTTCGCTCAGTCCGTCATGCATGACGTGAAAGAAAACCGCGAGAAAAAAATGGCCATGCCAAATCATGGGGGCGAGGAGCGCACGAAAGGAGGGACTACTGCCTAAGCCAAAGAGTTTGACCTTTCATGGCCGAGTGATTTTTCGGTGTAGGATTTCTCATCTTGACGTCCTCTTATTATCGCCTGTTGTCAATAACCTTGGGAGATCTGAATAAAATTGCTCTACTCTACTCTTCAAGTAGCAAGGCAAAATTTCTGCCATGAGAAGTATATCTTTGTTCAGTGTTCGTTCAGCAAAACTGCCAAAGAAGTTTTAAAAAGAAGATGGCAAATGAGGCATCTTGTAACGATTTTCACTGCGCCTGTAGGTGTAAATCTACAAGTTATTGCAAAAATTTCAAATGCAGAGTTTCAACAGGGAATTTACATTATGTATTTGACATGGGAGATCCTGCCGTGAAATGTTTGCTGATATCAGCGGAAAGTTTCAGGTGAATGTCCAGTTTCAAGTGAAAGTCCAGTTCAATCTTTCAAATGGACGGTAGAAAGGCCAAGCTCGGTGAATTCACATTCGCTGACTTGGACAATGCTGTTGAGTGGCAAAATCACTAACACGCTTGCAGTCAGGTTGGAGGGGGAAGCTTTGCCAAACAAAACACTGGATAAATTTAAGTCTTTCCAAAGGCTATTGGCAGATCTGCAAGAACATCCCGGCTTGCAAAGCGTGATTCCAATGCTTCGATTTGCTCTGGTTCCAAAACATTCCCGCAAGACGTCACACATATCTTGAATGTTGACAACACATTGTCAACGCTCCTAGCATAAGCCAATCATATTTTTGCGTTGCAAGGGCAACACATAGCTCAAACTCCCTGGCTTAGGTGGTAGTCCCTCCTTTGGCACGCTCCTCGCTCCCAGGATTTCGCACGACCATTTTTTTCTCGCAGTTTTCTTTTTCATCACGCACGACAGACTAAGCCAAAGGGGGACTACTGATAGATTATGCATTACTACACCACACGATTGGGTTAAAAAAAACTTGCCCAATATTTCCATCAATAATTAGGGACACATTTTCCCATGCTTCACGTCAGCTACATGTATTTACTTTAGGTTTTTATTGGATAGTCTGTGTCCTTCGTCATTGGCTAGAGTGATAACACATACAATGGTTTTGGTTTTACAACACTCATTTGAAATCTACTACTTGTATACTATATTAATTAATTTGTACATTAGAGTGGATACACATGACTGTAGTTAAAACTTAGTAATGTTTAGTATTGTAGATATAGAGGTATCACAATTTCTCGAACCCTCATTTTTTCAAACCTCCTGATACATGTAACTTGAACCAAAAGTAGTTTCCCTCTCCTCCGTCGAACACTGTAATTTTACCTCTGATTTCTCAAACTATCCGATATTTCAAATCAATTTTTGTCCCCCCTGGGAATTGAAAAACTCGGGATTCTACTGTACATGTATACCTGTTAAGTATAACTCAGACAATAATTATTAGAAAATTGTTTTTCGTCACATTTTTTCCATAATTCATGCTTCTCCAATGAAAATTTTCCTGCACATATGTGTACAAGTTGTAAAAACTATGACAACTTCTCTCACACTTCTTTAAAGCTGATTACCTTAGTTCATTATATGAATATAAGCTACACCACATTGCTCAGTTAGAAAATTCTTGGAGAGTGACATCACACTTGTATGAATTTAATAATTCAAACCAGCCAATTGGACACAACTGTCATTCTAACCTTCTAACCTCCTTCCTTAGTTACAATTATTCTAAAACCACAACAAGATTGCAACAAATTGAAAAATACGCATTTCGTACATGTACGATCAAATTAAACTGGAGCGTAAACCTAAAAAGTTGATTTCTTAAACCTAATGAGGTGGCAACAACGGAGAAGTTTTCATAACGAAAACACAGTACATAACACTTTTTCCCCACAAACTCAGCTAGTGTAGCTTGAACATTGCAAACACACACAAACATTGTTTTCGATGTTATTGTTCAACGAAGTGGTATATAAATGCACAGAGAAACTGTTCAAGCAACCTGAATTTGCAAAATCAAAACATAAAACAAGGACGGTTTATAAATGTTAATCGATTCACAAGTGACAACCGAATATTATCGTCTCTAAAATTTCTCGATCTTGCATGTAAGCTTAATCAATATCATTGAATTGTTGAATCGCCTCAAAATTCAAGACATAAAAAGCAAAACTACACTATGCACATTTTCACTAAACCGGCTTTTTATAAGCTTCGTAACTCTTCAAACTACCGAGACTCGAAGCTGAAGGTATAAATTTTGAAAAGTTTATCATGGCGTCCGTAGCTATGGACGCCATTAGAGAATTCGCTCGCAGTTAAAGCGCGCGGTTTGGAATGCATTGAAAGAAATGTTCTTGCATTTGAGACTTCACAATATTAGATATCCAACAAACAATAACTGGTGAAAACTACTTTAGAGATAGGGAATAAAGCATTATAGCAGAAAACGAAAATTAAACTCTAATAGACGTTTAAATTTGAAGACAGCTGCGACACATGCAGGGTACTATCGAGGTGTTAAATCGCGCGCAAGCAATTATCTTCCTTCGCTGCAAAATTCAACAGCAGCGACATGTACGACTGTTAGAATACACATATACTACGGAATTCTGTAAACAGTACAATTCTTATTTAAAGGTTAACGGAACAAAAGAGAGCTCTTGAAGTGTGTACGTTAAGACTGCCATGCATGATATTCATCGCTTCAAACAAACCTCTTATGTTTTCCAAGTTAAACCTTCGCCGGCATAACACACTGAAAGAATGATAAATTTTACCTGTTGTATGTGCCAAAATATCGTCCAAACAGCCTGGATAAGTTTGTTTACAGCGATTTATTGCACCATTATTTCGTTGACTTCTGTGGAACGATGCGGTCCGCACGACTGAGCTATGCCAGCGTGAACCATGACGTCATGGCACGTTCTCTCACGGTGACTGGTTCCTCTCTGTTCAAGGCCTTAGAAGAAGTCGGTTGGGTTATAAACATAGATTTGAGGTTTTTCACAATCTAATTATAGCATTGAAGGCTTGCAGTAGAAGGCTTCCCTAACTTTGAATATATTTTTATTTGATTTTGTTTTGGTAAGTACAGAGTCACCTCTGCCTTCGACTTTACGGTAAAAGGTGACATCCACTGATAGACTGCTGCTCCTGGCTGCGACACTCAAGAATGCAAAAGTACACTGTACTTAAGAATCAAAATCTCTAAAAACAAGATTTAAAATGGATTTTTTTTTTCTAAGTAGCAAAAACTTAAGTCAGTATCACTATGTTGAGAAAAGCAAAATCCATTCTTTTGCTCCTGGACGATGATCGGATTCGGGCCTGTGGAAATTAAACATGACAACCGACGCTGTGATCTACTGAAGGACGATCGTAACTGTATGGTCCACGAAACTTACTTTCGTATCCGTGATTTCTACTTTAATTTGGAAGATGAAAGTGTTCTCTGGCAAATGTAAAAGATGGAAATGAGAGCGGCAACAATTTCGTTTAGTAAAAACCAAGCTTAATTCATTTAATGATATATTTAGCGATTGGAAGAATTGGACCGCTAATTTTGCGATAACTTTAATTTTCCGAATACTGACCATGACATGTACGTGAACGAATACGAAAATTGTAAAGCAGAGTTAAAAAACAGGTCGAAATGTATAGGTGAACTGAGATTGGGGAACGAAAATCTGACGAAATTACTCTTCAGGACTAGAGGAAAAAGACCATCACGGAACTAGCAATGGAAGACGATTCAATAACAAATGAAAAACTGATAATGAATGGAATAACGGATGAAATTTCAGTCTTAAACTGAGAAATTTGTAACGCGAAATCTTGATATGTGGAGAGAGAGGGATCTTACACTGTTTGGGAAAGTTATCATCAGATAAAATGTCTAGGTTTGTCACAACTAAAATACTCAACCTCAATTCTTTTATACATTAAAATATCCCAGAAGAATAAGAGAGATAAAATCAAAAGAGTCGAACTGTATATCAAGACCTTGAAAGGCGGAACACGTATGATTGATATCGAAATCATGATCATAGCTCTTAAGGATCCAGCTAGCCTAGGTTTCTAGACGCCTGTCTTCAGATCTAGAAAAAATTGGAAAACAGTTCCAGATTATATCCAGAAGACATGTCATGAAAGAACAACCTGCAGCGAAGAATTTTTGACAAACTTTGATCACAACTTCCTCAAATAAGGAGAAAACTGGGAAATAAATCATCGCATAAAAATCAAATTTTGTAAGAGCGTAGTAGCTGCGTGCTATATTATTTCCTCAAAAAATAGTAATGCGATTTCCCCTAACTTCCTGGTTCCATGATTCTGCTCATGCAGAGCTGCACAAACATAAGGCGTCTAGTTTCAGTCTTTCTTCCGTCAACAAATCAGGCCGATCTCTCTGAACTTTCATGGCAGGAGAACTATTATAATCAAAGAAAAGCGGTGAGAAGTTTTTGCCAAAACACTACCGATCACGAGAAGAACAACACACTGATTACGTCTTTTATATATCAGGCACACTCGACCGAATGAGAATAACTTCAAAACGACAAAAACTGTTAAATTGATCCTGTTAAATTGTGGAGAGCTTTAACTATCTAGGAGTTATACTGTCCTCTAATTTTACTTGGTCTGAACATGTTGGACATGTAATATCTAAGGTGAACCAAAGATTAGGTCTTCTACGCATTTACGACCATTTAGTACACGCCTTCTTTACATTCTCGTCCCAGGTGCTACTCGTCTTAAAATGTCGTTTCTCCGACCACGTGACCGAAAGAAACGGAGGCTCTGGAGACGAGAATGCCTTCTTTACTACGTACAAAAGCCTCGTCCTTCCTATCTTAGAGTCCTTAGACTACGCTGATATGGTACGGAGCGACAAGGATAGTGCTGCTCTAATGAACAACCTATAGTTGCTACAAAATAAGGCTGCTAAACCTATTTTACATAGACCCTTGTATTCTTCCAGTTCTTCGCAACGGGGGCACTTAGTCAACTCGGTTGGTTAAGTTTAGAACAACGGAGGCTCTTTCATCGTTGCGCATTTTGCCTCTTTGTTTATAAATGCATTAATGGAATAACTTCCCCACAGTTTAGAACTGCTAAGAAACAGCGGTGTACATAGTTACAGTACACAACAAAGACGATCTTAGACTTCCATCTGTAAAACGAAATTGAGGATAGCAAAGAACTTCTTACCATGTCTTCAAAGATTGGAGCAATTTAGATAGAAATTTACTTTTGTGGGAAATTGTAATTGTTATGATTAATTGGTAACAGGACATCGTGTCGTCCAATTCAGTCTGTAATCATACTCGTAATTAACAAATCGGACTCCCGCTTCGCGGTCGTCCGATTTTGTCAATCACTCCTATGATTACAGACCGAATTGGACTCCACTCAGTCCTATTACCATTATTAATCATACTTGTGATAAACAAATCGGACTCCCGCTGCGCGGTCGTCTGATTTTGTTATCACTCGTATGATTACGGACCGGATTGGACTCCACTCAGTCCTATAACCATTACTTACTGCGAGTTCCCGTCTGAAGACATGATTGATCATCGCAAACTTTATTTTTTATGCACACAACTTAAGCATACATGATCTCTCATATATTCACTTGTATCTTCATCATCTACCGGTATATTACGAACTCACAATGTGACCTGGGGCCCGCTTCTCAAAGGTCCCGAAAAGTTTTCGCACCCGGAAAGCCGTTGCAAAATCTCAAACCTCATGGTTACAGAGCTGTTCTATTCACATATTCTTAATATGAACAGAGGTTTCATTCCGTAGAAAAAGTTTCAGGCGTACACACCTCTCTGTCTTTAAATACCGATTAACTAAAAATGGCTTTACGGGCCCGAAAAGTTTCCGGGGCTTTCGAGAAACAGGCCCCAGCTCCCAGTTGGCATGATAGCTGAGTTTATTTTGGTAGAGTACAGGACCAGTATTGCAAAGTTTATGGGTTCGAATCTCGTTCAAGCCTGAAGATTTTTTAGGCTTTAATTTCACAGCTGCGATGATCAGTCATGCCTTCATATCTTTCTCCGCAATTAAACATTTTAATCGTAATTTTAAATTTTTAGCAAAGTTAAATTTAAATACACTACCCCACAAGCTTTTAGCTTTAATTATTATCGTGTTTAAATAAAGATTATCTATCTATCTATCTATCTATCTATCTATCTATCTATCTATCTATCTTTCATATATTCACTTGTATGCGTCTCCGTATGTTGCTTATGTTCATGCGCTAGTGAAGACCATCTACAAAGATAATATACAACATCGGAATAAAATATATTCTTTATATTATAATATATGATAATAATAATATCCTTTAAATTATAATATATTCTTTAAATTAGTGTCCGCCGAAACATTATGATTTCCTGCTTACAAGACTCTGCGGCGACAATATTTAAGGCTTAATGATTTGCCTTGAGGGATGTTTTACTAAGGAGCTTTTTAACGGAAAATTTACATAAGGATTTAAAATTTGCTAATTTGACAAGCCCTCCCTGACCCCCCATCCCCCTTTCCCTAGTCTCCTTCGCAGCCGTTATTAGGGTCGTCACGCAACGCTCCTCCCCACTAACGGCCGTTAGTGGGGAGGAGCGTTGCGTGACGACCCTAATAACGGCTGCGAAGGAGACTACCCTTTCCCCCAATCCGTCTTCTACAAGAGTCAAACACTGAAGTTAAACGATGGGTTACAAACTCTGTCGGTGATGTTTGAAACTATTGAATACCAGTATGCAATTAGTCTCCTCCGCAGCCGTTTCCCAAAAAACGGCTGCGGAGGAGACTAGTATGTAATTAGCTTGGTGTGTTCTCAGAAAAGGATCATTAAGCCCCCCGGGGGGGACTTCTATATAAAAAGGACGGAGCTGCTTGTCGTCCCTTTTAGGGTTAAAAGAGCGGTTTTGGTGCCTCTTAGAATGTTCAGCCTCCAAGGTCCTCAGCGGGAGCTTTTGCAGTGCTTTTGAGGGAATTGAGTGGAAAAAAATAAAAATATATACTGGTAGTAATCAAAGATTATGAGAGTGCGTTCGACGCGCGCTTTCGACGCCGTTACTTTAATATATATTCCTTAAATGATTTCACTAGCTGACTTTCTAGCTCTGCCTATTCCTAAAATCAACAATTTTCATCAACAATCGAGGTTTTAGAGACAGATAATATTCTCACATTAACTGGTAATGTTTAAGCGTAAAAGCTAATTTGTAAAAGTATATATTTTACGTACATTATTCTCAACCTCGTTCCCAGGGTCTCTCATCTTACCGCCTCCAGGGAGCGGTAAGATGAGAGACCCTGGGAACGAGGTTGCACTATTCTAAGCTGGAAGTACAAATATAAGCAAACAATTGTGCAATCGCGTGCTCGTTTATCGTAAACAAACTCCGTGCGACTGACCAGGTTATTTCCCCTGATGAATAAACCAAAGCATACAGTATTTACATAATTTGCTGTTCCTTGGTTCAGGCTCACTCTTATGAATCGTGCCTTCAGAGACTTTAGAGTACTTTTCCACCGATTCCAAATACGACCGGATGAGCTATCTGTCGCGACTGGAACTAATCAACAAATGCAATCAAAATAAAGCTGTTGCCACAGTTAACATCCTTAAATTAAGGGAGTAAAGCCAAGGCGATTCAAAGTCATGTTCGCTAACATATAAAATAAACAAGGACAATTCCCTCAGATTTTGATAAATGCTACCGTCGAAGCGTTTAAATTCACCAAAATCCTGAAAATCCAACGCTGAGAGCACAAAGTAGTATAGCCCACGGCGATCGCTACTGAATGGAAAGAAGTCAGTGAAATGTCCAGCGCAAAGACGAGCTCACATGCATGGCCTACTCACATGTTCGGCACATGTCTTATCACATGTCTTATCACATGTCTTAGTAGCGGTACCAGCTTACTGGCCGTGACATGCCCCTGCAACAATCAAGCGGGATGGCCATTTTGGTGTCCTTACAGCTAGAGGGTTCTTTTCAAAATTTCCGACGAGCACCCCCGTGTGTTTTATGTGAGAGTCTCCTCCCCCGGGGGGGATTAGTCTTGAAAGACTCATTTATCTATTGATCGGATCTCTCTTCCATTAACTAGACTACAAATGACATTGTCTCAGTTTCGCCTAATTACCGGTTTCACGGTCTGTCGGAGAAAAAACTGAAAAACACTGTAGAGTGCGGCTTTATATACGGAGGTTAAACTTTACAATTTGCAGAGCATACTGACGGCCAAAGTCAACGCTTTGACAAGCGTTCTGACTGTTAGCTGGCGTAGCGGGAACCGATCGACTTCAATCCACAGGCAAAAGGTATCCAGGTAGGTACAGAGTAAAACACCTTTATGCTAACTTGAAACATTACATTTAGTCAGATTATTTTCAAAGTTTACAAAGAACGTGGTCGGGTTGATTTGTGATGCTATGAAACTGTCTTTTGCCTCTTTCTGCAGTTTAGTTGAGGAAGTTTTGAAAAGTTCAAAGTTTGATTATTTTTATGGTTCTTTGCTTGTAATTGTTAGAGAATTGCTCAAGCATTAACATGCCTGTTATATTTTAGCTTTATTACAGTAATCTAAACAACCTGACGATCATTCCGGCAAAATGTGTTGAAGGCTTTGAAAAATCATCGAATGGTTTTAGAAGACTTCCACGTAGCTTAGTGTTGCGACAGCGTTTTTTATCACTTGATTTGTTAATTTCCGGATCGAGCAGCTATTATATATAATATATATATATCCTATAGCAGCATCTCTGTTCGCTATTGACATTAATGAAATTGTGTTGTTAATTTGTTCATCGAAAAAACATAATTCCAGCTCAATCAACTTTAGAGTAATAACGCCAGAGAACTGAAATAAAGTCGGAGCGAGTTCAACTGAAGGTATGGACGGCTTTCTTTCGAATTCCCTGTTTCCGACGGAGGTCTGTTCTCGTGGCTTTCAGCGAATTTCCAACGTGAAAAAAAACAGTTATATTTCACTGAAGGGTGCCAGATCCAAGCAATGAAAACCATTAAACGTTTTCTCACATTACTCACATTTACGAGATAGGAATTTTAACCATCAGTTCAAGTGGCGATGCATCATTAGCGAAGGCCACGACATCAAGTCTATTGACCGGCCGGGAGACACAGTCTGTAAAGCAATTATTGACTGCCTCGAGGGGAATATGGCTAATTATCTTAAAAGAGTTTTTAGTTTGTTTTGCGTGTGGTGTTAATATTCTGCTATAACTATAAATTCTCCTCAGGGTTCCTGTACATTTTTTGTAATGTCAGTTCGGAGAATTTAGTTGCCAATCAAACCAATGTACTTACCTACGGGAGGATGTTATTAGATGTTGATCACATTAAAACAATTAAAGGGTTATTGCTGATTTTTTCGGTATTAAATAAGACATAATGACTGTGTCACAACTACGTAATGGGCGAGTGTTACCAGTTCATGTTTTGCGCGAATTGGCTCATGCAGGAGAGTTTATGAATTCATAGAAACCAGGATTGGGTTGTTCGAAAGCTCGTTAACGCTAACCCAGGATAAAAAGTTAATCTTCATTGCTTATGTTTTGGGTAGTCTGAGATTGTTCCCCGGATTGTTCAAACTCAAAACAGAAGGCAAAACAATAAAAACTAAAAACCGTACTGCAAAGTTACAAAACTCAAATCAAAAATAAATTTTCGCTAATCCTGGGCTAACTTAAACGGGCCTTGAACAACTCATCCCAGGTCAATGACTGTCCAACAAAGATGGGGTACCTTTCTAATTTTGGCATATCTGAGGCTTATATGCTGTATATAAACATGTGCATGAATCTGTTTCATTTGTCTAGAATAAGGTATTGATTTTTAAATGTCCGGAAGTTGTCAGTTTTAGTCTGGTGGAGAAAATAACTAGTTAACATATTGAAATTATGTTCAGTACCTGGTGTGAAGATTTTCGGCTAACAATAAGCACATTAAGTTCAAATCAACAAAACCATCAGTTTTTTAACGGAGTCTTTAAGCAATCAAGTCCCTTAAACGACGACAAATTAAGGCTCGTAGTTTATGGCAGGGCAACATTTCACTAAGTCGTCCATTAAGTCGCCCTATCTTTAAAATATTAAAATGCTAAACGCTCGTATTCTTAATACGAAGAGAAGTTCCCTTCATACAAGAAGTTTCAGGCGTATACACTTCTCCGTTTTTAGATACAGATGGACTAAAAATGGCTTTACGGACCCAAAAAGTTTCCGGGGCTTTCGAGAAACGGGCACCAGAGCCGGTTTAGTGGCACAGCCCAGTCGCTTTTCCAAAGATTTCACCCACCTCCCCCCACCGCCCCAACCAAGGTGCAGTGGAACCCCGTTAATTATAATACGACCACATTCGGGCCATGGAAAATTGGTCGTAATAACGGGGTGGTCATGTTAAAGGGGTTCTTTAAATAGGAAAATGACTGACTGAGCTTTTTTTCGGGCCAGAATATATAAAGTGCCGTAATAACGAGGTCGTCGTAAGGCCGGGTTTCACTGTAGTGTGTCTCTGTCCTGTTACTGATGAGGAAATATCAGAATATCATTTTATCGGTTGAACAAGGTTTGTTCGCCACATTAGACTCCTTGCAGCCGTCATTTCAACACTATGTATTAGATAAGTTAAAGGACTACTTCAAATCTGATCCAACATGCAATATAGCTGTTTACAGGTCTTCATCAGGTTCCAGAATTTACTGCGAGTTGCAGAATGCAGGATTTAAAAACAGGGACCGGACTAAAATTTCATCACGTTTCTCAGGTTCCACAGTTCGAGCTTTAAGTTGCCTGTGATTTCCTGGCTTTTCCCACGTGAAGAGTGGACTTATTTCTAATGGAATTAAAGTAATAGTGTGGTTTGTGAACTGAAGTTACTCCCTGGCTACTGACTGAACCCTTAGTACGCACAATGTAGCATTTTCAAGGTCTCTTGTGTTCATGTAGAAAACTCAGAGGTGCGTGTAGGATGTTGCCATTGAAAAACTGTACTAAGGAAAAAGGAAGAAGATCTGAAATTTTAAGATATCTAATACCGACCTCGGGTAATTTGGGCTTACATAGCCGGACCAAGGGAGAGCGAGTTATAATTGATATAATGAAGATTAACAAGATTCCAAACAGCATGAGCAGTGTCATAACCCTAAGTCTTATAACATAGTAATCTGATTTCCCCGTGAGGGGTAACGACAAATTTTATAAGTTCTTTACCCAGAAGCAAGTTAAGTTTAAGTTTACTGTAACTCAAATCATCTATACTCACACTGTCGAGCACTCTTCCTGATTTATTGAGCTTCACATCATTAAAGTGTGTATTACTATAAAAATGTACAGAAAACAAAAGTTTTTGATCGAAAAAGGCCACTAGCGTTTTCTCGTTTGTCAGTCAAGGTTCAAGATTTACTTAACTGCCTAATAAGTGCTTTCCTGTGGAAAAAAAAAATAGACAAGAAAAAGCCGGAAAGGGATTAAATTAACCAGGTTTTCGATTTTTAAATTCAACCTCTTGTGATCATGATATTAACTGCAAATCAGTCGTGCGTGCATGAGCTTTGGTTGCCGTGTTGAGCATTAAAGAGAGTCACCAGCACTGACACTTAAAGACAGAAACCATTGCTTGGGCTATGACTTGTGATCAGGTCTTCTCTGTTTCCCACAAAAAGCTTACAGGATATGTAGGATTCTGAGGCTCTCACAACCTCTGTGCTTTCTCCACTGATCTATGGGTTCTACAAATTTTGCGTGTTCTAGAGGAGGCTGTTTGCTTTCTACAGGGTATATATGCTGTGTAGGGTCTGCTGGGATTTGAAATATCTGGACTGACATTCTCCCAATTTAGCGGCGATTCAGTTTAGCGCCAGATTTCATCTATTGTCAGAATGATTTTGGAGATCTCAGCTGAAACTTCTCAGTTAGTATCTTAATGCAAGTGAACAAAGAAAAGGGTGCACAAACCACAGTTTCGCTAGTTATGATATCTTTACACTAGAATAGTTTGAATTTGTCACTACATGTCTCTTCACGAAAGTTAAAATTGTGATGCTGCTCTTCAAATTTTCCAAACTGAGTTGTTTTTAATAATAAAGTGTATTATCGTTTGTCTCACGATGTAGTCACTTGAGATGTAGATCACGACGTTTCGACTGCTTACTGCTAGTCTTCTTCAGGCGATAAGGTCGACTGATTGCACGGTATCATTTATATCACAAAG
>Ga0126339_10000492_pt1 | contig 22043 bp, 11 predicted proteins | sample OrbTmetagenome_2_FD_92532 | JGI IMG/M metagenome (GOLD analysis project Ga0126339, IMG submission 92532) | Coral microbial communities from Petempiche,Puerto Morelos, Mexico - Orbicella T R C metagenome | ecosystem: Host-associated > Invertebrates > Cnidaria > Coral | place: Petempiche,Puerto...
ACACCAGGACTGGAGCTGTTGAGTCGAAAGAGAGCGAGCGTTAATGTTAAGAGTGGGAGAGGAGGGGGGAGGGGGGGAGGAAGGGAGAAATATGGAGTGGGGGGGGGGGGGGGGGGGGGGAGGGAGAGAACAGGAAAACCTGGATAAAAATTCACAAAACAGATACAAGAACAAACAAAAATGCAACCCCCATTTAGCAAAGACTTTGGAACTCAAACCCAGGCAGTGTTGGTTGGAGGGAAATTTTAACACTGAGAGTGAAGACAACCACACCTGAGTCACAACTACTCCTTCAGAAATTCTCTTTTAATTAATGATTTTCGAACATTTTAAATATTCCATGATGGAGAATAGACTGTTTTCAATACATTAAAATTCAGCTTGGCAGTGAGGCCTAGAGGACACAAACATAGGAATTTGAATGAGCATGTTAATTCATTTCTTTTACTTGCATCCTCTTGGACTCACAATCATCAGAAGTGGCCTATTTGGTCTAAGGTTTAGACTGGTTTCTCTTGTATGTTCTTAACCCATTGACTCCCATGCTGCCCATAACCGGCCATGACAAGCCTTGGCCTTTGTTCCACTTCTGATGTCATCACCTTTGACCAAATTTGGCATCATCTATACTCAACTTCTGCAGGAGGAAAAGATCTTTCCAATGATACCCAGATCAGAGTGATTGGTTCAATGGAGCCTGAAATATGCACGAAAATGCTAAGAAATTTGAGTGAAAAACTAGGAGCAAAATTTCCTGCGACTACACGTAGCTAATCCATGGTAAAAATTGCCTGTCTCCACGGTGCTTTCGCAGAATTTTTTGGACTGGAAGCAAGCCCAGTAGAAGGTCAATCACTGCTGCAAAAAGATAAGAAAAGGAGAAAAAGGAAAGGCAAAAAAAAAGGAAAAGAAAAGCCTAAAGACGTAGATCACTCTCTCAAAATTTTGATTTCTGCACATGCCTGAGGAAAAATGTTGTAAAACATGATGCTAGTGGAAAGAAAGGCATGCTTTCATGTTGCAAATGCCTTTTTGAGTAGATTGGAGCTAATTTGGCCCATATCCAGCCTGAAAATCTCCAAAATGTCCAAAAAATGCGTTTTTGGCAAAAAGCTCTGGGAGTCAATGGATTAATATGTCTCATAAGTATGACCCAATCTTCTAATTTACATGTATCGGGAACTAATTAAAAGGATTAATGCACCACAGACTACACTGCGAACAGCTCCATACTATGATGTAAACATACTTCATGTGACAAGAGTAGACAATAAATATTTTAGTCTGACAAGACTGAGAAGAAAAGTGGGGATAAGATCTACTTCACTGGCATAAATTAACAGCTTTATCGTGTACAACTACTCTTAACAAGTGCCTTACCAGTGACTCAGGTAAGTTACGGCTTGTAGTACTTGGTGAGCGAGCCAGTCTGTCATAGCTACCTTCACGTATGCTACCAGCTGATGGCACTGCAGGGTTAAGTCTGTTGTACTGTTCTCTGGGTTGAGTAGAGCTGGAGCCCCAACTTGGAAGTCTCTCCAAGCGATTGTAGCTGAGAGCAGATTCTGAGGTAATTGAAAAGTTTCCTAAGCTGTGTGCACTGCCTATGCTGTCTGACCTGCCTATGTGATTGTACATTTCCTGCATTCCTCCTGCATCAATTGCTTGTGGAACACTCTGGTTGATGTTTCTCACATGACCATTCCGGTTGACTGAAGGGACTAAATAAAGACAGATTTTATTCCATTGGTTCAGCAGTCAACTTAATTTCCTGGATTAGCACCACTCTTGATCACAAAGACCGTACATTTATGGCATCCAACAGCAGCCAGTCAACCACAAAATTAATAATAAGCGGTAGCTGTCATTTAAATTTCTTTTGACATATATGGCACCATTATTCACTTGCTTCCAATGGACCTTTTCACCAATACGGCAGCCATTTAGATTTCTACTGATTTGAGAGTCGGACATTGTCAGATGCTCAGGAGGGCTTATTAGTATGTGTTTGCACCCTAAGCATCCTATAATAGCTACAACATGAAGTAAAACTTTATTTTCAAAGGGCAGTTTTTGGTAGATTTGGTCAAATGTACGCACTAATGTCCAAAAATGGACTTGCCTTAGCCCCTCCCCACCCTCTAAACATCCAGTTGACATTAGTGGGTAGGAAGTGAATATGTTGACAAACCTTACTTAAAGATTTGGAGGTGGCACTTAGTCAAGTAAATACTACCAACGATTTACAGCTTTATGGTCAGACATGCAAAAATTTGATACTAACAGTCATGCGACATTCACAGCTGATACCTGAGATGGGTTGGAGGCTAAACCTTAGTTGATCATACGCTCTCTCAATGTCATCTTCTGTTAATTCACTTGAAGCTGCCGGGGGGCGGTTATCCTGACGTCTTCTGAGCCGAGCAGAGGCAAAACTGTCTATCACATCAAAAATCTTGTTGTCATCACCATTGTGTGTGAAGAAGTTGTATTTCCCTTCACCCATGGGTGAAGCTCTTCCAGCTTCAAATATAAACTCATTAGAATCCATAGCTTCATAGCTCCGAATTGTTGTTAGGGGCCACTGAGCCAGCACAGCTCGTGTCCGCTCCAGAGCTAAGGTCAGACCCCATCTGGAGATATGTAGCAGGCACTGTTGTTCCTTGGCTCCAATTCGCTGCAGTTGTCGACTACTGCTGCCTTTGACCCTGAACACTTCACCTATAAAAATAACAACACAGAGAATGTTTACAAGGTATCTGCTTGATAAGGCTGGAGGCTATCTTGAAAACAGCTCGTTTAGCCTCCAGGCTAATCGATTTGAATAACTTTAAACCTAATATATTCTTGTAACCTTAAAATAATATACTTTTGTGTCAATTATTAGACATATTATTGGTAGAAAAGGAGAATGACATGAAAAAGATTTGATATTTTCCTGCTTAAACACGAAGCGATCCCATAAAAGGCAGGGACATGCCAACTTTGAAGCACTTTATTGGCTTTTTTGTGCAATGGTGGATAGCCGAAATAACAGTCATGTAACATAGAAGTTGTGGAGAAATAGCGTTTTTTTTTTTTTTTGTTAAAACAACGGAGTCATTTACGTAGAATAATATAAGGTAAATAGTAAAAACAGAGTCAAAATAAAACTTATATTAACACTTTAGAAGATGCCTTTGGAAGGACAAAAATGATGAATTATCTTCGTTGCTTCACGGAATATTCAATTTTGCAGCTAAATAAAATAACAAAGCTGATGCCTGCGATCAGTGAGCTATCTGTTTCCATTTATATCCGCATGCCGAGAACGAAAACAAATTTCCTAAGAGGTGATGTTGGTTAGCCTGTGAACACAGACAGAGTTTGGTGGGATATTCAAAATTATTCAGATTTATGAGCGTAATGATGGTGCAAACAAAATGCAAATTGAATAACACTGAGTTATCTCTCAAACTATATTCAGAGCAAAGAAATTGGAAACAAAAAGTACTACAAAGAAACAAGAGAACTTAAAAAATGGCAAAGTGAGATTTTGCCTGAATATTGACGTTAGAAAGGAGAAGGAAACTCATTGCTGAATGCAAGAAAAACAAAAATTGCGTTTGTCAAAGGCTGACTGAATTTTAACAGCAAGAGTACGACAGCAGCCAGTGTTCACCTCATGAAATCTCTTTTAGATAACTGGCTGAAGAATAACCATATTACTGTAGATATAATATATTACCTTCCCAGTCAACAACAACAACAACCATTTTATTTTGCATTTAATACAGAGAATATCATACAGCAAAAGAATATACATTAAACTTAAATAAGCAAAAAAACTACTCAAAATAGTAAAAACTAAACGATCTGAGTAGTTACAAGAATTATTATGCTTTAAATCGGTTGTAAATCAGTCTGCTTGTATCTGGGTTTTTTTACTAGTTTAGTTTCCAAACTTATTTTGCAACCATGTTAATCCTTGAAGGAGCAAAGACACTCTGGCATCAAAAGAACTAGACACAGCATCTTATAAATTTGAGTGAACAGAATGAATTCATACGATAGGCTTTTGCAAGCGGAGGAACAAAATTATAAAGTTGAAATTAAAAAAGTCAATTTCATTTGTAAACTCTTCTCCTGAAGCTACCGTTCATTTAGTTCAAAAGGCATTGTTTACTTAGTTGTAAAATAAAACAGAAAATTATACCTGATGGCTCTACAGAATTTTGTGGCAATGCGCAAAAATTACATCCGAGTGAATAAGCCAATCAAATAGAAGCATTGGTCGTCTGTTGGGATTTGTGACTGGCAGGCTGAACACCTCAGCCTCGTTATATAGGATCACTCCATGTTTAAGCCCAAAAGCTTTTCATAATATTCTACCATGATGTATGCTGTCGGCTGCCCAGGACTCAAGTGCCAGAGGTATATTTTCTGCTCGGGTGTAAAAAGAGGGACTGGTGAGCTAGCTACTGGTGAAAATCACCATGTACTTAACGATCTCACACTTTTACCCAACATCAAACCTACACCCACCTGCTACTCGTGGATTCAAGGTACTTTGCATTTGTAATTGGATCACCCACAGATCCATGACAGTCTCGCTCTCAGCAGCCAATATGAATGTCTCAGCATCAGTGCTTATCTCAAAAACATGTTGCCTAGCTCTGTGTTCCAGTCTTTTAAACACCTTGTATCTTGGAAACAGTTCTAATGTCCCACGTGGCATTTGCCGTCGCCAGCCATCCTCTCTATCAAACCACTGAAGGAAAGGTTGATCACCTGCACAATATTTTCGGAGTACATAGTAGCCCTTCTTCCATTTCTTGGTAAAAGACTTTTTTAACCAGCCCTTGGTCTTACTAGTATCTTCTTCTGTTGGTTTCTCTAACCATCCCTAAGAAATAAATGGTTGTAAACATGAAAAGTCACATGAAAGAAGTGTTTGTTTGTTTGTTTGTTTTCAAAAGATTGTAATATTATTACGCAAAAGATCAAGTTAAACTTTGGCAAAAAATGGGATAGCTCAACCAAATTTACAAAATTAGTCAACAACTTGTCAGTGCATACTCTTCGGGGGTCATAAGATACACTGGATACTAGTCATACTATATTGTAACACCCTTTTCCAAAGTGGACATGTGCCAGGTTGAATTAGTGTATTAAAGCAGATACATTTTGACTGAAATTGTAATTCTATGGAGGAGTTGAGATAACAGGGTTAATTTCAGTTGATTTATTTGCTTCAAACAGCAGGCAAAATAACATTATAAAATAACTGAGGCAACTCCCCAAAATTGCTCCAGACTAGCTAGAGGAGTTAACAACAAATGATACACCACAAGGTACGACAATTTATTTGTAACACGTATGTATACTAAACCAATTATTTCATTCCCATGCAAACGCGGCAAGAGCTACAAAACTCCCCAGTCTCCAATGAGTCACCAAATCTCCCGAATATGAAGCATGTTTTCACACTATTACATTTAGCCTGATTCTGGGAAATGTTGGGGGATATTTGATGCATTTTCTTGGTTGAAAGTGCGGAATTCAATTACGTACTAAGCTTTTGGAAGTTGAGAAGGGGCGAAGTCGCCAATCTCCAGATTTTGATTTTTTAAGGTTGATATTTCTCTAATGGTGAGCTAAGCAAACCTGTACTCGTGGATGGTCCTTTCAGTTTTAATTAGCTTATCGAAGCCATGTAACTTGTAGAAAAAAATTCTGTTAGCTTTTAGAGCTTTCGTCTCATCCGTTAGGGGAAAACGTCATTTCACAAACAACTACTTTTTGGTATATTCATATTTTAATATCTATACTGGCCACTTTATAATAAACAGCAAAATTCTTAGTTTCAACAGTAAAATCAATTTAATAACAATACGTGACGTCTCCGATATCTCTGCTATTCAGCTGCTGTAAACACATGATTAAACAACTCGACACAGTGTCAACTTCAGAGTCCCAAGATGAATGGCCCTATTCTTCAGATCTCTTCAACACAGCCAGCAAGCTACATAATATCCGCCCGACGTCATACAAATAAATCGAGTTTTCTTTCCCGTCTGATTTCCTGTCGCCAACCACATGCAGTTGGCCTTTGAACAAACGTGTGTATGCTACTCGTATACTGATTGAAGCTTACATTTAGCTAGAATAAACTACTAACCTCAAACATTCTCAAGTCTAACGTTTAAGTCTTATAAACATACATGTGAGACTTTATATATCAAAACTGTAGTCTATCCGAGTAATAATTACACATACATGTTGATAAATGTTCATTTTACTCTGAAATTAACGTTCTTAGAATTACCATGAAAGAAGTTACTCTAACTCCCTACCTCGAATATATCTTCGATGTCTTCCAGATCCGACATATTCTTTCTTAATCAGCAGATCAAACGATCAAGTAAGTCAAGCAAGGCCGGCCAAGTTTACGACCAAGGTGTTTTAACACCTCAGAGTTACCTTTACAAGAGGCATTCTCTACCTAAATGAATTGAAAACTGATGAATATTCAGTAGAACTGTCCCCGCTTTCATCGGAAAATCGAAAGACCTCTTCAGAAATGTTCCGCGTTCTTACACTGGAAACTGGGCGCCTACGCCTAACTTTTAGGAGAGGGACTGGAATTGGGTGGAGAAGATGGGCCGATGTTCTCCGATGTTTGTTTGTTTCTTTATTTAATTTGTTTGTTTGCTTATTTTAGTTGCTTTCCAAATAATTATCACCATTACATGCATGCCTGTTCTCAGTACAGCGCCCTGCACCCTCAGGGAAATGGAAGGTGGCTGCTTAATGGGTTCGTGTACTTACCATCGGGTTTAAAGTGCTTAGTGAACATGGAATAACGTCAAGATAATCACATATGTTTGAATGTTTCTATCACATCACACGATGGTCTTTTTCTATTTCGGATTCTTATCTGTCATCGCCATTTCCAAAACAAAGCCAAACTACGTGTGTTAAATTATGGGTGGCCGCTTTAAAATAGGGGTAAGAACCGATAGAAATTCTCTCATCGGAACGATGTGCTGTTCCAGGAGAGAAATGTGCGCAACCTGGTGCTCAACCAAGGAGGATGAAGCTGGAAGAGTTATCCCCCATGTGCATGTAGGCGTCATTCGCAAGGTCAGTTCTTCCGCAGGTAACGTTACCACGTGCGTGGTTGTTCCTATGGAGTAGATTGTTTTTGTCTTTCGAATTCCCTCCCATAGATATTACCGAGTCAAATTATCTTTCAATCTTTCGTAAAACCTTTAAGAACACAGGAGAGCTCGAACCCGGTCCGCTCGCACTAACCATGAGGCCACCGTGCCTCTACAGTGCAGGAGGAGGTATCAAGAGCCGAATGAATCCAAGGTTTCTTTCTATCGCACCATCCCACCATGTAATCATGATAAGGAGGCGGCGTGGCCGAGTGGTTTAGGGCGCTGGATTTGAAATCTAGAGGTCCCTGGTTCAAATCCTCCGCCCTACCGCTATCTGGATTTGTTCTCGGTAGCCCCGAGTTCAACTCCTCGGCCGCGTTGTGTAAATAGCCAACTGGACAGCCTCCCACCAGTTGGGATTCTTAATAGTTTATGTTATACTTGAAATATTTGTTTCTTTATGTACAGTGTCCCCAGTTAGCACATTAGTGCTAAATACATCGACACTTAAATAAAGTGATTATTATTATTATTATTATTATTATTATTTAAGTACATTGCTGTATCTTGTGGTTTCTGTTATACTACTTCAACAAAAACAGAACAACAACAAAAAAAGAAACTGAACTTGTCTTTGGTCACTTCTATATATACTCAACTGACGCAGCGCGGTCTCGTTCAAAAAGTTTGATGGGATAAAAACGCTCTAAAACCTGAGGTGAAATTAAAGCATTCTGCCTTGGTGCTAGTTTGGTGATTCAGACCTACGCCACTTTCGACTTTTGAACTGTTTCGCATTTCTTCTATGGGTTAGGATAATCGGAAATCTAATGTCTGACTTTAAAACTTCCCTGGTGAACATGGCAGTACCTAAGGCGCCATAACGTTTAACTTACCAAACCATGGCTACGGCAAATTCCATTCTGTGAGAGCAATGGCTTTGCATTTTGTTCACATGTAATTTTATGCAAATCAGAAAAGCTCGTGAAAAGGCTTACTTGCCCGCTGGCTCCTCTGCGTTTTCTTTGCACCTGTGATCCCTTGTGTGTGAAAGAGGATAACTGTAAAAATACTCGATTAGTCTTTTCATAGTACACTGGACGAGAAGGCAAACGACGAAAGTAGAACCCGCACTCTTAAAGTTAATAACATTGTTTTTTTGCTATGCATAAGGATTTTCTCGATTTGCATTGTATATATAAGTAATTACAAATTTCTACAGGAAATATAAAATCTTATTTTTTACGTCTCTCCATAATAACTAAGCTTAAAAATATACAATGAAAGTGATTGAGAAGGCAAATCAAAATATTAAAGTAAACAGACGAAAAGTACTTTCCACGATTCCATAACTTGGCAGATGTCGACAACGTACAAAATCTTTGAAAGTAAATTGCACACCGCAACTAGTACATAAACTGAGTACTCAGAATTTCTAGTTATAATTAAATTTATTACATGAAGAATCACTTTTGAGTCGCTTCTGGGACACTTTGGAGAAGACTCCATTCCGTTTTTCTAAAAAGATCACAAATTAAGTCGCGCACGTCTCAGTAAACTTCTAAAGTACATAAACACTGGTGAAAATAATTCCATGCAGTTTCTGCGGAATACAGAACTGAAAAATGAGTAGACAAAAGCATTAGCTGTGCTGTTGACAAGCATAAGATAGTAAGCTACTATAGCGAATTCCTTTGGTACTGTCACAGACACTGCAATTAACAGTAGGTATGTAGCAAAGGGCACCGAACACAAAACAAAGATGGCGGTTAATAAGAGCACAATAAATACGACTCCTCCTCTTCCCTGGTCATTCGGGCGACGAAACTTTCGGAAAAGTCTTGACCCTTGACTTTGCAGTAGTGACCGCACAACAGCGATATTGGCGGCCAAGATAAAAATAAGTGGAACAAGAAAGGTTGCTGACAAAGTCATCAGAAGCATCACTGTAATATCGGTACCTTGAATATAGTCGTACGAACAAAACGGAATAATTCCTCGCCCGCAAAATCGTGCTTCCTGCCTCGTTAAGAAGTAAAAATCCGGTAGAGTGAAGATAAGAGAATAATACCAAGAAAATACAACCATAAGAACTGTTCTGCGAGTATTAACATCAAAATCAAATGGTTTGACAACAGCCAGGTAACGTTCTGCTGTAACACAGCATATCAGGCAGGACGAGGCAGACAGTGTAGTCCAAGATAAGCCGCCAATGAGTTTACAAACAGGTGTTATGGAAGCCTTTGAATCGATCCCTACGAATTCGTAAATGTTGTAGATAATACAAACAGCCATGTCGGCCACACATAGGTTCTGGATGAGGAGTTTCATTGCCCCAGAATGATCTCCGCTCCGCTTCATCCGCTGTAAAACGATTATGACGAGCAAATTCCCTAGAACCGATATGATTAGCAACAATTTACTGAGCACCACTTCTACCACCGAATGCCAAGTGTCTGGCGGTATTATGCATCCGCAAAATTGTTCAAAAGCTCGCCTTTCCTTGTCTGATTCTGGAAAAGTTGAGCCTTCACAGTTGTAAGGACCTTGGGCTGAACTGTTCATCGTCGTGTTCATCTTAACTAAGGCCGCAGGGAGAGGTTTGTCTCTTGAGATGTTTAAGAAAGTAAAATGAGGTTGTCTGTTTGCACCAGAACGAGATGACAACCACTTAAATTTTTTCCGCTTTTTCAGTTCAATAAAGGTGGTAAGGGCATCAATAAAAGCAAGCTTCAGAAACGTGCTGTACACAACGGAAAAATCCTTTGGTCTCTGCCGTCGTCAAATGTTTTCTTTCAAAGAGCCTTTCATTATCTTTAATGTATTCTTCTTACAAACTCACTAACGTCATGAATAACAAATTGCAAGTTCAAGTTGACTGCAGATGAGAAAAAGCTTTCGTGATCCCGCTTATTCAAAACAAATACTTAGATTTACTTAAATATCGATGGGACAGGAGTCATAGAAAAGTGTCTTCGTCGATAATGGTGCTATAATTAGAGTCGGTGAGTGTAGTTAAGATTTAATTTGACTGATGGGTATTTGTTTTGTTAATCCTCCAACCGAATCTTAAATGTTTTCGCATCTTTTTAAAATTCTAATTTCGTTCTGGTCAAATGACGTGACTAAACTCAGCTGGAAAACTTTAAAACAAAAACTTTAATCTATTTGAATTGTTTCCCAGGACATGGGGCCTACATTCTACACGAATACGTTTGTATTAAGATTTTACACTGCTAAATTAAAAATCATGCGGCAAAAAGTGAACAACTTTAAACTCGATTTTACAGCGATATGATGTCGTTATCACCAAGGTTCCAGTTCAGGTGAAGTCCGTTTACCTCCGCTTTCTTCAGCGTCCACTAAGTCATCCAGTCCTTCCATGGCCGCACGTAACTCGGCTTCAAGATCGAGACTCATGTCCACCCCCTCAGTAAAATCAGGAGTACTAACAATGTCTGGCGACCCTGGGGGATGGGGAGGAGCCACAGCATCGTTATCGCGTGAATCCTCCTCTCCAGTCGTGTTAGCTTCATTAGGAATCTCTTCTTGTTGTTTTTCCGCCTCGTCCTCGTTGTGTGCAGTTTGGTCTCGGGTTATTTCATCGCTCACAGCATCTGCTGTAAGCGGATTTTGTTTGTCAATGATAGCTTCTCCATCAACAGACGAGAAAATAGTATGGCCGTGTAAGTTCTCAACCAATTCAACTACCGGACTTTGTTCAGCTTTTTCTGTTTCTGTCACCTCAAAACCTGATTGTTGATCTTTTTCTTCACTACTTCCAGTTTCGTTGTTTTGGGATTCCTGGCCTATATCAACTTCTTCCTCAACCTCTGACAGGTTAGCGACACCTTCCACTTGGCTTGTCCCATCAACAACACTACAAGAAGCTACACTGCTTTTCTCCTCTACCTCACTGACGGGATCAAGCCTGGATGCACTGGGAACCATTGTGCCTACCAACAGGGCTTCCGGAGACGGGGGAGGAGGGATGGAACCACAAGTATCCCCAGAGGGAGATGATACCTGCGCGACCATTGAAAACCCTTCCTCATCGTCTAGTGTCAATTTAGCAGGTAGTGATGAATCAGACAGAATTTGTTGTACTGGCAGATCTCTGAACTCCCTTGGGGAGCTGATACGGGGAGGGGTACTCTTGGGTCTTCGCAGAACACGTCTTGCTAGTGGCTGAACGGTTAAGGATTTGGGCACGCTTTCCGCCGGGGGCTGCCTAAGGGGCTTAGGGGCTCTTCGAGATGGTGTTTCTAAGAACTGAATTGGAGTCCTTGATCGAGGTGGTCTCCAAGCAGGTGCAATGTACGCTGGGAAATCTGTTGACATCTCAGGTTCTTTGACAACATTCAGCTTGCCCATCATTTTTTGACCTGCTATTCGCATTTCTTTTCTTCCATAAAGATCCCCGTGGAATTCAGCCAGAATATCCTGAGGGATGTATGTTTTACTCCCGGGGCTGGGGCTTCGTCCCGTACGTGACGGTACGTCATTCTCAATGATATTTATTATCATTCTGTCTTGTGGCCATTCTTCAGTGTCTTTCCTGGTCAATAATGGTGTGAGACTCGGGTCACGTGACAGAACCTCTTGCGTTAAAAATACTGGTTCCACAGCTATTTCATTCCCCTCCCCCTCAGGGCTGCCTAGAGCCTCACGACTTATCTCTGTTTCGTCTTGATCGTACACACTGCTTAGTGTTTCCCATCTTTTGATGTGACGTGACGTGACAGAAGTGCTATGCTCCCTGGTCTGTGGCGTCCGAGAGTAGTGCCCATATCTCTCTGGACTGATGGGCGTTGGCGCTGGGGCGTGCACTGGAGTTGGAGAATATCTGAGAGTAATGACAACAAGTTAGTGCCACTTGACAGAATTCTGCAAATCTTTATGATTTAATTGATTTTGATTTTCGAGTGGGTTTGTCTGTTTCTGAGGGAATCTGTCATCTTTCAGCCAATCACAATCTTTTAAAAACCAACTGCGTTACTCCATTCTTCCCACACTTCACTTTGTTAATAAAGTTTTGCTGCAGTTCCGACCAAGACACTATGACCTAGGCCATGGTCTCTTGGTTCACTTTTTTCTTTTCTAGTATTCATACAACGAATCTTTTTTATCAAACCAAGAGTCTTTTCGAAATATATACACAGTTAATAGTTCGTATAGAGTGATTATCCGGTTGAGGGAAGTTCTGAAAAGAACTGTTGTCGGTGACTGACGTTTCCACAACCTGAACGGAAGTCATCTTCAGAGTCAAGTGAATAGTGTTTGTCAGTCGATGATGTTATAAGTCTGGTCCGTTGAAAATCAGTTTTTATGGTATTGGCTGTAAGACTCGTGTAAAGTTTGTCGTCAGTCATTGGTCAGTTTCGATCCGTCTATTGTTAGTCAAATTGGTCGGTTTTAGGTCCGTCTTATTGTTAGTCAAATTAAGTCGGTCTGTTACAAGTCCGTTTGTCGGTTTCGTTTTCGTCGTGGATACACAGTTAAGTGGGCTACCTTACAACAGGGAGCTTACAAAAAGGTTTCGTCATAGCCACAGTAAAATAATTATGCCACGAATTGTTCTACCCACTGAACTTTCTTTGCCTTTTTTCCCACTGAACCTCTCGACCCTTAGTTTTGTTATTTTGAAAGTAAGGATAATAGGTTATAACAGAAGCATATCACCTAGTCTAGGTGATATGCTTCTGATTATAATAATGGCTCTAATCAATTGTTTGATTAGCAAGTTCGATTTTCAGGCTTGATCACCACTTGTTTCCAGTAGTCGCCAATGCTCATGTATAGACTCTTACCTCAATGAAAGATGGCTTACCTCAGTGTTGAAGCCATATGTCCTCTGACGGGCCAGTACTGGTTCATGTGATCGTCACTCGGTGAAACAAGTTCGCTTGCAGCCAAAGTCACATCTAGAGAGCTGCTGACCAGAGCACACAGCTGAGAGTCTTGAGCTGCCACCTCCTCTCTTGGGGTTCCTGTGGGAGTTGGCGTGACTGATACAAGCTCAACAGGTTCCATTGCTACGCCTAAATCCAAGTTACGCGGAATAGAGTTCATACAGTGGTGTGGTTTGGCTTTGGACTGACGGTCTGAAGGAACACCGACTGAAGAAAGAGGCAACAAAACACGTCCTTGCCTTGCCGCTGTCAGTTTATCACTGACTGCTTTAATCATGCTTGACTCCAGTTTTGTGCCTTGGGTGGAGTTACCCAAGATCCTGTCACTACTCTCCTCATCTGTAACTACCTCCTCCACAGGAGGGGTGAAGTGTGAGTTAATATCAATATCAAGCAACATTCGCGAGTTTTCATCAAGTACAGTTTGCTCCAGAGTCGTCGGTATTTGTTCCGATTTATTCAGGTCTTTGCTCATATCAGCTTTCACTTGTTTACCGCCTGGCAGTACCTCAGCTCTTGGACTTGAATGTTGCTTTGGTTGAACTTCTAAACCCAAAGGCAATTCTTGGTCAACTGCCATGCTATTGAAAATAGAGAAAAGAAAAGGTGAGTAAACGTACAACTGCAATCTTTTTTCTAGTGCTATAATTTCCACGCATCTTGTTTACCTAAAACGGACTTGAGGGGAGACTGAGGGGAGAGGGGATGGGGTCATGGCTGTTTTTAGGTCCTGCGGCCAGGTTACAATTGCTGCACAAGCTGAACAATTCACAAAATGAACTTCATAAAATCGAACAGACTTAATACCGAATTTTGTTTGCACTGCAGACTGATTGGCAAATTTATTTTACTCAGTCTTGTTCCTGCCATATAAGTCATACAATACACACAAGAGGACATCCAGTTTGTCAAATTCACCACAGCAAATAACATCACAACAAAACTGACCAATCAGTTTCAACATACCAGACTTCTACCACCACCACATGAAATGCACTTACCACTTTTCAGTCAGTCACAACTCTATATTCATGAACTACTGATACTCCTGGCTTCAAACCATTTACTACAGTATGTTGAATGAGTTATGATGTAGCTTGAAAATTACAGAAAGGCGAACATCATTAATAACTGGATAGCTCTTTACCTTGGCTTGAGATGCTGAAGGATTCCAGCAATAACTGACTTTGGAAAGTCTCCAAAATCTTCCAGCCTACAAAAGAGATAATGTTTTCACAAAATGTATAAACAAAGTTCATTTAATCACATTCCACTGATGTCCTGTGACAGTCAGTGAGTGAGTGTAGTTACTAGAAGAGCCAAAGTTATTAATAATCTTATGGAAACAAAGCTATATAGTAACTGTTTGTTCTCATACCCATATTTGGAGAGGTCCAGGTGCTGAACATGAACTCGGCGATGAGAGCTTGCCCGGCTTGGACTGTAAGGTAGTCCTACAGTAGGAGATCGGCGAGGCTCAGGACGTTTCTGGGAAAAGAGAGTTCAAAATAATCTCAATAGTACAGTCACGTTACTCAACCACAGAGTCAAAAAAGCATTGTAATTGAGTTAAATTTAGGCTGGCTTACAAATAGATCTAGTGGAGGTTGCAGTGGGGAGGGTTGAGGAGGGGGAGAGGGTGGGAGGACGGAAGACTGGTTGGACAGTTGGACAGTTGGTTGGATAACTTCGATTATCAACTACTATTAAACCAGAAATTATTACAATTTGTGTATCAATAATTGTCATTTTTATTATTTAATAAAACTTAAACAAATTATTCACCTTTAAATAGCCAATTACAATGTAGTCTGCCATTAGCTTGTTAGAGCATCCACTTGTTTTAGTGCTGTCACAGGCTAGACTAGCTTTAAGGTAACTGTGAGACTTGACAAGAAGGTGAGACTGGCACTTTTTTCTTTGTGAACCGAGACATAACGATTATTTAAATTTGAGACCGAAAATTCACAGTGTTTTAAATGCAAGCACAAGATGTTCAGACTCTAAGACATTCAGACGGTGTTTGTAAAAACAGACAGATAAATCAGAGACAGCTTTGTGGAAAAAAATTGAGACTGCCAGATGCAGCTTGTTGTTTATAACTGCCAAAAAAAATGAGACTGCGAGACCCACGCAATTTGATGGAAATTTTGCAAGACCCATGGTTTTTGAAGGACCATTTGCCTGCACCCCTGGCTTTGACAAGTTCTTCCAAACTTTCCCTAACTTGACACGAAGAAAGAGGAAATGTACATGTTTTCTATTTCTTTTAGACAACACTAGTATTTATTACACTAGTCTAGTAATAAATAAATATTTTTAGCCTAATATTTTTAGGCAAACGTGTGAGAAAAAAGAAAGGAAAATCAGTCTAGTTTATGAATATTAAATTCAAGCTTAAATGTTATTTGTCTTTGCTTATGCCATCATTACAATTAGTACATCAACAGCTTGTGCTGGTTATGTTTTTCCATAGAGTCATAGAGGTATAGCTCTTAGTGCATGCTTTATTTCAGGGTGTTTTCTAAAACATATTGCAGTTCAATTTCTCACTGGTTTTGTTTTCTCCATGGTAGCTGGGATCATGTCTTCTGTGACATCTTTAAATGCTATTCTATGAGGGTCTTTCCTCCTTGCAATGGACCTGAACATAAACAAGAAACAATTCTTTACTTTAAAGCAAATCATTCTTTAAATAATTAATAACACTAGTGTTAGAGAGTGCTAACCAGCAATCTCTGAATTGCTACTTGTTTATTGATCTAATTACACCAGTTGTCCAAACTATCAGGCTTTACCAGAGGTTTTACACTAAAAAAGGTTATAGCAAAGTTGAAGAAGCTAGTTTGTCAGCAGTTGTACAAATGGGAAGCAACAATGCGTGATGGTAAGTTCTGTTCAGATTGGCCATTTACCATTTACTAAAAAAACCCCAATTTACCAAAAGATACTAAGGATCCAAGATAGCAGTGAAGAATTGCAAATGGTAAGCACATTTTCCACTTGCATATTTCATTTGGAAATTTTGGACTATATGTACCTTTCAAGATGTTCCATTTATTTCAAAAACGTTCTGGTCAGTAAAGCCAAACATGTTCAAGCTCTGGCTCAATCATTGTGTTGAGTTCTTTACGTGCTATTCAGCCAGGAGGTGTAATTTAAAACAGGTGTTGGTAAACTGCATAGTATTAAAGGCATTCATGACCAGTAATTGACTTACAACCCATCCACATAACAGAAACCAGAAATATGTAAAGCGCCAGCAGTGGCCCACTATATGTAGCTGTAAGGAACCCATAACTTTAGATTTACTCCAACCTACACAACTGTCACCTTTTAAGTGATAGATCCTAACTTTTTGACTTTCTTTATTTTTTAACCTTTCAGTTTACATGATAATACTTTAAACACAGAATTTTTTCACATAAATATTATATAATTTTATTCAGCAAGTTCATACTGGTTGTAAACAAAGAAAAAACTCACCCAGTGCTTTTTGCCTTTCTCTTTTTTCTCTGCAATTGTACACATTAACACAGGCAGTTCAATAAAAGGGAAAAAAGGAAAAAGTAATTCATTTATATTGGATGAGGTCTAAGCAAAATATGTGTATCTTGATTTGTTAGTGGTGAGCACATCAAATATCATTTTCCCGAAGCTGAAGACTGATTTGCAAGACACGTACATGTATGTGTAAATCAGACTGTATAGACTGATTTATTATATATTAAATGACTTAAATAATCAATATAAACATAACTGTATTTACTGTGTTATTAGGCATTGTTAACAGTATTTAATTCAATCATAATAGAGGGTGGTAAAGGGGGTATAGATCACGTTTCATGGAAAATAAAGCAGCCCTTTCACAATTCACAAAAAATACAACATTGGCATTTCACGCTTCACGGAAAATAAAAGAGAACATTTTGGAAAATCACAGTTCACAGCGACTATGGAAATCATGATTCATGAGGAAAAAATTAGCCATTTCACATTTCACAGGAAAAAAAAGGGCCGATCATAAGTCACGAAAATACCCTTTACCACCCTCATAATACATATGGCAATTTAGTAGCATCTCTTTTTTTGTTTACTGTAAGCATCTGTACAAGTAAGTTAAAAGAAGTAAATTACCCTGCTGGTTTGACACCATACGAGATATGCTGAAGTAATATACACGTCCTTCCAGTCTTGTAACAGCTCATCATTTTCATACAATTCATGGACACCAACAACTGATGCATTGCCCTTCTCATGGTGAATATCAGTGGCTTCTGAGCCAGCTTGCAATTTCTTCTTCCACAGCATGCGTTTCTGGTAATCTGTTAACACCGTTGGTGAAACAGGAGATGGACGAGGCACACAGACAGTTGGGGTGCATGAAGATGACTGACGCTGACTACTGAAAAATAGAACAAATGTCAAATACAACATATCCTTACACAAGCTGCTGTAAACATGAGGGAGGGCGATTGGAGAGCAGAAAAGGTCTTGACAATGTGTACCCAAGTCACAACTGAGGGTTCTTCAAGTTACTCAACAAGTTAGTCGAGTTACTTAACAAGTATTTAACTGTACATGTACAAAGCAACTATTCCTCTTTCTTTTAAACAAAATTTAAATGGATGATGTCCTTTGTCCATCAGCCTCATAAACAACAGATGACAAGAGTGTACATTACATTGAATGACCCAAATGATGAAAGTGAAAGTTAATGACTTGTGTTGTTTTGGAATTGGTACCTCTAAGGGGTGAAAAAATTTCAAGCCATGCCCACAAAACAGGATCTTGAGTTCTTTTCAAATGGAAGTCCACCCGGGTTTTTTTTTTCCTGCTTTAGATAGCAGCATTGATAATGCTATGATTGATTTAGCTTCATGACAACAAAACAGGGTGTTACATGTAGCAGTTTTTAAATTAACCACTGTGGAATTAACTTGGCTATTATATAATACAAAAGCTTGGAATTTGTACCTAACCTCAGATCAGGCGATAATGAGGGTAATGATGATGACTGGTGATGATATCTGTTTGATTGTGATGTTGTACGGCCATTGATTGGTGCACTGTTCTGTCTGAGGTCTGCCTCCCCAAATGCATCAACAATTTTCAGTGTTGGAAGAGAGCCTGAAATTCAAATAATCAATTAACAACTCTATCCTATTTCAATACTGGAAAAATGTGCTGATTAAATTTGTTTCATCTTTGATTATAATTAATTGAGTCTTGGGTAGGAACAATGGCCAATTTGTTACCGTGGAACTCTTTATAGGGCTGTCCAGGTTTGAGCCTGTGGCATTATATGTTGTGTGTTGATGGAAGTTATACATTTGCGATTTTTAGTAACTAAAAGCACAACAGCAGCTAATTTGATAGAGTCATTAAAATGATCTCACTTGCTCACCTTCGTCACTTTTCCTTCTGCTTTTAGCCAGACTATCGAAGTCTTTTTCTTCTACTGTTTCATTACTGTGAATTCCATTTCTCAGTCTAACAGCATCCTTTACTCTTTGTAAATTTGCTCTCCAACACTCAGGATGCTGGCATAAAGAACCGCACGAACTTTCACTTTTCATTGCCGTGAATTGTGTCAAGCAGATTCTTGGTATGTTGTTAGTAGCCACAGGTTGGAAGGAAAGATTACAATACAGGTAATCTACATCTATTTGCTGGAAAAGCCATAAAAGCCGTGAAACTGCACCAACAACAACTCACAACTAGCCTTTTGCTTACTGGTGACGTCACAAATCTTCCTGGCAACCGCTCGCGGGAGAATCTCACGGGACAAAGAGTTTAGAACGGGTAATCCCGTAATCAGTCGTAGACCCGCCCTTTCGCCCAGACCTTGCGCATAATTCAGAAATAGCTGCGGGAGCTTGTCACGGGAGTCGATGGTGCAGTTTCTCTTTGTACGGAGAATGAAATAACATGGTTCTTGATAATCTTTGAGTTTTTATGGCTCATCATTCTACGTCAACCAGTATGCATGTGAATCCAGTAGCTCAAAGTTATAAACAGAAGGCTGAAGGGGAGGACAAACGGCTCATTGAACCTGGTGAGTTCAACAAAACATGTCGGCCTCCGACACTAATCGATGTTTGATCGCACCCAGCCGCGATCGAGTAAATTTCACCTTCCTTCTTTAGGATAATACTTTTCGTTTTACAGGTAGATAGAATAATTAGGAAAATCAGAACTACATGTAGTTATAGTAAATAGAATAACGTTAGATTGTATGTAAAATTTTGAGCTAATAAGGTAATATTTAACTTTGAAATTAAGCTCAGTTGCTTCCTGGAAAGTATAAACATGCGATCGATCAGGCTTTCGTTTTCATTATTGGCTGCCATTTGTTCTTTGGTCCTAGGTTTAATTAGAGCTGAAGTGCTTTTCCTAAGACGTCTGATTTATAGAACAGCGCAATTTTGTTTGGGAGGCCATTTCAAGAGTTTTCGAGACAAACTTAAATATTTTGGGGAGTTAGTTCAGTGCATTTCTAACAACTAGATTGTGATCTCAAGTTTTCTATCAGGCATACAAATCAAGAGCTTTTAATCTAATAGTTTTGATAGCGTAAATCCACAGGTCACTCGAAGCAAATTATCTGAACCCTCCTAACAGAGACACTTCAAAAGCTGCCAAAGGTTGGAATATACTGCACTTCCCATCTGTTCTCCATGTAATGAGTTATCAAGGTCCCAGTCCCTCTCTAAAGATCTCAAGCAATATCTTGGGTTTTTTACAGGTTTATAGTAGAATTATAAGTTATGTTACTCGGCAAGTGGATCATGTATACTGAAGGCATCCATGCTCTAGTGTTGATCAATACCCCCGCTTGACCCTTGATTGGCATCTAGGATAGGCCTTGGTGGATTGTGCTCCTAAAAGTGGCATATTGTGCTACTAGCAGTGCTCAAAATTTTGCTAAATCATGCCAAAATTATGCCAGAATTCCTAAATTATGCTCCTGATTTCCGAAATTACGCTCACAAAATGACGTATATTCTGTACATATAGGCGCGCAATAACGACACCAAATTATGATGTTTTTCAAATAAACTGTTGTTGTAAATTTGTTTGTGGTTTATGGCAGTTTGTCTCGGCCTTCAGCTGTCCAAATTAGCTGATTGCATCTCTGAACTGTTTGAAAATGCCTTCAACGACTTAACAATCACACTTGTATATACTGACTGAACCAAAAGAATATAGTACTCTCTTGATTTAAACTAACTCAAACTATAGCAAACTATAACATTGAAAGTATCAAGCCACAAAGTAAATCAACTTGTCTTGACAGTTCTGAGTTCTTTCAGCACCAATAATTGCTTGAATAAACATGGATAAGAATAGTATACACAAGTCAACATCAGCGCTTATTGTACTGCAACATTACGCTGGTCTGGAGATAGTCTGCAAGAGCACTCTCCTGCTGATCGCTAAATTTGTCAGAATTCGCCAAAAGAGGCCTAGTAACTAAGCATGTCAGAACAAAGTCAATACGTCAAAGTCAATTAGCGTAGCAAGAACATACTACCTAAATGTAATTTATTTATGCAGAAAGTACAGCATATTTACTAAATTTTATGAATTTATGCTCCAAAAAGTGCTAAAAGTTGCTAATTATGCTGTGGCAGTGCTCGTTTGAGAAATTATGATTTTTGCCCCAATTATGTCAAAAATTACGCTAGCACAATCCGCCGAGGCCTATTGGCATCTCGATTGACACAAAATCATCATCCTGACCGATACTCCCTCAACACTCAATCAACACTCAATGAACATCTCATATGACACCCGTTTGACACTCAATCAACATATGGTTGATATTTGGTCGAGTATCAATGGATTCCTATGCAGCGATCAAAAATTAGTTGACTCTTGACCAACTGTGTCAAGCTGTGAGGTGTCAATGGAGTGTTGATCAAGTATCAATTGAGTGGTGATTCCTATTATTTGGCCTGCACCAGTCTCCTTACTATTTTTTGATTACCTTGCATTAATGGTTCATATGAACTTGGCCAGTTAAGCCTTAGTTTACAAATACAAAGCCAATCAGAATGCAGTCTAGCTCAGGTGAGATGAATGTAATAATGTGAAATGAAAAAAACCAGCTGGGGTGAAAATAAAAAATTGCATTGTGGGAAATTGTCATGTATTTCCTTTGTAACAGTCTATAAGAGTTTGACTATATTTCTTCATTTTTGACAATGGTTAATGACATGAAGGTATGAATCTAGAACAACGAGACATGGCCAGCTTCTATGTCAGCAATGTTTGCACTCAGTTCACAGATCACCAAATTAGGGCTGTCCTGAACTAATTAAGTCAGACATCATCCAAAGGTTAACAGGCTTTCATGTGTTTCGGCAAAAGCAAAAGCAAAAGCTCAGGTGCATTAGAGACAAGTCAGTGAGCAAAGAGAGCCGGTGAAGGGCCTGGCCTGGCATCGGCTTGCTTCATATAAATAATCAATCTTTATTTGCACTCACTCTTGCAAAAGAAAAAATTACAATTTCAATGAAAATATTAACCATAGGGACTAGCAGAGCCAGACAGCCAGTTCACTCGCCAACTTGTCTGTCACAGCTTCATCTTTGCTTGTGCTGTGGCATACTAGAGCCTGCTTGCAAGCTAATCAGGATTTTTCAATAGTTAACAGTTTTCGTGCGACTGCAGAATTGACTGCAACAACCAACTACCATTTAACTGAAGACTAACCCAAGCAAGCAATAGTCAACAATGTTGATACAACAATGTCTCTTTAAGTAACATGTACAGTATAAACAATATACTATTATTATTATTATTATTGTTATTATTAATACCTATATTCCCACTTCTCTTGTCGTTTTCAGTTGACAAAGAAGTCGATCTCAGTCAGTGAATGGAAAAATAAAAGAAATGTCTTTCTTTTTAATTCTTTTTCATGTTTTGTTTATTTTATTTAAATTTTTGATTTTGTTTCAACCACTGTTGGCCCATG
>Ga0126339_10000494_pt1 | contig 22025 bp, 13 predicted proteins | sample OrbTmetagenome_2_FD_92532 | JGI IMG/M metagenome (GOLD analysis project Ga0126339, IMG submission 92532) | Coral microbial communities from Petempiche,Puerto Morelos, Mexico - Orbicella T R C metagenome | ecosystem: Host-associated > Invertebrates > Cnidaria > Coral | place: Petempiche,Puerto...
TAATAAATTGACTAAAAAATGTTATATTTATATGTATTGAGAAATAAAGATGTTGTCGTTTTCGTTGTTGGTGTTCTTGTTGTCGTTGTTGTTTTGTTGTTGTTGTTGTTGTTGTTGTTGTTGCTGTATGACAGATATAGTTTCTGAGTTGTTTATCAATGAAAACTTTGTTCGGTCCAATTACTTAGAAAATACGGTGTAATAATTATAGCGGGAAAATTAGAGGGTGGGGAGGGTGGAGCTTGTATGTCGAAAGTCTGTAAAGAGAGGGGTAGGATGAAAGGAAAATGTCTTGGTCGAAGGAGGGAAGACGAAACTGTTTTTATGACATAACTGTCTGAAGCTAGTTCTTAATTTTGTCTCAAACTGTTACACTGCAACGGCACAGCACTAAGCAAACATAACCTCATCTGATCTGAATGGTTTCCAAAAGCAGGAGGTCCGAAGTCCGGTAAAAAATGTTCGAGTACTTTCTTTCCAAACATCTTGGAGGCCATAACCGACTTTGATGTTAACACTGATGCCCCAGCCTGGAGGGAAGTCATCCAAGCCATAAAATCCCTGAAGAATGGAAAAGCTCCCGGCCATGATAACTTGAATGTTGAACTGTTTAAAACACACCCTGAGCTTGTTGCCACTATTCTAATCCCCTTATTCGCAAAAATATGGGAGCTGGAAGAAATTCCACTGGCTTGGACAAGAGGAGTCACAACAAAGATACCAAAGAAGGGGTCTTTAGATTATTGTAACAGCTGGCGGGGAATTACCCTTCTGTCTGTGCCGAGTAAAATGTTTTGCAGTGCATCACCAGAGCTGTTGATGACATCTTGCGAAATGAACAAGCTGGATTTCGTAAAGGGCGTGGGTGTAGGGAACAAATTTTTACACTCCCGGAATATACTAGAGCAATGTACTGAGTGGAACAGGCAGCTGTATATAAATTTCATCGACTATGAGAAAGCGTTTGATAGCATCCACGGGAACAGTCTCTGGCAGATTTTGAGGGCATATGGCATCCCGCAACGCATTGTTTTAAGACGTCATCAAATGCTTCTATTCAAACTTTACATGCTGTGTTGGTAACTGTTGTGCGTCAGGGATGTGTCTTGCCATTTTTTTGTCCCCCACGCTGTAAGAATTTATTTTAAAACTGGCGGCACAGTTATGTTGAAAAAAACTTTAATTATACAACCGGCAACAGAGTAATTTTAGGGGCAAAGATTTGATTTAGCGCTTTTTTTAGGCTGAAATCGAGATAAGACTGATAGAGTGTTGTCAAACTCAATAATAATTCATCAAAATCATGGCCGTGACAGTGTTTGATCACTAGTCTTGATTTCATTTCTCCGTTTTCCCATAGTTTTAGTTTCGATTGAGAAGAAACATCAAACACTCAAAACAGTGTTTGACTACATTTTTGAACACTTCGAAGTTCGTCAAAAATTTACTGCTGCGCGTCATATTTTCACCTCTCTTCTCGGTGTTTGGAGATGTGGTCAAATGTTTGATGTAATATGTCAAGAGTACTTAACCTCCACCGGATAAGGCGTTCGTTTTTTGCGAGTACGCCTGATCGCTGATTATGGCACGGAACGTTTCACATTTGTTACTGACAGTGTCTCAGGTAATGGAGAACCTATGTCCTAGAAGAATGGGTTTTGAACTTATGAGGGCTATTGTAAAAGCTAGTGTTTCGCTGGGCGGCAAAATGAGCTTCTTTTTATTGTATTGCGCCCAAGAATTTTCATAAATAGCTGATAATATGCAAAGTAGTCATGCGCTGAGCATGCGACATGCAAATATAAGCTCTGTGACGTGAGAGTCAACCCGGAATCAGCTTCTCTCGTTGTGACAAGGTTAACATCGGAACAAGGACGGAAAAAAAGTTCACAAATTCACAGGAAAAAACGTCAGCAGTTATATGCGAACTGCTAATGACAGCTACTCGCACAAAAGTGACCCGTTTCGCGACGTGTGTGTTCAAGTGAATTTATTTTGCGTTGAACCTATCAATACTGGGGTCATGCAGCGGACGGTGAAACCGTACGGATTATAAGTTTGTTATTCTGGTTATTTAACCGGCGAATTACGTCAACTGTCGGTACAGTACGGATTGAATGACACTGCTATTCTCTTAAGGGGAATATGTGAGGCATGTTACAGTGCGATCTCTTTTATAAACAGCGGCTTCGTCGAATCCAGCAGAAATGAACGACGAGGATGATTTATACGACAGCAAACTACTACCGCCCGACACAGATCCAAGTACTTCGAGATCGGAAATCATCGAGTGTGAGCCGACAAATTCCGAGTTTCCTTCAGCCAAAGATGCCGAGGTTACAGAGAAAGATGTCGGCTGGGCCTGGGTTGTATGTGGTGCCGCATTCTGCGATTTGTTTGTTGTTCTAGGAATGCACTATACCGTGGGAGTCCTATACGCGGCCTTGCTAGACCACTTCAAAGAATCGAAAGCAAACACAGGTACAAAGTACATTTGAAATTTGTTGTTTACCGAAGTGAGCTATTAGTACGTATTAATATTCTCTCAGATCAATCTGTCCATCTCTCGTAACTCTTCAATTCGTTTAAATAGCAAGACCGCGAATTTGACTTTAATCCTGGGGGGTAGTTCCAGAAAAGTTGTGTAGGGGTATGTGGCCCACTTCCCAAAACCCTTGCCCTGTTTATGACCAAAATCGTCGTTTTTTGCTACCCTATTTATGACCTGACCAAAAATTCGATAACCTACTTATGACCGTTGCAGCTGATCCAGTTGCCCTAAACATGACTTATGAAGGGCTTTTGGTGACGGTCTTATTGATAATGATGAAAAAGTAGCTTCTTCTAAGAAACATACTCAATTCAAGACCAGAGTGCAAAAACCATACCCTATTTATAACCAAAATGGCCAAAATTGATACCCTATTTATGACCAAAACGGCTGAAAAACCCTACCCTTGGGGGCCGAACATATCTATATAGCCAAAATGGCTGAAAAACCCTACCCCTTGGGGTAGTGGACCTATATAGTCCATATAATGGAGTACCCCCGGGGACTTAAACAAGCGACATCGCGCGCGCTGATTTCCCAAATTCCCGCAATTTTATGGTCTTGAATGGAGCTTTGTACTAAGTTTTGACTCCTCAGCCGTCAAAAAATCGTTATCATGCGTAGTCAAATTGTGGTTTTTGAGCGCTTACAAAGCATAACAAATTCGGCACTAGAGAAATATTGCTTCATCGCGCAGATTTGCATATGAATTACATTCCGTGCAGAAACAAACATAACTTTAATGAACAATCTGCTCGTCGCTTTTAAATGGTATCTTTTTGTTTATATCAATATGGTCCGATATCATTGATGCTACTTTACACTCGTCGTCCGTTGTTTAGACTTAAACAGAAGAGCTTTTTTTAAAAAAAAAAAACATATTTGTCACATAATAGCATTGTTTGACCACGATTCCACTCTCTTGTTTGGTAGATTTACGTGAATGCTAATACAAAAAAAATATATAAACGGACATGAATCACGTAAGGCCAAGGTTAGCGTGTTCGAAGTCGCATCAGATAATAAGCAAAGTGTAGGCTCACAAAAAGGGACGCATTTCCGTCGGCTCAATTGAAGTCCCGAAGCAAAGGTCAACAGCATTGATGACAACTGAAGATATATATCCGGCAGTCCGAGGGCGGGGAGATGAGAACCTGGGAACGAGGTAGATATATCCGTAGACTTTTCTTCTGTTTATCGTCTAGTAGACGACTGCGCTGAATTATAGTTGGTTTTCCGACAGTTTTGTTACAAAAGGTGAAAAGGCGGAATTTTTCATTTACATGCCCACAGTTTTTGGAAAAACACTTATATTACTTGACAATTGGGTATGTTTTGCACTTCAAACTGTCATCATGCATCACTGAATACGAGTGCGATTTCTAATACCTGGCATTCAGTCAATTCAGTGGAGCCTAACTAAACCTGCGATCAGACGTTTCCCGTTCGCCGAAAAAAAGAAAAGAACGCCTGATCGCAGGGGAAGTAATGCCGGAAACCACGAGCAAGTGAAACACTGGTATTATCAACCTGAAGTTAATAATTTAAATATCTTAAATGACCTTTTGAACGAAACGCTAGTATTTTTAGCTGTCAAAGTGTCTTAGGGTACACTCAAAGAAAAATAATAATAATAGAAGTAGAGAAAGGCTCTCATTTCCGTTTTTTGGGATCAATTTCTGCCGGCGCCGGTCTCTCGAGTCCGGTCTCCCAGCGCTTACTTGTAACCTACGTAGACTTGTTTTGGCCCCACTTTATTTAGTTTTTTTTTTCTTTTTCGTCATTTCCGCCACTCCCTTTAGTTTCGAAGTATGTATTACGACATCCACCATTATATAATATTGTAATTTCATTTTTATAATAAAGTAACATCTAAACCTGAAGAAGACTGGTCTGGTCAGCCGAAATATTGTTTTACTAAATATACCACTTTCTGTCAACCTTGCAGTAGTCTTTGACTTCTCATCGTTTTACTTTTCACGTTTGGCTGATTAGATCTCCTGTGAGATCTAACGTTCAATCAAGCGGGATCTTCGTTCACGGCTTTGCAGTTTATTTAGTTTCGACCTTTTCCTGAACAGCAGCTGGTAATCGAACCTATTCCGTTTAAAGTGGTATCTTTTTAGTTAATAGGGATCAAAATGAAGCTGAGCCACGCTCAGATTCGTCTCCTTTAGGGGTAGCATCCCCGACCTTTTCATATGGGAGCCCCCCCCCCAAATCCAACCCCCCCCCCCCATCCCCTACCCGGGCTTCTTACCTTTCAGGGATGATTCAAACCTTCGTTCCCCTAATTGTCTTTTCAAACCATTAGCAACTAATCTTTACTGATCATAGTTCTAAAATTATCTGGTATTTTTTCCACAGCATGGGTGGGTTCCATCGCGCAATTTTGTCTCTTCTTCTTCTGCTATCCCGGCAGCCTCTTGAGCGAGCGGTTTGGCTGTAGACGTGTTGTAATCGTTGGAGGTCTGATAACCAGCCTAGGTCTTTTACTGTCGTCCTTCGCGAACAGTTTAACGCAAATTTATCTCACGCACGGTGTCATCGTTGGATTTGGCACAAGTATCAGCTATCTGCCAGCGCTTGTTATGGTGGCCTTCTATTTCGACAAGAAGCGATCTTTTGCTACTGGAGTAGCGACATCTGGTAGTAACTTAGGAGCTCTCGGACTCGCGCCGCTGCAGCAGGTCGTCGTGGACTCGTTTGGTTGGAGAAACTGCTATCGGTTTTTGAGCGGGCTCGCTCTTTTAATATCTATTTGTGGGATGTTGTTTAAGCCCTTGGAGGAGAAAAAGACTGGTAAACACAAATTCGCCAAGAATTCCGAGATAATCGAGGCAAAGTCTTTGAAGAAAAGGGGTTTAAGTTTCCCAAGAAATAATTGGTTCATTATCTGGGCTGTAGCTTCGACTATCGCAACGTTTGGCTATTTTATTCCACATGTTCATTTGGTAAGTTGGTATTCTCTTATTCATTAGAGCCATTGTCAATATCGAGTGTCATTAAAACCAAAAGCAAAGAAACCATAATTGCATATTTATAAGATAGGATAAGATAAAATTTTATTGTACACTCCTTAAAAGGTTTTTCAGTGAACAATATAATACATGAGGTGAGGTAAGTACAAAGTACACTAGTTATATATTATGTATGAAGTACACTAATGATGTATTGGTGTAGCTTACAAGCTCAGCTTCATCCTCAAATTTGATCAGCGTCCATGGTTGCAAATCGCTAAAGGACTGGAAGCCTTTTTGTTTTTTTATACCTAGTTCCGGCCTTTCTTACACTAGTTCCTGTACGGCTGTACGACTCCCTGGACCTCGTGAACTGAAAACGATTGACCGCAGCGAAACAGCGAGGCCTAGAAACTAGGCAAGTCCTGGCCGGCCAGATGTCAAACTGCTTTGATTGACTCGGAGCATGCGAGAATAGTGAGACTTGCCTACTCCTGATTCCTCTCAGGCTATGCCACTAACTCGATCATTTTCCGCTATATATTTTTGCAATCATTGAGTGCAGTATTTGCCATCAAGCGAGAAAACTGTCAACTGTACACATAAAATTTCTCGATATAAATCAGTTCATATTTTCACCTGGTTTGTTTTTGGTTTTGTTTCAGGTACGTTACGCTGAAGAGATGGGCTCCTCGCATCGCGACGGCTCGCTCTTGCTTTCTTACATAGGGATTGGCTCCGGTGTAGGAAAGATTATTTTCGGAAAAATCTCAGATCTTCCTTTTGTAGATACTTTGCGATTGTACAATTTCTGTATGGTTCTTTCCGGGCTCTCGCCTCTGCTTGCTATCTTTGCGGCAGGATATCATATGCTTGTAGTGTATGTGGTTGTCCTTGGTCTGTTGGATGGCTGTATTATCGGGCTTATGTCCATTGTTACGTTCGAATGTACAGATCGTGACAAGATGTCCGAAGCCTGGGGAGGAGTCCTAATGATTCAGTCCTTTTCTATGCTTCTCGGAGCTCCCGCGGCGGGTGAGAACAAAATTTTGATTTTAAGTTAAAGGAGCTACGACACGGTTTTAGCATCTCGAAAAGTTTAGGCTAATTTTTTTCAGTTCCCTGGTTTGTAATCCGTGTTATTCTTCTTCATCCCTTGCCATCCTTGTTCCTTTAGAGTTTATTATCTCTTTGATGTTTTTTTATCTTAGTAAACTACTATTTTCAGGTTTCCTTCAATTTAAAGGTGATTTTGTTAGTGGCCCAGATAACTAAAAATACCTTGACTGAGCTCCTTTAACTTAACCCAGTCAGCCTTCCTAGGTTGTAAAGCTTGCTCGTACGTTTACACTAGCGATTTTTCTTGTAATTTTTGTCCCGCATTCCAGTGCAAATTTTGTTCCGCTAAGGTTGCACTTCAAATCGGGCTTGCAAACCGGCTTTGATCTCAGAGCGGTTCGGTCATGATCAGTACAGCGTGAAATCGCCAGAGATTTTGAACTTACCATCATCCTTTTTCTTTCTAAGAGTTGTGTAAATGCTCTTAAACAACACTTATCGCATTTTATTGAAGTTCTTTAGATGATGCGCTCAAGACGTTCACAGATCATCGTAATTGCAGCGTAATTGAAGGGAAAATCGCGACAAAAATTGCACCAAAAATCACCTGCGTAAACAGGCCTTAAATGGGTCATGGGTCTTAAAAGCAGTTGATCTAGAAGTTTAATTTGTTCAAATGAAGGGAGGAGGGGGGCGGGTAGGAACACGGGAGTAAACGGGGCAGGAAGTCTACGGGAGACGGGAAGTTCAGACCCACCCGCCCCCGCTGTTCCCATTAATCACAAAGTAGAAAAAAAAACCTTTAAACACATAGAAAAAGAACTTGTAAAGCATCTGAATCTCCATTGTTAATGCTCGCGATTTTGCTTTTGCTTCTTTTGCAGGGTGGTTAGGTGAAGTGACAGGACACTATCGCAATTTGTTTTTTCTCGCTGGTGTACCGACCGTCACTGGAGCTTTCATATTTTCTTTGATACATTGCGTGAAGGACCCGTTGATCGAGAGTCAGCAAAAAAGAGCCCTTATTGTTCCTGATCAAGAAAAAGAAATTATATTCGTGTATGACAGGTTAACAGTGGTGTAAAATAGATCAGTAACTATTTAGTTCGTTTTCTACAGCACTTCGCTATACTGCACTGAATTTAATTTCTGCCGTTTGTCAATCTGAACGAGAGATCACAAACCGGCTGTACTCTACAATACCATTGATATTGTGAGGTTTTTTGTAGAAACCAGGGCAGTTTTTTTCCTGGTGGTAGCTATGGCAAGTGATAAATAGAAAAAAATAATAACTAAATTGTTAGCCTTGAGGAAGGACAGTTTTGTAGAATCGAATTACGGGAAAGATTTAAGATGGAGGCAAGTGCAAAGAGCGAGTCACGCGCATATCACGGGCGACCAGCACTGTCTGACTCATAGCTATATTGTACCCAGGTAGTGCAACTTTTAATATCTATATATTTTCCGGCAAGAGTATTTATTTTTGTTTATTGGATATTTACAGCTTGCACGACTATATATACACAGCCGGGTCGTAAAATTTAGTGAATTTATACTCTTTATAATTTAGGACTATTCTTAAGGGAATTCGGAATGTCATCATATTTTGTAGAAATGAAAGAGAGTAAATAATTTTGTAAAATAAATAAAATTGTGCTATTTTCATAGTTCATCTTTCTTGCATTTAATTTGTATTTATCACTTAAGTCTTGTAAGGCTATGTAGCGTATTTTTTTGTGCTTGGATGATCTTTGTACAATACGTACTCGCCACAATGTGTTAATTCATTCTTTTGCCAGAGTTCTTTTGCGGTGTACTATAAATTGAAGGGAATCTTCCAAATTTTAGCACACTTAGGCAGCGTCCATATTACGCCGGAGAAATTTGGAAACGGAGCTGTGTTTCTCCGGTTAGACCTACCGTCCACACTAATCCGTCACGAAAACGGAGCTTTTTGGAAACGCTCTTCAAACCGGAGGAATTCGAAAACGTTGGCTTTTTGTTTTCGCGTAGACGGAAAACATTTTGAAAACGGAGCTTTTCGAAGGCGATGGCGTTCCGACAATCGCATGATTTTTCTGACCGAGTTTTCGTCAAACACAAATCCAAAATGACCGGTGATTGTTGCATTTTTAAATTCAGAAGGCGTAGTGTGAACGGAAAACATTTGATGAGTTTTCAGAGTGAAACTTCCGTTTTCAAATTCTCCTGGCCTAGTGTAGACGGGGTCTTAGGTGAAACATACAAAACTACCATTAATGATAAACCAAAAGAAAACAGGGGCAAGGATGATAAAGACTAGAAGACTGATGTATTACGTGAAAGAACAAAGGTTCTCCCTTTTGATCACACAATCACGCTAAGTTTGTTTTCGGTCTCGTGACTACGCGCCTGCGCCATATGACACCCACATCGAGCTGATCTTGTCAAAAACGCGCTTTAGGCAAGTATCGATCCCCTTCTTCTTCCACCCCTTGGTTTAAGATTAAAGAACAATTGATTCTAGGTATTTCTGGGTTAACTCCACTATAGAAGTGGAAAGAAGCTTTCCCTCTCTCTCCACCAGCCTCCCCACACTCGCCTCCCACCACTCCCCACGCAACAAATTTTGTCGATCCAGTCCCTTTTCTCGCCCAGAATTGCGCCTGGCAACATTCGACCTCAACCGCACAGTTGTCACTGGGTTAACCATATCACTGCCGTATTGTGCACTGTAAAAAATGTGGTTGTCTTGCGGTTGTCTTGCAATGTAAAGGTTGTTTAATTCACCTAGTACCGCCTAGTATAACTGGCTTCAGAATGCAAGTGTTGTATTTACAGGATGAAAACATCAGAAATACTCGGAACCAAGAGTGACTGTCGCGTTGCACTGCTCCCTCTGAACTAAATCCTCACCTATGAACCTAACCGAGCTGCCGTTGGAACTGATAGACGAAATACTGAAGCGTCTAGATGCGATTTCTCTCGCTAAATCTCGGCAGGTTTGCCGTTCATGGCTGTCTTTACACTCGCAGCCGAAATACAAGCTACTTTGGAGACGGGCTTGCTTCAGAGATATTCCTGGGGATGTTTTGATCGAATTAACTGGAAGTGGATATATTGACGAAACACCAGGCAGACTAAGTGACTCTGCAGAGAATATTCAAGTAGAAAACAGTAGTATTGACTGGAAAGCTATTTATCAGAAGTGGTTTAGAAGCCGCCATATTAGAAAATGGCCTTCCATGATAACAGGACTTAAGGGTCACAGAGGTGTGCAAACAGGAAGTTATCATTTTCTCCGGGTTGTTTCTACTGAATGGTGGACTGATGCTCAGTTATGACACAAGGTGTTTTGGTGCACCTGTAATCTCTCCCCTGCCCCCCTCCCCCGAAACACCCATGGATCCTAACTCTTAGCTACTCTTGGAAGGCACTCTAAAATAATTGCTATTCATGCGCTGATAGTAGCTGAGTAATTATAAACAATAATAATGGATGGAACTCTTTGGGATATCAGCTGATAACACTTACGTCACCCATGATTATTCTGGATATCCCAAGAACTTCATCCAATAATAACGTGTATCCATGGCAGTGTAGTGATTTATGCAACAATACTGTTGATTGTGGTGAAAAAATTAACAGCATGTTATCTTTGGTGTGTAGGGCCAGTTTGGGATGTGAAATTCTCAGGTGCAGACCGAGTTGTAACTTGTGGAGATGATGGCACCATTCGCATATGGGACAGCTGGTCAAGTCATTGTATTGCAGTTCTTTCAGGGCATCTGGATGCTGTTCTCTCAATCTCTCTGAGGCAGATAACAGGTTTATGTAGATTCTTGAAAAACCTAAGGCTTGTAACAATAGGTAACCAAGTGTTAATCCCAGTTAATGTTAGTACAAAGTTATTTTTTAATTGTAAGTTGTTATTGTATTTATTGTGTTTATTTGTTTTTGCACTTCAATGAACTGAGACAAAATTGAGGTCCATAATCATGTGCAAAAGAAGAGCAAGGCCAATATCCAGCCATCTTTACCGAATAAGATTGGTCACAATGAAAGGATCTTTTATACTGTTATAGAAAATAGAAAACTCCATTTTTCCCACAGCACATAGTGCACAATCTTAAGAGGGTAACCAAAGATACCTCTATTTTGCCCACTCAGATAGCCAATCGCAATGCAGGATTTGATTCACCTTGCCTAGTCACAGAGTGTCAGTCAAGACGCATACAAAGCCGCTTAATATTTTGAGTTACAGACAAGCAGTTTAAGTGTTGATGAGTCAGAGTTGATATATTTAACTTCGTAATTCCAATTCATACTTTCTTTTTGTTACTTTTTTACATAGGTATTTCACTCAACACAGATATCCCCCATGATCTCATTGTATCAGGCTCCAAGGACTGCTCAGTTAAAGTTTGGAACATGAAGAAACCAAATACCACAGCAGCTCTAACATGCCATGCCCATACTGCTTGTGTTAATTGTGTTGCTGTCATAGAGACTATTGCTGCCTCTGCATCTGATGACTGTTCTGTTAGAGTCTGGGATATTGTTACAGTTTGGTTGACTTTTTGTCTCTTAGTAGTGAAGCAATCTTTTGAAAGTTTAAAGTGGTAGCTAGTGTCTTTGTATTTAATTTTGTATTTCCCAGGGCTTGAAAAAACCTGGAATTCTAGCTTGCCCTTCAGACAAGAGCTCTCAAATTTTGCTTGCCCTGGGCAAGTCTTATTTTTTTTGTTTAGTTGAAAGACAACTTGCCCCTGGAGGCCCTTGCCCATTGGGAAGGTGTTAGTCCAGGACAACTGGATGGCACTTTTTTCAAGCCCCACTTTCCTTGGTCGACAAAAAAAATGTAGTTGATGTAAAATATTTCAGAATTGAGAAGTGATTCTATCTGAAAGTTTTCACCATTTTAACTTCTAGGGTCATTGTATTCACACATTGTGTAACCTAGGTGACTGGGTGAAGTATGTGAGGCTTTGGCAACATGATACACTACTTTATGTTACTGATAACACTCAGTTGGGTTTGTGGTGAGTAACAAGGTAGATAGGTCAGATTTGAGAACAGGGCATCAAAACTTTCTACTGGGCTTAAGGTGCCATTTTTCTGGAAGGCCTGTAGCCTGCATAGCTGGCGGGATTCATGAGTCAGTGATTTTTGATGGCAGAGCCCCTATTTTAGGGAATTCATGAGTGGCAAAGCCAAAAGTGAAATTCCCAAATTCAACTCAACTTGAATCACTAATACTCTCACAGCTTCACCACTTGTATTCATGGCTTCGCTGCCAAAACCAAAGCAAATCAAGCAAAGGTCTGGGGACAAAATTTCTGTCTGTTTTACCACATTGAAATGTTGTTTTGATTAAGATTTGCAGATTTGCAGATTTAATTTTCTCTAAGAAGTGGGGATCATGTGGCTGCCTGGACACCCATCCTTGCAAGCTGTTTTATGACTGTCATGTCAAGTACTAGGACACCCATCCCCCTCTTTTGACACACACCATCTAGAATTTAAATGCACCGTTCACTCTACTGTAGATATTAAAACTATTAATGCACCATTACCCTGATAACTTTACAGGTCCATTAAACATGGGGAGCTTCTATCATCTCTTAAACTAGCAGATACAAGAGGTCAGGGCTACTTTCCAATGACTCCTGGAGTTCAAGGTGCTGTTCTCAGGGGAAAAACAGCTTTCGTCTTGACTCACTCTAAAGGACTCTTTGCATGGTGTGTAACATTCATAATTTCTTGCTTTTTGTCTTTTGGATCAGGCACTTTCCCACATTAGCTAACAAATTATTCCAAGCAACACATAACATTTTTTTTCATCTTCTGCTCTCTAGGGAGAATAAATCTGATGGCAGCAACATTGTTCACAACTTCTCTTTGATTGGTCCACATTCTAACAGTGTTCAACGAGGAGAATGTTTGGCCATGCATGGAGCATTGGCTGCCATAGGAACTCGTTCTGGAGCAGTCTATGTGTATCATCTTGAAGGAAACTGGGAAAATCAGGTAGGCAACTGCTGGTAAAAGTCAAGCCGTATGTATTAATGACAACATCCCCCTAAGTTGAACCACATTACTCAACAGGATGCACAACAGCTGGCTGTTAGGAAAACAGATCTATAAGAAAGCATCTAACAGTCGGAACAGGGTGGATCAAAATGCACAAATAGCGGCAAACCAACATGTCATCCTACAAAAAGTGATACGCAAACAATCAACCTCAATGCATGCTGAAGATGGGTACAATTGCAGTCATAATGCAGCAATCAGCACCTCAAAGTGACATTCATTGTGAGACAAACAAATTGACCGTTATCTCCTGTCATAGAAAATGGTTTTGTAGTGTGATCATTTGGGTGAGGGTAGTTCTGAAAAGAAATGCTATTGGTGACTGGTGTTTCTCAAAACAAAAGTCACCTTCAGAGTCAAGTGAATGCTGTTTTTCAGTCGGTGGTATTATAAATCTGGTCCTGTAATTTCCTTCGTGAAACCAAAACGAACACTGACCACACAATACATTATTTCTGTTTCAGTTCACCAAGGTTCACCATGTGCTGCATGGATATCATGATCCTGTCAATGCAGTTTGTCTTGATGATGATGGCGAAGGTCCTTCCCTTGTCACTGGAGGTGACGATGGCATCGTCAGGATTTATCGTTGGTTCCCACCTAGCATTTAGGTTCAAGGCACAAGACTGAACTCTCTTGCTGTAGCTGATTAAATAACTTCTTTTCCTTTGCTACTGAAGGAAAAGATCTTGAGCTGTTTAAGTCAGGGTTGAACCTTAAATCTTATGTTCAAATGTACCTTGCTTCAGCTGATCATGAAAAGGTTAATTTTACTTATTAGCAAGACAATGTTTACCAAAGATACTTAGCTTAAGAAATGGCGAGTTCCAATGGTTTTGGTGTGTTATTTCTGCCCCAATTGGAAACACGCAGCAATAATATATAACATAACTTAAAATCTCTAACAACAGGTTACAGTTCTTCATTTCACATCAGTTGTAAGAAAGTAGCTGGCTGTGGTTGTTGTTTATCGGTTAAAATCATAAGATATCACAGCAGAACAAATTTATTTTTAAAGACATGTTAAGATTTGTCTATGGTTATTAAGACCAATCAATCAAATTACTTTATGTGTAGTAAAAGCAACAGTTTTGTATATTTGTTCCAATAATTATATTAGCATACAATAAACAGACAAGTTCTTCACTATCGGCAAATACTGTCGGTAACTACTGACCTAAAGCTGTTTAATAAAACATGCAAATCATTCTTTATAATACTGGTGTATAATACGTACTGGTGTGACTGTACAATGTACTTCTACTATGTGCTGGGACTCAATTAGCAAGTACTGCTATACATGACAAGAAAATGCCTGATTTTACTCTGGGTGTTATCTTATCTTAACTTATCTTCAGCCCATCAAATTTACTACTGACAGTGTTTATTCTAGAAAATATCCCTACCTCCCCAACAGAAGGGACTTTTTCCAAGACACCCCATCCCTCAGGAGATTCTAATTAAGGTTCATACATTTCTTTAAATTTTTTGATCTTAGAGAACCCCCACCCCCAGAAAATTCCTATATCTTCTGTGAGGGGATATGGATATTTTCTGCAACTGCACATTGTGGTGGGTGGCATTAAAGAATGCACAGTTCTGTGTAAGCCATGTATTCGAGTTAAACAAGTCTCTTTGTTATTGGAAGACACATTTTACCATCAATGAGTAGTGAAATTGATTAACAGTACAGCTCATATTATTTTTACTCAACTGTAACCTGTAGCCAGTTATTCAGGGCAAAAACTGCATTAAACTAATTCTGAAGCAAATTAATAATAGGCCATTTCCAAGTTGCCTTTTGCCTCTGTGTCAAAACGAGTCTAAGTGTGAAACCATTCATATGAAAATGAGTTCCGCCTACAGGTTCATTTTCATGCAAATCAAAGTCATTTTCATAAGGATAGTTTCGCACTTAGACTCGTTTTGAAACAGAAGTGCAAGGGAACTCGGAAAATGGCCTATTATCGAGATATTTGCCAATTTAGAATGAAAACCAAATCCCTGGCCCTTTCTTACAAAATACTGTACAAAAACTTAAATACTTAAAAATATCTGCTCCAGAACCTTTTGACAAAATGTCCTGTAGCATCTGTCAGATTTAAATTTCACTAAGAGCTCAAAACCAAATAAAGTTCTACCAATTTTCTTCTGTCCGTCCAAACTTAAAAACAATTGCACTGTGAATGAAAAGATCAAATCATTAGGAAAGCATCATTTTATTAAGTACTATTAACCACAAGAAATGGACTGCACATTTTCAGCCTAAGTAAATTTGTTTCCATTACAGTAACTGAGCATTGGGTTTATACAGAAGGCAAAATATAATTGTGTAAATTCATAGAAGTATACAGTACGTGTATGTTGTACGTCAAAATGAAATTCAGGTTAAAATGATTTTAACCTAGTTTGATTCTCAGTTTCCTTTTTCTTCTAACCCTAGTAATTAAGGTTAGAAGATTCAGGTTAAAATGAAATTCCTTTGACTCTTAACCCTGATTATTCAGGGATCGTGAATAATTTATTATTCATGAGCCATGAATAATTAAGAAATTTCATTTTAACCTGAATTTCATTTTGACCTACAACATATATACTGCAAAATTCTTCAATAAAACATGACAAAGGACCTGACTAAGAATTACAAAACTTTAAGGTGTCTACCACCAGCTTCAATTTTAGACTTTGCAAAAGGAACTCATTTTACTACTACCCCCCTCTCCCCCCACACCCCACACCACCACCCCCCTCCCCCACTTTGCAACCCAACGTTGAAGCACAGACCATTAATTTTATACAGGCCACTTAAAAATAAATAAATTAAATAGTGCTTTGAGGCACCCTGTGATTAAACAAAGATTCGACCTTGCAACTAATTTGGTGACTAACCTGAAGAAAATCAAAGCATTCTGCAAAAAGATTGCCACTCCTGGCCATGGGTCTGAAACAGCTATAAACAAAATAACACAAGTGAGAATCAAATGTCTCAATAGAGATTTAACAAAAGTAAAAAGAAAAACTATGTGGTGATCAATGTAAAAACATCTGAAAATTACAGTACCTGGAGCAACATAAGCACCAAAAAGGATCCAACTTGCTGCAATCAAACCCCCAAACAATAATACAAAACCCATTATGAGCCAGACCCTGGCACCTGCAAAGACCAAATGAATCAATGAAAAAATGTGCATAAAACAATCAGCAGAAAAGAACATTTATTTAGTTTTCAGCAAAGTGTGTTGCATGTATTACTATTTTAATATTCCTGGAGATCTGCATCTGATCTGAAAATAATGGGTTTTGAGCTGATTGTTTAACCAAAACTGGTTTATACTAAAGCTGGATTTCAAAATAAGTCACCCTTTTACAAAAACATACAGAGCAGCCGAGTGCCCATAAGCACTAGGCTGACAAAGTTTGCTTAGCTCTACCAAATATCTCGACGAAAATTGTCTCCACAAAAATTTACAATTATTTTGGCAATGGTAGGCACACTCAAAAACAATAAAATATTTGTTGACCACAAAGTGTCAACCACGCAGCGAGGTCAACAATCAAAGAGAGATCAAATTTACTTAACCATTTTTTTCCTTTCAAATCATGGCATGTGAATTGAAAAAAAAGGTCAGTTTTCACACCTGACAAAAATTTGTCCTGCTCCTACAAGTAAGCGGGATGCCGACACCTTTTAAGATTGGAGAGGGTAGCTGACAAAACTTGGTAGGAAAAAAAATCACCATGCCCACTTGTATCACAGGACTGATGACAGATTTTTTCGCAAAATAAACAAAAATTTGCTTTGTGCATATGGGCCCTTACTGCCTTAGCAACCAATCTAGAACATGGACAGGACACAGTCCAGGCCCTGTTAATATTCCATAACTGGTGGTAAAAGAGGACCTTCATCATGTGTACTGATGATCCAAGTAAGGAACAGAATATAATATGCATCTCATAATTATACCTGTTTGTCCAATGCACCCAGTGTTGTAAATTTCTCCTCTGACCTGTGCATTTGACACTGCATTCACCCTAATGAAAAAAATCCAATTTCATTTAAGAAATAGAAAACATGTATTACTAATGTTTTAATTGAGTTGTTAGAAACACGAGTGGAAGTTTGTGAGAACAAGAAATGCTGTGGGAACATGAGTGAACAGGCAAGTATTTGCACAGCCTTTACAAGTTTTCCCAAACTTCCATGAAAAAACTTGGTCCATAACTTACAGTATGGACCTCAAACCTGGTTAGTAAGAGGTATGAATTTCTGAGCAGTTGCTAACTTATTTCATTAATTTACAAAAGAAATAACACAAGAACCATGCTACAGAGTAAATGAGGGCATTATAAAACTTACATAAAGACAGCTAAAGACGATATGACACCAGGGGTATGGTAGGCATGCTCAAAATCTTTTGTAGCTGCTGCGTCTATCATGATCCACCAGCCAATGAAAAACTGTTGATTCAGACAAATATCAGTTGACCAAAAAATTTTTTTAGTTGGGAGTATGTGCTTAATGAAGCAGGAAAGCTCAATGATTAACAGTGCAGACTGATTGAATCATGTGTACTACAGGCATCCATGGTCGAATGTCAATCGATACCCTCCATGGACACTCTATCAACACCTCAGTTGACACTCCATCGACACTCCATTGACATCTCGGTCAACAGTCAGTCAAGAGTTGACTAATTTTCAATTGATTCATAAGAGTCAGTCAACACTCAGCCGACTATCGACCTACTGCTGATCAAGTGTCGACCGAGTATCAATCGGGATGTCAATAGAGCATTGATCAAGATGTTGATCGTGGGTACCAATTGAGAGTATGAATCGACACACAACTGCGGATGCCTTCAGTGCACATGATCCGACTGATCTGGATTGAGAGATTGCAGCTGAGTATCAGGGGTTATCATGCTGTGTCCTTAAGATGGCAGACAATTCACGAATCTCTGAGTGCACATTTAGGGAGTAGCACCGTAGAGCCCAGGATGAATTTAAACTTGCACAAAATTTGATTTGCATCCAAGTGTATAGCATTGACTTATATTGCACTGACACTAAACACCTTGTGCAGCAATCTGGATCATAATATGGTCTTTGGCAGGTTCTAAAGTTTCTAACATACACTAAATGTAATCATTTGTCTAAACTATCTAAATAGCTGCACTTAACTCTTGAGGAGGGGAACAAGAGGGTCTGCACTTCTGTACCCACTGCTACCGGTTCCCACCCTTTCCTCAATGGCTCCCATCCCTCTGTGCTTCTTTGATATTAGCAAAATGTTACACAATATTTCCAATATTTTTCTCTATTTCTCCTGGGTCCTGCCACCTTGAAAATCCCTCTTACCACCCTGTTTTCTCCCACATCCCACAGAGTCCCCGCCCACCTTTACTCCCGGGTTCCCGCCCCCTGTTTCCCCTCACTACATTAACACTAGATATTTAAGATTTTCGCTTTGCTTCAATATCGTGGCTGTGTTTCGTTAACTAACTTTGAACTAAAAGCATTAAGTTCAAGATCAATCCAACGTGTGTGAGTTTTTAAGTATCCCATGGTTGTACAAGATTTATATGGTTTGAGATATCTAGATTCAATTCAAGAGTGAATTCAAATGCAATAAAATTCGATATGGAACATCGACAGCTACTGACAGTATACGAAGACCAACGTTTACAAACATGAAAAAAGCTTTCTGTAGACAAATGTATGATACTGGAAAGGGTTTAAAATGCGAAAATTAAACAGACATCTGTTAGTCTGTTTAACTCTATAAGCCTAAAAAAATCTTATACATGCAGCTACCAGATTTGTTTCAGCTTATAGGGCTTACCAAAACTCCAGCAGAAACTGATGAAATTAAGTTCCTCCTCTCCGAAATCACCTCGAAATCGGGACAGTACATCTGATCCAAGCATCCACTCATGATGGTCAGTTGTGTCTAGAATAATACAGCGAAAAATTGCCCTACATTTACACTCCTTTCCTTGTAGCGTACGTAAAGGTTATTTATGTCGATGCTTGTTCCTTCCCAGCAGACTTCAAGAAACTAGACTTGGTAGCCACTCTATTTCCTACTTGGTAACCACTCCAATTAGTCAGCAACCGCCATCTTGGTTTTGGTGGTGTGCTCGTGTGACAAAAGGCTTTTTAAGAGGAAAAAAAAGTTCCCTAAGTTGAGGGAACGCTTACAGAAGAAGAAAAATGTCTATTATGGAATACAATGGCGCTGCCATCATAGCGATGGTTGGTAAAGATTGCGTCGCCATTGCGGCGGATCGTCGCTTGGGAATTCAAGCACAGACGTTGTCTTGCGACTTTCAGAAAGTCTTTCAGATGGGAGATAAGCTGTTTCTCGGTCTTCCCGGCTTGGCGACAGACGTGCAAACCGTTTCAAACCGGCTAACGTTTCGCAAGAATTTGTACGAGCTGCGAGAAAGCCGTCAAATCAAGCCTAAAACTTTCATGAGTATGGTGTCAAACTTGCTCTACGAAAGAAGGTTCGGGCCATATTTCGTGGAGCCCGTGATTGCGGGTTTAGACCCGAAGACCAACGAGCCTTACATCGCGGCTTTAGACCTGATCGGGTGTCCGATGGAGACGAAAGATTTCGTGGTGAGCGGCACTTGCTCGGAGCAAATGTACGGAATGTGCGAATCCCTGTGGGAACCAGATCTGGAGCCTGATGACCTGTTTGAGACCATCTCACAGGCGCTGATGAATGCTGTGGATCGTGATGCTGTCAGTGGCTGGGGTGGTATAGTGCATGTGATAGAGAAAGATAAAATAACGACACGGACACTGAAAGCAAGGATGGACTAGACTGTTTCTGAAATAGCTGAACAATGCTGACTGTGCTAAATTAACATACATTGGATCCCGATTTCTCAAACCCTCAGTTTTTCAAACGTCCCGATAACTTGACCAAAAATGTGTTTCCCCTGCTCAGTCAAACACTATAATGTCCCCCCCCCCTGATTTCTTGAACTATTAGATTTTTCAAACCAATTTTCGCTTCCCTTGGAGGTTTGAAAGATTGGGATTCCACTGTACTGTCTTGTGAAGATAAGTATTCAAATGCCTTTTACTTTCAGATGGCTCAGAATTTGCAACCTTGACAGGTGAAGACTAAGTGTGTTAATTTCCATGAACCTTTAACATCATGCAAAATTTTTGAAAATCATAAGTAGAAGGCATTAGGGTAATTTGACAAGAACCTTAGCTATTGCGTGAAAACCCTCTGTAGTCCCCAAGTCGTTCCCCAAGTTGATAACTGTCCATAATGCATTGACTAAGAACTTTTTGACAAGACTAATAAATAGTCCCCAGTGTGTTGTTTATTGGATCCCAAATGTCTGGTGTTCAGGTGTTATTATGAGATGACTGTTATTGCCAGTGCTTTTTATAAAAAATACTCACTACATGTATATGGCAAGAACCTGAGGAGCAAGGATGGCACAGTGGTGAGAGCACTGGCCTTCCCGGGTTCAATTCTGGCTCAGTGCCATATGTGGGTTGAGTTTGTTGATGGTTCTTGCGTTGCTCCGAGGTTTTTTCTCCGGGTTCTCTGGTTTTCCTCCCTCCACAAAAACCAACATCTCCAAATTCCAGTTCAACCAGGATAGAGAACCCACATGAAAACCAGCTAAGGCGGATGTAGCTCTCTCTAAATATTGTAATTGTTTTATGTTATTTGGCCGAATCCTTGATTGGCTACCTGAGCAGGCAAGATGGGGCTATGTTTCCTGCAGTGTCCCACAATCAGGGATGAAGCTAAGAGCCAGGTACTGGCTAAACTCTGCAGCTCTTAGAGATCTTATCACTAGTTGAAATTTCACTAGAAAACAAATGTCCGGTGGGTAACGTTACAGACCAGAAAAGCAACCCGAGTTTATTAATGAACTTGCTGAGATATTTCTTTGTTATATCCCTCCTTCATGCCACATAATGAATTCTTCATTGATCAAGATGACTGAGAAACAAGAACTGGGCCACGCCCATTATCCAGATGGGTTGATTTTATGCTTGCTAATAGCCCAGATGTCCAGCACTTCTCACTGAACTGCAAAAATCGTGGTGGGATGTGAGTGGAGGCCTCACCCGGGAGCTGAATTGGGAAGTACAGTGAGCCAATAGTGCATTGGGAAACTTACGTCTCCAATCCCATGCAGACTATGCAAGTTGACCTAGGAGCAAAATTCCGCACGACAGTGTGTGAAATCCATGACCAACTATGATACAGAGCTTTGGTTTCCTAAAACCAACTTCTGACCAGAAAGTCAGGCTAATGGGAGCTTATCAGTGCTTAGCCACCACCTGTCTCCACTCTCCTGAAAAAGCGTTACCACAAACGTTTTTCCCTGTCCAAAAGGAGGTTTTGCAATATTTTACATTGTGTATACATCACCAACTGTCTTGCCGTAATTGGAAAAGAAACAATTGTAACCTTCATTTTCAACTGACAGAAAGTATACCCCTTCTGTTTGATATCACATATTCACTATCTTTCAATGACTTTTTGTCGTTTATCGGATATATATATATATATATTTTTTTTTTTTTTTTTTGATCAGGACGCGTGCAATTTTTTTTGTCAACCGAAAAAGCATCCTCGTTGAGAAACAGCACTAAAATGTCCTCGTTTCAACTGAGCCGACTTCAGACGTTTTCCCTACGGTATTCTGTAAACAAAAACATACATACTTTATTAATCAGTCTGTCAGTGTGGTTTCAGCGTGACCGACTCTTCGCGCATCTTCAAAGATCAGTAACTTGGGCCCCGTCCACACTGCGGCGGAGGGATTTGAAAACAAAGCCTTGTTTCTACGGTTAGGCCTACCGTCCACACTAATCCGTCACGAAAACGGAGCTTTTCGAAAACGCTCTTGAAACCGAAGGAATTTGAAAACGCCGGCTTTTCGTTTTCGTGCGGACGGAAAAAATTTTGAAAACGGAGCTTTTCGAAAACGATGACGTCACGATAATCACGTGATTTCCCTGACCGAGTTTTCCTCTAACACAAATCCAAAATCACCGGTGATTGTTGCGTTTTTAAATTCCTCCGGCGTAGTGTGGACGGAAAACACGAACCTCCGTTTTCATATTCCCACGGCGTATGTAGCCGGTCTGTACGGGGCCTTCAATCTTGCTTAGGAAAGCTTTCTTATGTGTCTTACTACAGTTGATTTCTTTAATTTTTTTTAGCAAGGTACCAGTTCTCCTTATGAGGGAGCCGCTGTAATTGGCTAAGCTGTAGCGGCTCCCCTGGCAATTCTGTTTTGTTTTGCTGTCTGTTTTTTTTTTTTTTTGTTTTTTTTTTGCTTCCTCTTCTTTTTCTTTTTCGTTTTGTGTAATAGTAGGCCGAAGCTTAATAA